>OJJJ01000354.1_pt1 | contig 25319 bp, 18 predicted proteins | sample 1596311 | NCBI WGS metagenome assembly OJJJ01 (sample SAMEA4350140, study PRJEB24818) | metagenome | biome: human; feature: gut; material: faeces | place: Denmark | collected 2013-09 | reverse complement strand
CAGCAGTTGTTCTGCAGGTTGACGCAGAGCGTGAGCGTATCTCTCTGGGCGTTAAACAGCTCGCAGAAGATCCGTTCAACAACTGGGTTGCACTGAACAAGAAAGGCGCAATCGTAAACGGTAAAGTGACTGCAGTTGACGCTAAAGGCGCAACCGTAGAACTGGCTGACGGCGTTGAAGGTTACCTGCGCGCTTCCGAGGCTTCACGTGACCGCGTTGAAGATGCAACTCTGGTTCTGAGTGTTGGCGACGACGTTGAAGCTAAGTTCACCGGTGTTGACCGTAAGAACCGTGCTATCAGCCTGTCTGTTCGTGCTAAAGACGAAGCTGATGAGAAAGATGCAATCGCAACTGTTAACAAACAGGAAGATGCAAACTTCTCTAACAACGCAATGGCTGAAGCATTCAAAGCAGCTAAAGGCGAGTAATATCAGGTTCTCAGCATCATTTGATCTGTAACGCATTTACAGCGCGAAGGATGAGGAGCAGACTTGACAGATTGCAGGATTCGTCCTGTAATCAATAACAAAGGGCGGCTACGGCCGCCCTTGTTTAATGAGCTGTTCAGCTAAATGGTTTGAAGGAACCGGAGGAATCATGACCAAGTCAGAATTGATTGAAAGACTTGCCAGTCAGCAACCGCACATCCCGGCAAAGGCTGTGGAAGATGCTGTTAAAGAGATGCTGGAGCATATGGCCACCACTCTTGCCCAGGGCGAGCGCATTGAAATCCGCGGTTTCGGTAGTTTCTCTCTGCACTATCGTGCTCCACGCACCGGGCGTAACCCGAAGACTGGCGATAAAGTTGAACTGGAAGGTAAATACGTTCCTCACTTTAAACCGGGTAAAGAACTGCGCGATCGCGCCAATATTTATGGCAACTGAGTTTAGCCGTCAGGGTTAAACTGGGTTTTAAAGAAAGCACCTTCGGGTGCTTTTTTTGTTTTCCTTCCTTCATTTCTGAAGATGTGCCGCAATTCCTGTTTGGTTTTCTGTAACCAACCAAAAACGTTACAGCGACCGCCGCAACACTCACTTTATCCGTCTGACGATGCCCCATTAAACCCGCATACTTCTCTGAAACAGGGAGGTGAAAATGGGGATATCCGCTATCAGTCTGTGTGCCATTCTGGCAATTATCCCACTGTATTGGTTACCCGTTCTGCCGGACCTTCATACTGTCTGGGGGAGCATTGCCGTCGGGATTGTGTTGGCTTTTCAGCAGCGGGCGTGGCTGCGTTACATGGGAACCGGGTTGTTATTTTTTGCCTGGGGCATTCTGAACGCGCAGGAAAATATCTGGCCCATGCAGCACTTAACGACAGGGCCACAGCAGGCAGAGGTGGTGATTACCGCAACCGACGGTGCGACGGTGCATCAGGCAAACATTGTCAGCCTAAACGGAAAACGTTGGGGGGCCGCAACGGGTGTAACGCTGTATGGTAATTACTTACCTGAAAAGGTGTGCGCGGGTCAGCGCTGGGCCATGTCGCTGCGCCTCAGAGCGGTACATGGTGAACTCAACGAGGGAGGCTATGATTCGCAGCAGAGTGCCTTTGCCCGACATCAAACGTTGAGCGGACGCTTCACTCACGCAGAGAGTATTGATGCTCGCTGCAGCCTGCGTTCACAGTACCTGACATCATTGCAACGTTCTCTTTCCCCATTTCAGTGGGGGACAGTGATCCTGGGGCTGGGAATGGGGGAGCGTCTGAATGTGTCGCGCGAAATAAAAAATTTGATGCGTGAGACGGGGACCCTGCATCTGATGGCAATTTCAGGTTTGCACATTGCGCTGGCAGCCTCTGTTTTTTGGTTTCTGGCTCGGGGCATCCAGCTATTCTTGCCCTGTCGCTGGATGATATGGCAGATACCGCTACTAGCTGGCCTGCTGTTTGCCGCCTTTTACGCGTGGCTAACTGGTTTACAGCCACCGGCACTGCGTACTGTTATTTCTCTTGCGGTGCTGGCAGCTTTACGGATGAGCGGCCGCCTGTGGTCACCCTGGCAGGTCTGGTTATGCTGTGTGGCGACGATCCTGATTTTCGATCCCATGTCTGTGCTATCACAAAGCCTTATTTTGTCGGCTTTTGCCGTGGCGGCATTAATTTTCTGGTATCAGTGGTTGCCTCTCCCGCACTGGCGCTGGGCTAGCCGGATACGCCCTTTGGTAAATTTAATCTATCTGCAGTTGGGTATGTTGCTGCTGCTTCTGCCTTTACAGGTGCTGATTTTCCATGGCTTCAGCATATCTTCACTGGTTGCTAACCTTTTTGCCGTTCCGCTGGTGACGTTTATCTCGGTTCCGCTGATCCTGTTCGGTATGCTGCTGCATCTGCTCCCGTTGGTTTCTCTTGAGAACGCCGTCTGGTTTGCGTCAGATAAATCTCTTGCGGGGCTGTTCTGGCTGCTGATGCGACTGCCGGATGGCTGGCAGGATGTTGATGAACGCTGGCAATACCTGACGTTATTGCCGTGGTTTGCTATAGCTGGCTGGCGTTTCCGCGCCCTGAAAGCCGTACCTGCGGTTTGTCTGGCAGGAAGTATTATGCTGTCGTTTCCTTTCTGGCGAACGGTTAAAACGGACAGCTGGACGCTGCATATGCTTGATGTGGGGCAGGGGCTGGCAATGGTGGTTGAACGCCACGGGAAAGCCATTTTATACGACACCGGGCTGGCGTGGCCGGGGGGCGACAGTGGACAGCAACTGATTATTCCCTGGCTACGCTGGCACCATCTTAAGCCGGAAGGCGTGATTCTGAGTCACGAGCATCTTGACCATGCAGGTGGCCTGCCATCACTACAAAAAGCATGGCCTGATATGTGGATAAAAAGTCCGCTACGCTGGGCCGGGCATCTTCCGTGTTTTCGTGGGCAGCAATGGCAGTGGCAGGGTTTAAAATTCACCGTGCACTGGCCGCCAGAGGAGTATCATGCCAAAGGCAATAACCGCTCCTGCGTGGTAAAAGTTGATGATGGTGAACAGAGTGTACTGCTGACGGGAGACATTGAAGCGCGGGCTGAACAGATGATGCTGAGCCACCACTGGCGCTATCTTGCGTCTACACTCATTCAGGTACCGCATCATGGCAGCAATACCTCTTCATCACTGCCGCTGGTGCAGCGTGCCGAAGGGAAGATAGCGCTGACCTCAGCGGCCCGCTATAACGCATGGCGATTTCCGTCTGTTAAAGTGGTCAGGCGTTACAGAAAAGAGGGCTATATCTGGCTTGATACGCCTCACTCCGGGCAAATTTCTGTGACGTTTTCGCAACATGACAGGCAAATCCGTCGCTTACGCGATCACTATTTGCCACGTTGGTATCATCAGTGGTTTGGCGCGCCCGTCGATAACGGGTAGAATATGCGGCTATTTCAACAAATGCTGGTTTTTTGAATGCATAACGACAAAGATCTCTCCACGTGGCAAACGTTCCGCCGTCTCTGGCCGATGATTGCACCTTTTAAAGCAGGCTTGATCGTGGCGGGCGTAGCGTTAATCCTCAACGCAGCCAGCGATACTTTTATGTTATCGCTCCTCAAACCGTTACTGGATGACGGTTTTGGTAAAACGGATCGCTCAGTGTTGCTATGGATGCCTCTGGTGGTTATCGGACTGATGATCTTACGCGGTATCACCAGCTATATTTCCAGCTACTGCATCTCCTGGGTATCGGGAAAAGTGGTTATGACCATGCGCCGTCGGCTGTTCAGCCATATGATGGGTATGCCTGTCGCTTTCTTCGATAAACAGTCTACCGGTACGTTGCTGTCGCGTATTACCTACGATTCAGAGCAGGTAGCCTCCTCATCCTCCAGCGCGCTGATCACCGTTGTGCGTGAAGGTGCTTCGATCATCGGCCTGTTTGTGATGATGTTCTATTACAGCTGGCAGCTGTCGATTATCCTCATTGTTCTGGCACCGATTGTCTCTATCGCGATCCGCGTCGTGTCTAAGCGTTTTCGCAATATCAGTAAAAACATGCAGAATACGATGGGGCAGGTGACGACCAGCGCTGAACAGATGTTGAAGGGGCATAAAGAAGTGTTGATTTTCGGTGGTCAGGATGTCGAAACCAAACGCTTTGATAAGGTCAGCAACAAGATGCGTCTGCAGGGGATGAAAATGGTGTCAGCCTCTTCTATCTCCGATCCGATCATCCAGCTGATTGCCTCTCTGGCACTGGCATTTGTGCTGTATGCGGCAAGTTTCCCGAGCGTCATGGAGACCCTGACCGCGGGGACTATAACGGTGGTCTTCTCGTCCATGATTGCACTGATGCGCCCGCTGAAATCTCTGACCAACGTCAACGCGCAGTTCCAGCGCGGGATGGCAGCATGCCAGACGCTGTTCAGCATTCTGGATTCCGAGCAGGAAAAAGATGAAGGTAAGCGCGTGATTGAACGTGCAAACGGAGACGTTGAGTTCCGTAACGTGACCTTTACCTACCCTGGCCGCGAAGCCCCTGCGCTGCGTAATATCAGCCTGAATATCCCGGCAGGTAAAACGGTTGCGCTGGTGGGCCGCTCGGGTTCTGGTAAATCGACGATTGCCAGCCTGATAACGCGTTTCTATGACATCGACGACGGCGAGATCCTGCTGGATGGTCATGATCTGCGTGAGTATACCCTGCAATCGCTGCGTAACCAGGTTGCGCTGGTATCGCAGAACGTACATCTCTTTAACGATACGGTCGCAAACAATATCGCGTATGCGCGTACCGAAGAGTACAGCCGCGAGCAAATTGAAAATGCTGCTCGTATGGCCTATGCGATGGACTTTATCAACAAGATGGATAACGGTCTGGATACGATTATCGGTGAAAACGGCGTTCTGCTTTCCGGCGGCCAGCGTCAGCGTATCGCGATTGCGCGTGCGCTGTTGCGAGACAGCCCAATTCTGATCCTGGATGAAGCGACGTCTGCACTGGATACGGAGTCTGAACGCGCTATTCAGTCGGCTCTGGATGAACTGCAAAAGAACCGTACTTCGCTGGTGATTGCGCATCGTCTGTCGACGATTGAGCAAGCTGATGAAATCGTCGTCGTTGAAGATGGGATTATCGTTGAACGTGGTAGCCATGCGGATCTGCTGGCTCATCGCGGCGTTTACGCGCAGCTTCACAAGATGCAGTTTGGCGAATGATAGCACGCATCTGGTCAGGTGAATCACCGCTGTGGCTGCTGCTTCTGCCGCTCTCCTGGCTTTATGGCCTGGTGAGTGGTGTGATCCGCTTGCTTTACCGTCTGGGGCTGAAACGCGCCTGGCGCGCACCGGTTCCGGTGGTGGTGGTCGGTAATCTGACTGCGGGTGGAAACGGTAAAACGCCAGTGGTTATCTGGCTGGTAGAGCAACTTCAGAAACGGGGTCTCCGGCCTGGGGTGGTCTCACGTGGCTACGGGGGCAAAGCGGCGCAATATCCTCTGCTGTTAAGCGCTCAAACCACAACGGCTGAAGCTGGCGACGAGCCTGTACTGATCTACCAGCGCACGGGCGCGCCGGTTGCGGTGTCTCCTGTGCGCAGTGACGCTGTGAAGGCACTTCTCGCTGAGCATGCGGTTCAAATCATCATTACCGATGATGGCCTGCAGCATTATGCTCTGGCGCGAGACAAAGAGATTGTGGTCATCGACGGTGTGCGCCGTTTTGGCAACGGCTGGTGGTTACCCGCGGGGCCGATGCGTGAACGCGCATCCCGTTTGAAGTCTGTTGATGCGGTCATCGTAAACGGTGGCGAAGCCAGAGCGGGGGAAATCCCGATGCACCTTCACCCTGGTCTGGCGGTGAATCTTTTGACCGGTGAACGTCAGGATGTCGCGCAACTCTCCTCTCTGGTTGCGATGGCGGGTATTGGTCATCCGCCACGCTTCTTTACGACGCTTGAACAGTGTGGTGCCCGGCTTGAAAAATGCGTGCCACTGGCCGATCACCAGGCTTTGGTTCCGGAGCAGGTTGAAGCGCTGACTGCGCCTGGACAGACGCTCATTATGACAGAAAAAGATGCGGTGAAATGCCGTGCCTTCGCGAAAGAAAACTGGTGGTATCTGCCGGTTGACGCTGAACTCAGCGGCGAGCAGCCGGAACAATTGCTCAGGGAGCTGATTGCGCTAACACATTAATAGCAATCCTGTTTCCGGTAGCGCGTTAACTGACAGGAAAAAGCATGTCTTTACCGCAACTCACACTTTCAGCCGCACGTCATTTACACCTGGCTGCGCAGGGGCTGCTTAAAAAGCCCCGTCGTCGCGCCCGCCCCGCAGACATCCTTTCCACCGTGCAGCGCATGTCGCTGCTGCAGATCGACACCATTAACATCGTGGCGCGTAGCCCGTATCTGGTGCTGTTCAGCCGTCTGGGACATTATCAGCCTCAATGGCTGGATATGGCGCTCAGTCAGGGTGAACTAATGGAATACTGGGCGCATGAAGCCTGTTTCCTCCCTCGCAGCGATTTCGCACTGGTTCGCCACCGCATGCTCTCCCCCGACAAGATGGGCTGGAAATACCGGCAGGAGTGGATGCAGGAGCACGCGGCTGAAATTGAGCAGCTTATTGCCCATATTCAGGAGAACGGTCCGGTACGCTCCGCTGATTTTGAACATCCGCGAAAAGGCGCGAGCGGCTGGTGGGAGTGGAAGCCGCATAAGCGCCACCTTGAAGGGCTTTTTACATCAGGCAAAGTGATGGTGGTGGAGCGCCGTAATTTTCAGCGTGTTTACGACCTGACGCATCGCGTGATGCCGCACTGGGATGACGCGCGCGATCTGCTCACCCAGGATACCGCTGAAGCCATTATGCTGGAGAACAGTGCCCGTAGTCTGGGTATTTTTCGTCCGCAATGGCTGGCGGACTACTACCGTCTCCGCCAGCCCGCGCTGAAACCGTTGCTGGAGCACTGGCAACAGACACAGCGCGTAATTCCGGTCTCAGTGGAGACGCTGGGGGAGATGTGGCTGCATGCAGATTTACTCCCGCTATTGCCGCAGGCCCTGGAAGGCAAACTTCAGGCCACCCACAGCGCGGTGTTGTCACCGTTTGATCCGGTAGTGTGGGACAGAAAACGTGCCATGCAGCTGTTTGATTTTAGCTATCGGCTGGAATGTTATACCCCGGCACCAAAACGTCAGTATGGCTACTTCGTTTTGCCTCTGTTGCACAAAGGGCAACTGGTCGGCCGTATGGATGCCAAGATGCACCGTAAAACCGGCATCCTGGAGATCATTGCGCTCTATCTGGAAGAGGGCGTGAACGTCACGGCCGCGTTGGAAAGAGGATTAACGTCTGCCATTAATGAGTTTGCTGTCTGGCAGGGAGCCAGGGAAGTCACGCTGGGGCGTCTGCCTGACGGGTTGTTTATATCCTGTCAACGTGGCTGGGAAACAGGCTTAGCCTGAAGAGGGAATGTGTTAAGCTGTAGCAATTACCCATACGGAGGAACTATGGATCACCGTTTACTTGAAATCATTGCCTGCCCGGTGTGCAACGGCAAGCTGTATTACAGCCAGGATAAACAAGAGCTGATATGCAAACTGGACAACCTGGCTTTCCCTCTGCGTGACGGTATTCCTGTCCTGCTGGAAAATGAAGCCCGTTCCCTGGTCGCAGAAGAGAGCAAACCATGAGTTTTGTCGTCATTATCCCGGCGCGTTATGCGTCAACGCGTCTACCTGGTAAACCGCTGGTTGATATCAATGGCAAACCGATGATTGTGCATGTTCTCGAACGTGCGCGTGAATCAGGTGCCGATCGCATTATTGTCGCCACTGACCATGCGGATGTTGCACGTGCTGTTGAAGCAGCGGGTGGAGAAGTGTGCATGACCCGCGCCGATCACCAGTCTGGTACTGAACGTCTGGCTGAAGTTGTCGAAAAATGTGGTTTCAGCGACGATACGGTCATTGTTAACGTGCAGGGCGACGAGCCGATGATCCCGGCAGTCATTATTCGCCAGGTGGCGGAAAACCTGGCTCAGCGTCAGGTCGGTATGGCAACGCTCGCTGTGCCGATTCACCATGCCGAAGAGGTGTTTAACCCGAATGCGGTGAAGGTGGTGATGGATGCTGAAGGCTATGCGCTCTATTTCTCGCGTGCGACCATTCCATGGGATCGCGATCGCTTTGCCGTTTCAAAAGAGACGATAGGCGACACCTTCCTGCGTCATATTGGCATCTACGGTTACCGTGCAGGCTTTATCCGCCGCTATGTCAGCTGGGCACCCAGCCCGCTGGAACATATTGAAATGCTTGAGCAGCTTCGCGTGCTGTGGTACGGCGAAAAGATCCACGTTGCAGTGGCAAAGGAAGTGCCGGGTACGGGCGTTGATACGCCTGAAGACCTTGAGCGCGTGCGTGCCGAAATGCGTTAATTTTACCGCCATCCCCTCGTTCGGGGGGATGTTCTCCCGCCTGGTTATTTTTTTCTTTTCTTTTCCATAATTGATCTCTCACGGGTGACTTCTGCTCCCCGCGCGCTCATTATAAAAGCAGTAGTCTTAATGGGGGTAATCTCATATGGAACAACTGCGTGCCGAACTCAGCCACCTGCTTGGCGAAAAGTTAAGCCGGGTCGAGTGCGTGAATGAAAAAGCAGATACCGCTCTCTGGTCGTTGTACGACAGCCAGGGAAACCCGATGCCACTGATGGCAAGAAGTTTTACCTCACCGGGGGTCGCAAGACAGCTCGCCTGGAAAATGTCGATGCTGGCACGGGAAGGGACGGTCCGCATGCCAACGGTTTACGGCATGATGACGCATGAGGAACACCCCGGCCCGGATGTACTGCTTATTGAGCGTTTACGCGGCGTCTCTGTTGAAGCTCCGGCTCGCACGCCGGAACGCTGGGAACAACTAAAAGATCAGATTGTTGAAGCGCTGCTGGCCTGGCACCGGCAGGATAGCCGCGGGCTTGTCGGCCCTGTAGACAGCACCCAGGAAAATCTGTGGCCTCTGTGGTATCGCCAGCGTGTTGAGGTGCTATGGGGGACGCTTAATCAGTTCAATAATACCGGCTTAACCATGCAGGACAAACGCATCCTTTTCCGCACACGCGAGTGTCTGCCTGCGTTGTTTGAGGGATTCAACGATAACTGCGTCCTGGTGCATGGCAATTTCACGCTGCGCAGTATGTTGAAAGATCCTCGCAGCGATCAGTTACTGGCGATGGTCGGACCGGGCATCATGCTCTGGGCCCCCCGCGAATATGAGCTGTTCCGGCTGAGCGATAGCGGCTCCGCAGAAGGTTTGCTGTGGCATTATCTGCAGCGAGCCCCTGTCGCAGAGGCATTTCTCTGGCGGCGCTGGCTCTATCTGCTCTGGGATGAAGTGGCGCAACTGGTGAATACTGGCAGGTTCAACCGCGCCAACTTCGATCTTGCGACAAAATCACTGCTGCCCTGGCTCGCCTGACGAGCCTTTCAGCCACTGCCAGACGCGACCAAGCGTCTCATAGCCTACCCGATCGCTGTGCATCAACCACATTGGGGACGGAATCGCCCGTTCCCACGGGTTGAGCGGCGCGTTTATGGCCATCTGATTGGCAGGGGCGGGCAAGGGGTGTAGTCCTTGTTTCTCGAAGAAAATCATGGCTCTTGGCAGGTGCGAAGCAGACGTCACCAGTAAAAACGGGACATCGCCAATCGCGTCTTTAACCGCTGCGGCTTCTTCTTCCGTATCTTTTGGGCTATCCAGCGTGATGATTGCGGAGCGCGGCACACCCAGTGATTCAGCCACTCTTGCTCCGGCTTCTGCCGTACTGACCGGATTTGTTTTCGCCGCCGCACCGGTGAAGATCAGCTTTGATCCCGGATTCGCCAGCCACAGACGAATGCCTTCGTTCAGACGCGGCAGGCTATTGTTAATCAGGTTAGAACTGGGAGCCCAGTTTGCATCCCAGGTATAGCCGCCTCCCAGCACCACGATGTACTCAACTTTTTGCGTGCCTTGCCAGGTTGCATATTTATCTTCTATGGGGCGCAATAGTCCATCGGCCACCGGTTGCAGGCTCAATAACAGCAGTGCCAGCCAGCCCAGAGTAATGATCGATTTACCACTTTTCTGAAAGCGGCTAAACCACACCAGCGCCAGCCCCAGCGCAATGAGCAGAAGCAGCAGCGGAAGAGGAAGCATCATGCCTCCGATGTATTTCTTCAGGGTAAAAAGCATCCTTTTTGGTTCCTTTTTTAACCATATAGCAGGCGATTGTCTGTGATATTACACCAGAGAGGTTCATTCTCCGCTCGGGTGTGACAAAATAGCGGTTTTGCAGTTAGCGAGTGGAACTCTCCCAATGCGGGATCGCAATTTTGATGACATCGCGGAAAAGTTTTCGCGCAACATTTATGGCACCACCAAAGGGCAGTTGCGTCAGACGATCCTCTGGCAGGATCTGGACAACATCCTTGCCGCTTACGGTAGCCAGACGTTGCGTGTGCTGGACGCTGGCGGCGGTGAAGGGCAAACGGCCATAAAAATGGCGCAGCGCGGTCATCACGTCACGCTTTGCGATCTTTCTGCTGAGATGGTTGCGCGTGCGACCCGAGCAGCAGAAGAGAAAGGTGTGAGCGACAACATGCATTTTATACACAGCGCCGCTCAGGACATTGCTCAGCATTTGGAAACCGAAGTTGATCTGATATTGTTTCATGCTGTGCTGGAGTGGGTTGCCGATCCGCAAAAGGTCTTGCAAACCCTCTGGTCAATGCTGCGCCCCGGCGGCACGCTGTCGTTGATGTTCTACAATGCAAACGGCTTCCTGATGCACAACATGGTTGCAGGTAACTTCGACTACGTTCAGGTCGGGATGCCGAAAAAGAAAAAGCGCACGCTTTCGCCGGACTACCCACGCGATCCACAGCAGGTCTATAGCTGGCTGGAAGAGATTGGCTGGGAGATCACCGGAAAGACGGGCGTCAGGGTGTTTCATGATTATCTGCGTGAAAAACACAAACAGCGTGACTGTTTTGATACCTTAGCAGAATTAGAAACGCGGTATTGCCGCCAGGAGCCGTTTATCAGCCTTGGCCGTTATATACATGTCACTGCCCGCAAACCGCAGATGCAAGGATAACCTATGAGTGAATTTTCCCAGACAGTCCCAGAACTGGTTGCCTGGGCCAGGAAAAATGATTTCGCCATCTCGCTGCCGGTAGACAGACTCTCTTTCCTGCTGGCGGTTGCCACGCTGAACGGCGAACGGCTGGATGGTGAAATGAGCGAGGGTGAACTGGTGGATGCGTTCCGCCATGTCAGTGATGCGTTTGAGCAAACCAGCGAAACCATTAGCGTGCGTGCTAACAACGCTATCAACGATATGGTACGTCAACGTCTGCTGAACCGCTTTACCAGCGAGCAGGCGGAAGGAAACGCCATCTATCGTCTGACGCCACTGGGCATCGGCATAACTGATTACTACATCCGTCAGCGTGAGTTCTCCACGCTGCGCCTTTCCATGCAGCTCTCCATTGTGGCGGGCGAGCTGAAACGCGCTGCCGACGCGGCGGATGAAAACGGTGATGAATTCCACTGGCACCGCAACGTCTACGCCCCGCTGAAATACTCGGTTGCGGAGATATTCGACAGCATCGATCTGACTCAGCGTCTGATGGACGAACAACAGCAGCAGGTAAAAGATGATATCGCCCAGTTGCTGAACAAAGACTGGCGCGCGGCCATCTCAAGCTGTGAACTTTTACTGTCTGAAACTTCCGGTACGCTGCGTGAGCTGCAGGATACGCTGGAGGCGGCGGGTGACAAACTGCAGGCCAACCTGCTGCGTATTCAGGATGCGACGCTGGCGCATGACGATCTGCATTTTATCGATCGTCTGGTCTTCGACCTGCAGAGCAAACTTGATCGCATTATTAGCTGGGGCCAGCAGTCGATCGACCTCTGGATTGGCTATGACCGTCACGTGCATAAATTTATCCGTACCGCCATCGATATGGATAAAAACCGCGTCTTTGCTCAGCGTCTGCGTCAGTCGGTACAGACTTATTTCGATGCGCCATGGGCGCTGACCTACGCTAACGCCGATCGTCTGCTGGATATGCGTGACGAAGAGATGGCGCTGCGCGACGAAGAGGTGACCGGTGAATTGCCACCGGATCTGGAATACGAAGAATTTAACGAAATTCGCGAACAACTTGCGGCGATGATCGAAGAACAGCTTGCTGTCTACAAAACCAGACAAGTGCCGCTGGATCTTGGGCTCGTGGTGCGCGACTATCTGGCGCAATATCCACGTGCGCGCCATTTTGATATCGCCCGCATTGTTGTAGACCAGGCTGTGCGCCTGGGTGTTGCACAAGCAGATTTCACCGGACTGCCGCCGAAGTGGCAGCCGATTAACGATTACGGAGCCAAGGTACAGGCGCATGTCATTGACAAATATTGAACAAGTGATGCCAGTGAAACTGGCACAGGCGCTGGCAAATCCGTTGTTTCCGGCGCTGGACAGCCAGCTGCGTGCAGGTCGTCACATTGGCCTTGACGAGCTGGATAATCACGCCTTTTTGATGGACTTCCAGGAATATCTGGAGGAGTTTTACGCGCGTTATAACGTTGAGCTTATCCGTGCGCCGGAAGGCTTTTTCTACCTGTGTCCGCGCTCCACGACGCTTATTCCGCGTTCCGTGCTTTCCGAGCTGGACATGATGGTAGGTAAAATTCTCTGCTATCTCTATCTCAGCCCGGAACGTCTGGCGAACGAAGGTATCTTCACTCAGCAGGAGCTTTACGATGAGCTGCTCGCGCTGGCGGATGAAAGCAAGCTGCTGAAGCTGGTGAATAACCGTTCAACGGGTTCGGATCTCGATCGTCAGAAATTGCAGGAAAAAGTACGCTCTTCCCTGAACCGTCTGCGCCGTCTGGGGATGGTCTGGTTTATGGGCCATGACAGCAGCAAATTCCGCATTACGGAGTCCGTCTTCCGCTTTGGTGCCGATGTGCGTGCGGGTGACGATGCGCGTGAGGCGCAGCTGCGTATGATCCGCGACGGTGAAGCGATGCCGGTGGAAAACCATTTGCAGCTCAATGATGAGCACGAAGAGAATCAGCCGGATAGCGGGGAGGAAGAGTAATGATTGAACGCGGTAAATTTCGCTCACTAACGCTGATTAACTGGAACGGTTTCTTTGCCCGAACCTTCGATCTGGATGAGCTGGTGACCACGCTCTCCGGCGGTAACGGGGCGGGTAAATCCACCACCATGGCCGCTTTCGTTACGGCGCTGATCCCCGATTTGACGCTGCTGCACTTCCGTAACACCACCGAAGCGGGGGCGACAAGCGGCTCCCGTGATAAAGGCCTGCACGGTAAGCTGAAAGCGGGCGTCTGTTATTCGGTGCTGGATGTGATCAACTCTCGTCACCAGCGTGTCGTGGTGGGTGTGCGTCTGCAGCAGGTTGCCGGGCGCGACCGTAAAGTTGATATTAAACCGTTCGCCATCCAGGGGCTGCCAACATCGATGCAGCCCACGGCGCTGCTGACGGAAACCCTGAACGAACGCCAGGCGCGCGTGCTGACCCTGCAGGAGCTGAAAGACAAGCTCGAAACGATCGAAGGCGTGCAGTTCAAGCAGTTCAACTCTATTACCGATTACCACTCCCTGATGTTTGATCTGGGCGTTGTCGCGCGTCGCCTGCGCACCGCCTCAGACCGTAGCAAATACTACCGTCTGATCGAAGCGTCACTGTACGGCGGTATCTCCAGCGCCATTACCCGCTCTCTGCGTGACTACCTGCTGCCGGAAAACAGCGGCGTGCGTAAGGCCTTCCAGGATATGGAAGCCGCGCTGCGTGAAAACCGCATGACGCTGGAAGCGATCCGCGTGACTCAGTCCGATCGCGACCTGTTTAAACACCTGATCAGCGAAGCCACAAACTATGTGGCTGCGGACTATATGCGTCACGCCAACGAGCGCCGCATTCATCTCGATCAGGCGTTAGAGTACCGCCGTGAACTGTTCACCTCCCGTAAACAGCTGGTGGCCGAGCAGTATAAGCACGTTGAAATGGCGCGCGAACTGGGCGAGCACAACGGTGCCGAGGGCGATCTGGAAGCGGATTATCAGGCGGCCAGCGATCACCTGAACCTGGTGCAGACCGCACTGCGCCAGCAGGAAAAAATCGAGCGTTATGAAGCGGATCTCGATGAACTGCAAATTCGTCTCGAAGAGCAAAATGAAGTGGTGGCTGAAGCTGCCGACCTGCAGGAAGAGAACGAAGCGCGCGCCGAAGCTGCCGAGCTGGAAGTGGATGAGCTGAAAAGCCAGCTTGCCGACTATCAGCAGGCGCTGGACGTGCAGCAGACGCGTGCCATTCAGTACACTCAGGCACTTCAGGCGCTGCAGCGCGCAAAAGAGCTGTGCCATTTGCCGGATTTAACGCCGGACAGCGCCGATGAATGGCTGGAAACCTTCCAGGCCAAAGAGCAGGAAGCCACGGAGAAACTGCTCTCTCTCGAGCAGAAAATGAGCGTGGCGCAAACGGCACACAGCCAGTTTGAACAGGCTTATCAACTCGTGGTGGCGATCAATGGCCCGCTTGCGCGTAATGAAGCGTGGGACGTTGCGCGTGAATTGCTGCGCGATAGCGTGAATCAGCGCCATCTGGCCGGGCAGGTGCAACCGCTGCGTATGCGTCTGAACGAGCTGGAGCAGCGCCTGCGCGAGCAGCAGGAAGCCGAGCGTCTGCTGACGGAGTTCTGCAAGCGTCAGGGTAAAAATTACGATATCGAGGATCTGGAAGCCCTGCATCAGGAGCTTGAGGCGCGTATTGCGGCCCTGTCCGATACCGTATCCAGCGCCAGCGAACAGCGCATGACGCTGCGCCAGGAGATGGAACAGCTCCAGTCCCGCTCGCAGGCGCTGTTGCAGCGTGCACCGGTCTGGCTTGCGGCGCAAAGCAGCCTGAACCAGCTCAGCGAGCAGTGTGGCGAAGAGTTTGAATCCAGCCAGGAAGTGACTGAATACCTGCAACAACTGCTGGAGCGTGAACGCGAAGCGATTGTTGAGCGTGATGAAGTCGGCGCGCGTAAACGTGACGTCGACGAAGAAATTGAACGCTTAAGCCAGCCGGGCGGGGCAGAAGATCCGCGCCTGAACACTCTGGCGGAGCGTTTTGGCGGCGTGCTGCTGTCTGAAATTTATGACGATGTGGGTCTTGATGACGCACCGTACTTCTCCGCGCTGTACGGCCCGTCGCGTAACGCGATTGTAGTGCCCGATCTGTCGCTGATTTCTGAGCAACTCGCAGGCCTGGAAGATTGCCCGGAAGATCTCTATTTGATCGAGGGCGATCCGCAGTCGTTTGATGACAGCGTGTTCAGCGTCGATGAACTGGAAAAAGCGGTAGTTGTAAAAATCGCTGACCGTCAGTGGCGTTATTCACGCTTCCCGGAACTGCCGCTGTTTGGTCGCGCCGCGCGTGAAAGCCGTATCGAAAGCCTGCACGCGGAGCGTGAAACCCTTTCCGAACGTTTTGCGACTCTGTCGTTCGACGTTCAGAAAACTCAGCGTCTGCACCAGGCCTTCAGCCGCTTTATCGGCAGCCATCTGGGCGTGGCCTTTGAAGCGGACCCGGAAGCCGAAATTCGCAAGCTCAACACCCGTCGTGGTGAGCTGGAGCGGGCGATTGCTAATCATGAAAATGATAACCAGCAGAGCCGTGTCCAGTTCGAACAGGCGAAAGAGGGCGTTGCCGCGCTGAACCGCATCCTGCCTCGTCTGAATCTGCTGGCCGATGACACGCTGGCAGACCGCGTGGATGAAATCCAGGAACGGCTGGATGAAGCCCAGGAAGCCGCGCGTTTCGTTCAGCAGTACGGTAATCAACTGGCAAAGCTGGAGCCAATGGTTTCCGTTCTGCAGAGCGACCCGGAGCAGTTCGAGCAGTTAAAAGAAGATTATGCCTGGTCTCAGCAGGTCCAGCGCGAAGCGCGTCAACAGGCGTTTGCCCTGACGGAAGTGGTGCAACGTCGCGCCCACTTTGGCTACTCCGACTCGGCGGAAATGCTGAGCGGCAACAGTGACCTGAATGAAAAACTGCGTCAGCGCCTTGAGCAGGCCGAAGCGGAGCGTACCCGCGCTCGTGACGCGATGCGTACTCATGCTGCGCAACTGAGCCAGTACAGCCAGGTCATGGCCTCGCTGAAAAGCTCCTTCGACACCAAGAAAGAGCTGTTAAACGATCTGCATAAAGAGCTGCAGGACATCGGCGTGCGTGCCGACAGTGGTGCAGAAGAGAGGGCGCGTATTCGTCGCGATGAGCTACATGCGCAGCTTAGCAACAACCGTGCGCGCCGTAATCAGCTGGAAAAAGCATTGACCTTCTGCGAAGCGGAGATGGACAACCTGACCCGTCGGCTGCGCAAGCTGGAACGCGATTACCACGAAATGCGCGAGCAGGTCGTGACCGCGAAGGCGGGCTGGTGTGCGGTGATGCGCATGGTGAAAGACAACGGTGTTGAACGTCGTCTGCACCGTCGCGAGCTGGCGTACCTCTCTGCCGATGAGCTGCGCTCCATGTCGGATAAGGCGCTGGGTGCGCTGCGTCTGGCGGTGGCGGATAACGAGCATCTGCGCGATGTGCTGCGCATGTCAGAGGATCCGAAACGTCCGGAACGTAAAATTCAGTTCTTCGTGGCGGTTTATCAGCACCTGCGCGAGCGTATTCGTCAGGACATCATCCGCACCGACGATCCGGTTGAAGCCATCGAACAGATGGAAATCGAGCTGGGCCGCCTGACGGAAGAGCTAACCTCCCGCGAGCAGAAGCTGGCGATCAGCTCCCGCAGCGTGGCGAATATCATTCGCAAAACCATTCAGCGCGAGCAGAACCGTATCCGCCAGCTGAACCAGGGGCTGCAGAGCGTGTCGTTCGGCCAGGTTAACAGCGTGCGTCTGAACGTGAATGTGCGTGAAGCTCACGCCACGCTGCTGGATGTGTTGTCCGAACAACACGAACAGCATCAGGATCTGTTCAACAGCAACCGTCTGACCTTCTCCGAGGCGCTGGCGAAACTGTATCAGCGCCTGAATCCACAGATTGATATGGGGCAGCGTACGCCACAAACCATCGGTGAAGAGCTGCTGGATTACCGTAACTACCTGGAGATGGAAGTTGAGGTTAACCGTGGTTCAGACGGCTGGCTGCGTGCGGAATCCGGCGCGCTCTCTACCGGTGAAGCTATCGGTACGGGGATGTCGATTCTGGTGATGGTTGTGCAAAGCTGGGAAGATGAAGCGCGTCGTCTGCGCGGCAAAGATATCTCTCCATGCCGTCTGCTGTTCCTGGATGAAGCGGCACGTCTTGATGCGCGCTCCATCGCCACGCTGTTTGAGCTTTGCGATCGCCTTGATATGCAGCTCATCATTGCGGCACCGGAAAATATCAGCCCGGAAAAAGGGACGACCTACAAGCTGGTGCGTAAGGTGTTCCAGAACAGTGAGCACGTACACGTTGTCGGTTTGCGCGGATTTGCACCGCAGCCACCGGAGTCATTACCGGGTACGGCTGACGCGTCATAACGCGTTTTGTTACAAAGAGCGGCGCAAATGCGCCGCTTTTTTTATTCTCTTAAGTTGTACTTACGGCTGCGTTATCTTTAAACTTCTTTACATAAGGTAAGGCAACAGCGTTTTTGCCTTCCTATAATGAAGATAAGCCCCAGTGTATTGGGAATGTCGTGAGAAAACAGGGGGCAAGGGATGTTGCTAATGAAAAATCGTGGTCGTCAGCTGTCAGCGCTGAGTTTGTGCCTGACGGTGATGTTTGCTCCACTGTTTACCGCTCAGGCCGACGAGCCTGAAATTGTGCCGAGTGACAGCTCCGCGACGATGGGCGCACAGCCTACGTCACTGTCGCAACCGCTGGATCAATCTCCGGCGACGGCCATTATGGCCGGCATTAAGCCGTTACCGGAAGGTATCGACACCGAATCACTTCGCCAGCAGCTGATGACGGGGTTGCCGTCCGGCTATACACCTGCTTATATCAACCAGTTAACGCTGCTTTATGCTGCGCGCGATATGAAACCAATGTGGGAAGATCGCGACGCGGTACGTGCTTTCCAGCAGCAACTGGCGGAAGTAGCCATTGCGGGTTTTCAGCCGCAATTTACAACGTGGGTCCAGTTGCTGACCGATCCTGCCGTGACCGGGCAGGCGCGTGATGTGGTGCTGTCCGATGCGCTGATGGGCTACCTTCAGTTTGTGGCGGGTATTCCGGTCAATGGTAATCGCTGGTTATACAGCGAAAAGCCGTACAAGCTGGCAACGCCTGCACTGTCGGTGATTAACCAGTGGCAACTGTCGCTGGATAATGGCCAACTGCCACGCTTTATCGCAAGCCTAGCACCTGCACACCCGCAATATGCCACGATGCACCAGTCCTTACTTGAGCTGGTGGCAGATTCCCGACCCTGGCCGCAACTACGGGCGACTGCAACGCTTCGCCCTGGCCAGTGGAGCAGCGATGTTCCAGCCCTGCGTGAGATCCTTAAACGTTCCGGCATTCTGGAAAATGGACCAAAAATCGCGCTTCCGGGTGATGATCCGCAAAGTGTGGTTGTCAGCCCGTCTGCACCGGTGAAAGAGCAGAAAGCCGTGGCGTTGAGCGATAAACCTGCGGCTTACGATCGCGAGCTGGTCGCGGCGGTTAAGCAATTTCAGGCCGCGCAGGGGCTGGGAGCCGATGGTGTGATTGGTCAGTCAACGCGTGAGTGGCTGAATGTCTCTCCTGCGCAGCGTGCAGGTGTGCTGGCCCTGAACATCCAGCGTTTGCGCTTGCTGCCGGGCACGTTGTCGACCGGTATTATGGTTAACATTCCTGCCTACTCCCTGGTTTATTACCAGGACGGTAGTGAAGTGCTGGCGTCCCGTGTGATTGTCGGTCGTCCTGACCGTAAAACACCGATGATGAGCAGCGCGTTGAATAACGTTGTGGTGAATCCGCCGTGGAACGTGCCGCCTACGCTTGCGCGCAAAGATATCCTGCCGAAGGTATGGAACGATCCGGGTTATCTTGAACGCCATGGATATACCGTGATGCGAGGATGGAACAGCAAAGAGGCTATCGATCCGTATATGGTTGACTGGTCAACAATTACCGCCTCGAACCTGCCGTTCCGTTTTCAGCAGGCACCTGGCGCACATAACTCGCTGGGACGGTATAAATTCAATATGCCAAGTTCGGACGCTATTTACCTGCACGATACACCGAACCATAATCTGTTCCAGAAAGATGCCCGCGCGCTTAGTTCTGGCTGCGTTCGCGTGAACAAAGCCTCTGAACTGGCCAATATGCTATTGCAGGATGCAGGCTGGAACGATACGCGGATTTCCGATGCGCTGAAACAAGGGGATACGCGTTACGTTAACATTCGACACAATATTCCGGTCAACCTTTACTATCTGACGGCATTTGTTGGCGAAGACGGGCGCACCCAGTATCGTACAGATATTTACAATTATGATCTCACCGCGCGATCTGGCGCACAAATTTTGCCAAAAGCTGAACAATTAATCAGGTAAATGAAGTAGTTCGGGAAAATAGATTGTCGTAAGTTATGGTGAAATCGGGGCGATAAGGCTGTAAGCCCCGTATTTACTGGGGTTGGGTGCCTTGACGTCGTTGGCTTTGCCAGTTATGGTGCCCTTCGTGCGCTAAGCATACATACGATAAACCTTGACCTGTAGACCTGATTATCATGGACAAATTTGACGCTAATCGCCGCAAACTGCTGGCGTTAGGTGGCGTTGCGCTGGGCGCAGCGGCCATCCTGCCGACGCCAGCATTTGCCACCCTCTCGACACCTCGTCCGCGCATTTTAACGCTCAACAACCTCCACACGGGTGAGACGCTTAAAGCGGAGTTTTTTGATGGCAGAGGCTATATTCAGGATGAATTAGCAAGACTCAACCATTTTTTCCGTGATTTCCGCGCGAATAAAATAAAAGCCATCGACCCAGGATTATTTGATCAATTATTCCGCCTTCAGAGTCTGCTGGGAACCCGCAAGCCGGTGCAGCTCATTTCTGGCTATCGCTCCCTTGATACCAATAATGAACTGCGCGCCCACAGCCGTGGGGTAGCCAAAAAAAGCTATCACACGAAAGGGCAGGCAATGGATTTCCATATTGAAGGCGTTTCGTTAGCCAATATTCGCAAAGCTGCGTTATCTATGCGCGCAGGTGGTGTAGGATATTACCCACGTAGCAACTTTGTGCATATTGATACCGGGCCGGTTCGGCACTGGTAATAACGAAACACAGGAGCAGTATGAACTATCGTATTATTCCGGTTACCGCGTTCTCCCAGAATTGTTCATTAATCTGGTGCGAGCAAACCAAACTGGCCGCGCTTGTCGATCCCGGCGGTGACGCCGAGAAAATCAAGCAAGAGGTCGCAGCCAGCGGTGTCACGCTGATGCAAATTTTGCTGACTCATGGTCATCTTGATCATGTGGGTGCTGCGGCGGAGCTGGCTGAACACTACGGTGTGCCGGTGATTGGCCCGGAAAAAGAAGATGAGTTCTGGCTGCAGGGGTTACCCGCCCAAAGCCGCATGTTTGGCCTTGATGAGTGTCTGCCGTTGACGCCCGATCGCTGGTTGAACGAAGGAGATAGCGTAACCGTAGGGAATGTGACTTTACAGGTGTTGCATTGTCCTGGGCATACGCCAGGCCATATCGTCTTCTTTGATGGCCAGTCCCGTCTGCTGATTTCCGGCGATGTGATTTTCAAAGGCGGCGTAGGACGCAGCGATTTCCCGCGTGGCGATCACGGGCAGTTGATTCAGTCAATTAAACAGACGTTGTTGCCGCTGGGTGATGATGTGACGTTTATTCCTGGACACGGTCCGATGTCAACGCTGGGCTATGAACGGTTGCATAATCCGTTCCTTCAGGATGAAATGCCTGTCTGGTAACCCGCATTAAAAAAGCCTGCATAACGCAGGCTTTTTTGTTTGGGTGCAAATTACAGCACCGCGACAATCGCTTCACACAGCGGTGCCATGTTGTCTGGCGTCATACCCGCAACGTTTACACGGCCAGAGGCAACAGCGTATACACCGAACTCTTCACGCAGGCGCAGCACCTGTTCTTTGGTCAGACCGCTGAAAGAGAACATGCCGTTTTGCTTAATGATAAAGCTGAAATCACGGTCAGCACCTTTTTCTGCCAGTGTATTCACGAACAGCAGGCGCATACGCTGAATGCGTTGACGCATATCGTTCAGTTCTTGCTCCCAGATAGCGCGCAGGGCATCGTTGCTCAGGATAGTAGCAACAACAGACGCACCGTGAGCCGGTGGGTTGGAGTAGTTAGCGCGAATGACGGATTTCATCTGGCTGAATGCGCGATCAACGGTCTGATCGTCAGCAGCGACCAGCGTACAGGCCCCCACACGCTCGTTATACAGGCCGAAGTTCTTGGAATAGGAACTCGCGACGATCAGTTCCTGATGCACCGCGGCGAACGCACGCAGGCCTTCAGCATCTTCTTCCAGACCACGGGCGAAGCCCTGATAGGCGAAGTCGAACAGGGGCAGCCAGCCTTTTTCAACGGACAGTTTTGCCAGCTGTTCCCACTGTTCCAGCGTTGGATCGATACCGGTTGGGTTGTGGCAGCAGCCGTGGAACAGCACCACATCCCCCGCCTGCGCTTCGTTCAGGCTGGCCAGCAGGCCATCGAAATCCAGCGAGTGGTTTGCGGCGTCGTAGTAGGCGTATTCACGCACTTCCAGGCCAGCAGAGTTAAAGACGCTTTTATGGTTTGGCCAGCTTGGGTTACTTACCCAGACACGTTTAACCGAGGTGTTTTTCGCAAGGAAATCCGCCGCAACGCGCAATGCGCCTGTACCGCCAGGGGTTTGTGCCGTGCGCGCACGTTTGTCACTCACAATTGCACTGCCTTTACCGAACAGCAGCTCCTGAGTACAACGACCAAATTCAGGGATACCATCAATACCGAGGTAGTTTTTGGTGGTTTCGTTTTCCAGCAGATACTGCTCAGCTTTTTTCACACTGGTCAGTACCGGAGTTTTGCCGGTTTCATCTTTATATACACCAATACCCAGGTTGATTTTGCCAGGGCGGTCGTCGGCACGAAACAGATCGGCCAGGCCCAGAATTGGGTCGGCAGGAGCGGCAGTAATGTTCTCAAACATGACGAAGTTCCATTGTGATTACAGAAGTGAAATCCGCTATCAGGTTAACGGTAGATTTACAAAATGCCAACCGTTTGCGACAAAAAGCGTGCGGCTTTTCAAAAGACGCGACTTTTTGCTTTCAGGCATAAAAAAACAGGGCCGAAGCCCTGTTTCTTAAGCATATAACAAAGTGGTGTACTGATTAGAACTGGTAAGTTACGCCAACAGCAGCCATGTCGTCGTTGCCGTTGATGCCGCCAACTTCAGACACGTATGCGTCGTCTTTGTCCAGCAGGTTGATGTAGTAGTCAGCCCACACGTTGAAGTTTTTGTTGAAGTAGTAAGTCGCGCCAACCTGAACGAATTTCGCCAGATCTGCATCGCCACCGCTGAAGCCACCGACGGCAGCCAGGTCTTTACCTTTGGTCTGGACGTAGGAAATTGCCGGACGCAGGCCGAAGTCGAACTGGTACTGAGCAACAACTTCGAAGTTCTGGGTTTTGTTAGCAAAACCAGCATCACCGCTAGAACCAGTACGGGTAGTGTTACGGGTTTCAGCATAGGTGGTTGCCAGGTAGATGTTGTTAGCGTCGTATTTCAGACCGACACCCCATGCTTCAGCTTTATCGCCCTGGCCATCAGCTTTCTGATTCAGAGTACGGTTAGCGTTGCTGTAAGATGCGATTGCACCGAAGCCTTCGCCGAAATCGTAACCCAGAGAGTAACCTACGCCATCACCGTTAGAGGTGTTAACGTCAGCACGGTCGTTTTTGCCCTGGTACTGTACGCCCAGGCTCAGACCGTCAACCAGACCGAAGAAATCGCTGTTACGGTAGGTCAGCAAGCCGGTGCTACGGCTGGTCATAAAGTTATCGACGTAGTTACCGCCCCAGGTCATACCGGAGAAGGACGGTGCCATATCGGTGTAAGATTCTACGTCGTAAACGATACCGTAGTTACGACCGTAGTCGATGCTGCCAGCGTCACCTGCTTTCAGACCAGCGAAAGCCAGACGGTTTTTGTTGGACTGGTTGCCGCCTTCAGGCTGATTAGCCATGAAACGGTATTCCCACTGGCCGTAACCGGTCAGTTGATCGTTGATCTGGGTTTCGCCTTTGAAGCCAATCTGTGCGTAAGTACCATCAGTGCTATTGGTGTCGTCGCCGGTGGTCACGAAATCGTGCTCGCCGTTAACTTTACCGTAGAAGTCCAGTTTGTTGCCGTTCTTGTTATAGATTTCTGCAGCATTTGCTGCACCGGCTACCAGCAGGGCAGGGATAACCACTGCCAGGATATTGCGCTTCATCATTATTTATTACCCTCATTGGTTTTTTTATGACACTCGCCACTGCCGTCAATAAATTCTGTCAATAAATATTTCCGGAACTATTGATGAGAGTTTGGTGTCTTTATGTATCTGACAGGCATCTTTCCATTCATAGAACCGTTTCGCTAGCCTGAAAGTGCTACAATCCTCAAGATTCAGTAACAAAAAGAAATTATGTGTAACTAAATGTGAATTTTAAGGAACTTTGTGAAGCACCTCAAATTTCAGAACCGATTGGTTATTTAAACGACTGAACCTATCCTATATATATGAATTGCTTATGTTTAATTTGGCTAAAGGCATTTCATATAAACAGAAGTTAAACAAGTTTATTTTTCTTATGACACACTCTGGACTTCTGGAAGTCTGAGAAATTGGCTGAGTTTTGTGCTAATGCGTAAGAAATGGATTAGGCGCAATGTCTGTACGGTTTATTTTTTGTTCAAAGATATTTCGGGGAAATACCAGGTAACAATCAGGGGATTTGTCGGGGTTGAGATTTAAAGATACTGACTTTTAACTGACACAAACTGACAATGCAGAATAAAATAATGGCCAGCGGAGCTGGCCATTGAGATGACGGGGATTTAGAAGGTTGCGCTGCGTGGAGTGCGTGGGAAAGGAATAACGTCACGCACGTTCTGAACACCCGTTACGTAAGCAATCAGACGCTCAAAGCCAAGACCGAAACCGGAATGCGGTACGGTACCGTAACGGCGCAGATCGCGATACCACCAGTAGTCTTCTTTATTGAGACCCATCTCAGCCATACGCGCATCCAGTACGTCCAGGCGCTCTTCACGCTGCGAACCACCGATGATCTCACCAATGCCCGGAGCCAGAACGTCCATTGCGGCAACCGTTTTACCGTCTTCGTTAAGGCGCATATAGAACGCCTTAATATCTTTCGGGTAGTTTTTAACGACGACTGGTGCTTTGAAGTGTTTCTCTGCAAGATAACGCTCATGCTCAGAAGCCAGGTCAACGCCCCAGTAAACCGGGTTCTCGAATTTCTCACCGCATTTCTCAAGGATGGCGACCGCATCGGTGTAATCCACCTGAGCGAAATCTGCGGAAACGAAACGCTCCAGACGCGCAACGGCATCACTGTCTACACGCTCTGCGAAGAATTTCATGTCGTCAGCACGTTCTTCAAGCACCGCCCTGAAGACATATTTCAGCATTGCTTCAGCCAGGCCTGCAACATCATTCAGATCCGCGAACGCCACTTCCGGCTCCAGCATCCAGAATTCCGCCAGGTGACGGCTGGTGTTGGAGTTTTCAGCACGGAAGGTTGGGCCGAAAGTATAGATCTTCGACAGTGCGCAGGCGTAGGTTTCACCGTTGAGCTGGCCAGATACCGTCAGGAAGGACTCTTTACCAAAGAAATCTTTGTCGTAGTCCACTTTGCCTTCCGGCGTGCGCGGCAGGTTTTCCATATCCAGCGTTGAGACGCGGAACATTTCACCCGCACCTTCCGTATCGGAAGCGGTAATCAGCGGGGTGGATACCCAGAAGTAACCTTGCTCATCGAAGAAGCGGTGCAGCGCCTGTGCCAGCGTATGACGCACGCGAGCAACCGCACCAATCAGGTTGGTACGCGGGCGCAGGTGCGCCACTTCACGCAGATACTCGATGCTGTGACGTTTTGCCGCCATCGGGTAGGTATCCGGATCTTCAACCCAGCCGGTGACCTCAATCGCAGTTGCCTGAATTTCGAAACTCTGACCCTGACCAGGCGATGCGACAACAACGCCGGTAACGATAACGGAACAACCCGTTGTCAGGCGCAGAACGTCATCATTGTAATTGGGCAGAGAATTATTAATAACGGCCTGTACAGGAT
>OJJJ01000353.1_pt1 | contig 25321 bp, 24 predicted proteins | sample 1596311 | NCBI WGS metagenome assembly OJJJ01 (sample SAMEA4350140, study PRJEB24818) | metagenome | biome: human; feature: gut; material: faeces | place: Denmark | collected 2013-09 | reverse complement strand
TCGTAACGGGATACCAGATCAAGAGCCTGTCCAATGTGCATAAAAAAATCCGGAAACGAGTGAGCATTTCCGGATTCTTACACAGCCACTGGATCGGTCAACCGATCCTTAACTGATCAGCATTACAGCCACAGGCTGGGGTATTGTCAACACCATCAATATGATAACTTCCATCAACTACCAGCTGTAACGTACATTTAAGCTACCACTGAGATCGCCATAGTCATTACGTCCTTTTTGACCCGCCACTTGTCCAGTGATGCTCCACTGGCTATTCAGATTCGCCTGAATACCCACTTTCACCTCAGCGCGATCTGCCGGAAGATCCTGTTTCACCTCCGCGCCATCAAACGAAACAGCAACATCATCACTGGTGTGTAACCAGTTCACTTCCGCAAACGGCTGGATCACCGACGTGGTATTCTTGCGCAACTTGCCATCTACCCGCAGCCCCAGACGCGTGGTCCAGCTGTCACCGTTTTGTCCGTCAATGCGCGTTCCATTCTGCACGACTACGTCCGCTTTATATTGCTGCCATGTCACCTGAGCCTGAGGCGTCAGGCTGATGGTATTCTGGTGCTCAAGACCAATATCATACCGATAGCCTGTTTCCAGAGAGAGCGAGCTGGCCGTCGAATCATAATCCTTTGAGCCCGCGTCACCGTTATCCACGCTGTTATTGTAGAAGCCATACTGATACCAACTGTCCACATACAGTCCGCTGTGATTCTGCTCATCCGCAAACCAGGTGGCATAAGCCCCGAGGTTGTAACCGGCTACGTTACCACTGGCAGAGAACTGGCTCCCGTCAGCACCACGATTACCGGTGCTGTCCGTGTCGGCGTTAATGTAGCTCACCATCAGCCCCGCTTTCAGGCTCTGCTCGCCATTATCCCAGCTCAGCACATCACCACCTATCTGCAACTGAGAGTAGTTATTGTCAATATCCACATGGCCGTCAGCTGCCGTTGATGACGCTTCCCCCGTTTTAAAGCGCATCCACATACTGCCGTCATCGGTACGTAATTGACTACCCTCGCGGTCATAAAGGGTTTGCATTTGCAGATTACGTGCCATCCACTGGTTGCCCAGATAAGCGCCAATATCTGCCCGATACTGCGGGTTTACCGGCGTAACATCGCCGCCGTCATACGGGTCTACCGGCGCAACATCGCCGCCATCATACGGGTCTACTGGAGTAACATCACCACCGTCGTCAGGATCTACCGGCGTAACATCGTCGTCGTCATCAGGATCTACTGGCGGAACGGCCTGCGAGCGCAGATACCAGTCACCGCCATCTTCATACAATCGATATTCATACAAACCCGTCTGCACCTGATTACCCTGAGTAAAAACACCATCAAACTGGCCGCCGACATCAATCACTTCAATACCCTTTGTTGTTAACGCCCCTTCCCCCCCGATATTATTGACATAGAGCGTCGTGCTACCGGAAGTATCACCGGTAATAATCACTTTATCCGTCGGTGAAGTGTCATCCCCCAGTTGCGTGTTCAGATAAAGATTACCGTTATCGCCGTGATAATCCCCATCAATCGTCAGCGTTTTGAATTGGTCGTTCTGTGAAGGAATCTCAAATACAATATCTCCGGCATTATTTAATTGGGTTAAAGAAGAATTCTCGGTAATTGTCCAGCGTGTCTGTTCAGCCAGCGAGATATTCAGTGAAGAGTTTACCGTCGGATCGGTGTTAACAAACGTCGCCCCCACAAACTGGGAACCAGACGCCATATCCAGTGAAATACTGCCTTCACCCGCGCTAATGATGTCGCCTGTAATACCCATGACACCAGAGCCTGTCACGGTACCGCCGGGTAAGAGATTTCCCGCATTATCGGTAACAACCGGAACAAAAATAGCGACGCCATCCTGGGTTTTAATTGTGGTGTCACCGGTCAGCGATATTGCACCGCCTTGCTGTACCACCACACCGTAGCCATTTTCCCCACTCGCCGTCATATCAATGGTCATATTTTCACCATTAATTATTCCTGGCCGATTTAAGTCATTGCTGCCTATTGCCCATAAACCATAGGAACTGTTATCGCCACTCATAATAATGTCAGTATTGGCGACATTAATAACAGCACCGCTGTGTTGCGCTGAAACGCCATAACCATCGATAGCGTAAATAGCATTCCGATTGTCGGTATCCCCTTTAAAATCAAGTGTACTGCCAGAAGTCGCAGCGATACCGTTGGTCGCAGAGCCAGAAATAGCCGTACTTCTGCCGTCAACAACGCTACCGGTACCAATCTTCACATCGCCACCCTGGGCAATGATGCCCACAGACTGAGCGGTGTTGACTGTCAGCTCTTCCGCCTGGAATTCTCCCCCCGTCACCCAGAGGGTTGTACTTTCACCTGTCGCACTAATGGTGCTATTTTTCCCCAAATCGGCAAAACCGGCATCCATCATGATGGCATTCGTGAATTGCCCTGTAACATCAACTGTCAGGTTATCCGCAGTAAATTCAGCACCCGTTGCAGCACCATTTATCGATACCCCTGCGCCGTAAGAAAACCCGTCCATCGAGATGGAGGAGCCCGTGCCTAAATCCACGCTCGTACCGGCACCCTCAATAGCAATCCCCCGACCTGTACCCATTGAATTCCCGTCGGTGCTCACCTGAAGGGTCAGGGCATTAGCCTGGAAGGAACTATTCGCCCCCTTGACAGCAACGCCTTCTGAAAGATCGCCGCTACCATTAAGAATAACGGTGCTATTGTCGCCTAAGTCAGCATGACTATTAGCGTGTAATATCACACCCGAGACGGATGACCATTCGGCAAGCCCGGTAGCAGTGAGGGTAAGTTGGTCGGCATCTAGCATTCCATCATCACCCAACTCAATACCTTTCGTCATATTATTCCCTTCGGTAATAATATGACTGTTTGCACCTAAATCGATTTTGGCATTACCAGCACTTTGAATCCCCCATGCGGAGTTGTCCTGACTCGTCGAATGGATATATCCATTATCCATTTTGAATGAACCACTCCCCCCCTGTAAATAAACACCGCGGGCATCTCCCACCTCGCCCATTCTATAATCAGTCTCAGTGCTGACTGTGATAGCGCTTCCGCTACCAAGATCAACGTTGCTGTCTTTACCTGAATTTTTAAATCCATAAACATTATTTTTTCCCGACACATCGATAATAAGACCAGATGCTGTTACTTCTGTGCCTGGGTTCGTTCCGGAAATCAACACGCCGGTTGTATTTTTACTTGAGGTTTGTGTGGCATCGGTGTCGGCGACATGAATTTCAGTATTCACGCCCAAATCATTTTTGACACCATTATCCAGAGAAATCCCGGTAGACAGGGTTTCACCGGATACGTTGATAATTGCTTTCCCCTTCACCTGTAAGCCATCACCACCGGTATTGATACTCTCAACACCGGTGGTGTTTGTTTGTCCATCTGCCGTAACCACATCATTATCGTTCAATTCGATCGACGCGCCGCTTTGCGGTCCTAAATCTGCAGCATTAACAACGGCTGTACACATCAATGCGGCAAGTCCTGTTATCTTTACGCTATTACGTATTCCATTACCGCCATTCGCAAACTCAGAAGCAACCACAAACATATTACGCGTTGCGCTCCAAATTATATTATATATGGTATTCATATTTAGCTCCCTCTACACAGATAGATAGAAAAAAAAGCAATGCAGGGCAATCATATATATTCAAGATATATATACAAACCAGAATGCAATATAATTTATTTATATTAATTAAACAGTCAAGACAGCATTATATACATAGTTCACTAAGTGATTATATAAATAACCACTAGCTCCATTAAAAATAATAAATACACATAGAACAAATGAATAATATAAATAAAAGCATTCAGCCTACAATTAAATAGACACCAGGTTTTCACGCATAAAAAAACGCCCTCTATATGCAGAGGGCGTTTTATAATTTCCAGACAGGCATCATAAATAGTGTTTTTTTACTATGTCTTATGCCACATTGGAAGCAGCAATATCCAGCAATGCCATTTCATCGCTGTTCAGCAACTTCTCGATATTAACCAAAATCAGCATCCGATCGCCCAGTGCGCCCAGCCCCGTCAGGTATTCCGTTGACAGCGTAACCGCAAATTCTGGTGCCGGGCGAATCTGATCGGTCGTCAGCGACAACACATCCGACACACCATCCACCACGATCCCCACCACGCGTTGACCCAGATTCAGCACAATCACCACGGTGTTCTCGTTATAGTCAACGTCGCTCTGGCTGAACTTCACGCGCAGGTCAACGATAGGCACAATCACACCACGCAGGTTGGTCACCCCTTTAATAAAAGACGGTGTATTGGCGATACGCGTGACCTGATCATAACCACGAATTTCCTGCACTTTCAGAATATCGATACCGTACTCTTCATCCCCCAGTGTAAACACGAGGAATTCCTGACCTGACGGTTCGCCGGCCAGTTTAGTTACATTACTCATACCGGTCATATTATTCCCTTTCTCACTCAATCAATCAGGCGGCGGTGATCGCCACACGTTGTTCGCGGTTTAACCCCTGCAATGCAGAGACATCGACAATCAGCGCGACGCTACCGTCACCAAGGATCGTTGCGGCAGAAATGCCTGGCACTTTGCGGTAATTGCTTTCCAGGTTTTTCACCACCACCTGGTGTTGGCCAATAAGCTGATCGACCAGCAACGCATAGCGACGTCCCGCACTTTGTAAAATCACCACAATGCCCTGAGTTGCTTCGGTTTTTGCGCCGTCAACCTCGAAGACTTTCCACAATTCAACCAGCGGCAAATATTCCCCACGCACTTCAAGCACGCGTTCTCCCCCGGCCAGCGGGTGCAGATCTTCTTCGCGGGGTTGCAGCGATTCCATCACCGCGTTCAGTGGCAGAATAAACACCTCATCCGCCACGCGCACGGACATGCCGTCCAGAATCGCCAGCGTCAGCGGCAGCAAAATTCGGATGGTTGTGCCCTGGTCCTGCTTCGACTGGATCTCAACATGGCCGCCCATTTCCTGAATGTTACGCTTCACCACGTCCATCCCAACACCGCGACCAGAGACATCCGTCACCTGCTCGGCGGTCGAGAATCCCGGCGCGAAAATCAGCATGCCGACTTCGTCATCGCTCATGTTTTCATGGATCGGCATGCCCTGTGAGATGGCTTTGGCCAGGATGCGCTCACGGTTCAGGCCCGCGCCATCATCGGTGACTTCGATGCAGATGTTCCCGCCCTGGTGTTCAGCAGACAGCGTCAGGTTACCGACCGGATTTTTCCCGGATTCAAGGCGTTTTTCCGGCAGTTCGATACCATGGTCAAGACTGTTACGCACCAGGTGGGTCAGCGGATCGATAATGCGTTCAATCAGGCTCTTATCGAGTTCGGTGGAGCTACCAATTTGCGTCAGCTCAACCTGTTTGCCCAACTTGCCCGCCAGGTCACGAACCAGACGCGGGAAGCGGCTGAAGACATACTCCATTGGCATCATACGAATCGACATCACCGATTCTTGCAAATCACGGGCGTTACGTTGTAACTGACCCATGCTGGTGATGAGATCGCCATGGTTTACCGGATCCAGTTCATTCGAACGCTGAGCCAGCATCGACTGCGTGATCACCAGTTCGCCGACCAGGTTAATCAACTGGTCGACCTTCTCGACCGCCACGCGAATGCTGGTAGATTCGCTGGCACGCGCGGGTTTTTCACGCTCAACGCGACCCTGCGGCGGTTCGGTGGAGGCGACTTTAACCACCGGAACCGTGGCAACAGGCTGCGGTTGTACTACCTCGGTCGCGGTTTCAACGGGGGCGGCAGTAACCGTGGTAAACGCGATTTGATCGGCTTCGATGACAAAGCAGAGCACCGCGACGATATCATCTTCCGCGAGGTCGCCATCAATCGTTGCCGACAGCGTATCGCTGCTTTTGACCACATCCGTTAAGGTCGCCAGGTTCCCCAACTCTTCTTCCAGTAAATCCACTTCTCCAGCTTTCAGACGCGACAGAACGATCCGTTTTTTAACCTCTTCAGCAGCAACAGTTTCCTGCGCCATCGTCTCTTCCTGCAGCGCCGTGCCGTCAACAACGCTCAATTTTGCAGTGTTGACGACCGCGGGTGCGGTTTCACCTTTTGCTTCGAGCGCTAACTGTCGTAGCGCATGACAAATATACTCAAAGCTGGCGGCATCCGGCTCTGCTGAACTTTTATAGGCGTCGAGCTGTTCTTGCATAATATCTTTTGTTTCCAAAAACAGGTTGATAATGTCGGCATTGAGCTGCATCTCGCCACGCCGCGCTTCATCCAGCAGGTTCTCCATTAAATGGGTCGTTTCCTGCAAAATAGTAAAGCCGAAGGTGCCCGCCCCGCCTTTAATCGAGTGCGCCGCACGAAAAATGGCATTCAGTTGTTCGGAATCCGGAGATTCAGGGACCAAATCAAGCAGGTGCTGCTCCATGTCAGCCAACAGTTCGTCAGCTTCATCAAAAAAGGTCTGATAAAAATCGCTAATATCCATGCTCACGCTATCACCTCGGATTGGCTGGTGGCGATGTGGGAACGCTTGCCGGCGGAATGACCGCTGGCGGTTGTAAGACACTTACCGGCTCATTCTGGCTTTCAGCGTTTTCATGCAAAATGGCCTCTTCTGCCTGCTTATTAAGCACCAGCAGACTTATACGGCGGTTGATGGCGTCCTCAGGACCGCGATCGCTCAGACGCATCGTGGCGGCCATACCTACCACCCGTAATACTTTCCCCGTGTCCAGACCACCGCTGACCAGTTCGCGGCGTGAGGCGTTTGCGCGATCAGCAGACAGTTCCCAGTTGCTGTAGCCTTTCTCACCGTTGGCGTATGGAAAATCATCCGTATGACCGGACAAACTAACGCGGTTGGGGATACCATTCAAAACCGGCGCAATCGCCCGCAGGATATCGCGCATGTAAGGTTCAACCTCGGCACTGCCGGTCTTAAACATCGGGCGGTTCTGACTATCGATAATCTGAATACGCAGCCCTTCCTGTACCAGGTCGATTTTCAAATGCGGGCGCAGCGCGCGTAGCTTCGGATCGGACTCAATAAGCTGGTCCAGGTCGCCACGTAATTTACTCAGGCGGCTTTGTTCCATGCGCTTTCTCAGCTCATCAATATTCGGCTGCCGGTTCACTTCCCCTTGCTGTTGGGTGTAATCATCTCCCCCACCAGGGATCGGGCTTTGGCTGTTTGAAATACGATTTCCACCGGTTACCGCGGTGGCCAGAGGCGTACGGAAGTATTCGGCAATCTGGATCAGTTCTTTCGGACTGGAAATGGAAATGAGCCACATCACCAGAAAGAACGCCATCATCGCAGTCATAAAGTCGGCGTAGGCAATTTTCCATGAACCATGCGCCCCACCACCGTGACCTTTATGTTTTCGTCGCTTGACGACGATAATGGGATGGGCCTGATTTTTCATGCTTCCTCAGTCGTTTGCTGTGCCGTTGGATTTCTCACCGCACGGACATGCTCTTCCAGTTCGATAAACGACGGACGTTCGCTGGAATACAGTGTTTTACGACCAAATTCGACGGCAATCGGTGGAGCGTAGCCGTTCAGGTTGGACAGCAGCGTGATCTTCACGCACTGCATCATTTTGGTCGTTTCGGCACTTTTCTGACGCAACACGCTGGCGAGCGGTGAAATAAAACCATAGGCCAGTAAAATCCCGAGGAAGGTCCCCACCATAGCATGTGCGATAAGCGCCCCCAGTTCAGCCGCCGGACGGTCGGCCGAGGCCAGCGCATGTACTACCCCCATCACCGCCGCGACGATACCGAAAGCCGGTAATGAGTCGCCGACCATCGCCAGGCTGTTAGCTGGGACTTCCGACTCACTTTCATGCGTTTCAATTTCTTCGTCCATCAACGCTTCAATTTCAAACGTATTCATATTGCCGCTGATAATCAGACGCAGGTAATCGACGATAAAATCCAGCATGACGGCATCCGCGATAATGCGCGGGTAGCTGGCAAAAATTTCACTTTCTTTGGGGTTTTCGATGTCGCGCTCAAGCGAGAACATACCCTGCTGGCGCGACTTGGCCATCAGGCGATACAACAGCGCCAGCAGATCCATATACATGGCTTTGGTGTATTTTGAGCGACGAAAGAGCAACGGGATCGCTTTCATCGTCCCCTTAATGGCTTTGCCGTTATTACCGACAATGAATGCCCCGATACCCGCGCCACCAATGATCACCAGCTCAGCCGGTTGATAGAGTGCCCCAAGGTGTCCGCCGGTCATCATATAGCCGCCGAAAACTGTACCAATAACAACCAGGTAACCTATTAAGATCAGCACGATATCATCCTTTCGCAATTGACTATGACAGGATGCGCAGTCGGGCAGTTAACTCAAAGGTCGGGACAAAAAAAAGCAGCGGTAATGGCTTACCGCTGCTGGAGTGTCTATCCACACCGTATCAGTTAAACAGCTTGTTCGATCTGTTCATCCAGCAGTTGTGGAATAATATCGGCAGCATTCTGGGAAAGTTTACGTCTTTTTACGGCACGTGATGGCGGCTGACATAAACTGCAGGCAAAGCTGCCCACGGGTTGGTGCGCGTGAGTAATAAAATTACCGCCGCAGCAGTTGCAGGTAGACAGTTCCAGCAACCCGCTGTCAACAAAACGGACCAGTGTCCATGCGCGGGTTAACGCCAACAACGGCCCTTCAGCTGGCTGTGGGCACTGCTCAAGATACAGGCGATACGCCTTAATAACGGCATCGACACCGCTACACAGGCCCGTTTTGAGCAAAAATTGCCATGCGTTGCAGAACATAGAAGCATGGATATTTTGCTCCCACGTCATAAACCAATCGGTAGAAAAAGGAAGCATCCCTTTCGGCGGAGGGCTACCGCGTAATTCTTTATACAGCTTGATAAGGCGGCCACGGCTGAGTTGCGTTTCGCTTTCCAACATTTGCAAACGGGCGCCCAGTGTGATTAATTCCATGGCTAACTGGATATCACGTGCTTCCTGAACGATGCTTTTTTCGCTCATCATCACGCCCTTTTCTTACGCGCCGCATCATTGATGTCGCTTAACAGACGCGTTGAAAGCATGATACCTGTGTGAATTTGCTGAAGATCGTCGACGCGAGAGTCTTGCGTCAGGCGAGTGACCGTTTGATGATCGTCGAAACGAAAATGGCAGACCAGTTGGTTAGTTTCAGCCAGTTTGACCATTTGAGGAAGGGTTAAGGTTCCCAGCGTGTCCGCCATCTCTTCGCTGATACCAAGGCGAAACATCGCGGAGGCCTTGTCCTGAACGATTAGACGTTGTGCAAGCAATAAATATGACAAATTTATGTCATAAATGTGTTTCAGCAACTCGGATGTATGCATTATTTGCATCCATAATAACCAACATTATTTTTATGCGGTGTAACCGCACCCCGTGATGTCGCCGGGAAGGCCCGGTAAAAAAAAAGCAAAAGGTCAAATACATAGCAGCGTTACGGCTTACGCGTTGTGTAAACATCCCTTTTTAAGAAGGCCGCGTTCCTTACAAGCTCACATCAATTCTTACAAATGCCTAAGATTTTTCCTAATTCGACGCAACTCTACCCGCCACCAGTTACACATACAACGGAACCCTGCTGCGAATTTAAAGAATATGTGATGCAGATCACATAAACCAGCTAAACGTTTAACATAAATCCATCAGCACAGCTTTTATTTTGGTTATTTTGTAGCCAATAACTCACTCTATCGATTCCATACACCCGAATATTCTTGCAATAAAAGCGAATAGTCCTTTGTTTACGACAGTTAATATCACTGCGCGAAATAACGAGCGAGATCACAGATTTACAATAAACTGCTTTCTCACTTTATATCTTTATAAACAATGAGTTAAATATTTAACCTCATGAACTAATACCGTCAGGTAACGATATGCAAAATGTTAATTTATGTTTGTTTTTTATTAACATATTGTTTTCATTAGCCGAGAATTTCACTTAAATTGATTGAACAGATTTTCAGCTTTTGTGATCTGATTATTCTATTTATAAGAATAATTAATGAATAATTATGATGACATTCACACTATTACAGTATGAAAAATTGCAGTATGAAAGAAGCGAGAGTAACGCTAAAAGTCCTCTCATAATTCTTGTATTTAAGGAGCGAGTTATGAGCTACATGCACATTCTTGTCGCTGTTGCCGCCACCCCCGAAAGTCACCAGTTGTTAGCAAAAGCCGTTTCTATTGCGCGCCCTGTCAATGCGCGCATTAGCCTTGTCACCCTGGTCTCCGATCCCGAACTGTATAACCAGTTTGCGGCCCCCATGCTGGAAGACCTGCGTGAGGTAATGCAAGAAGAGACGCTGAATTTTATCGATAAACTCACCCAGCAGGCGCAGTACCCCATTGAGCATACCTTTATTACCTATGGGGCACTCAACGAACATATACTGGATATCTGTCGCAAACACGCCGTCGATCTCGTCATTTATGGCAACCATAATCACAGCTTCTTTTCGCGAGCATCCTGCTCGGCGAAAAGCGTGGTCAGCGCCAGCCAGGTCGATGTGCTGTTGGTGCCGCTGGCAGGCGATTAATGGCCGTATCCTCGTCGTCAGGCCAATTTAGGAAAGTCAGCTACGGTGTCATGCGGTTGGCTTTCAGCATGACGTGGCGTGATCTTTTTTAAGTCGCGGATAAAGTGTGCCTGCCAGTTGTCGATATCGTTTTTAACGATAATGTCCAGCATCTCAGCGTGGCGGGAAATACGCTCAGCAAGCGGCATGGTTAGCGCGCGGTTTAATGCACCCGCAACATCATCTCTGTCATAGGGATTAACGATCAGCGCCGAGGTCAGTTCATGTGCTGCCCCGGCAAATTGTGAGAGCACCAGCACGCCAGGATTGGCGGGATCTTGCGCTGCCACAAACTCCTTAGCGACCAGATTCATGCCATCGCGCAGTGGCGTCACTAACCCAACATCCGAGTAGCGGAAAATTTTCATCAGCAATTTACGATCAAAATACTGATTCAGATAATAAAGCGGCGTCCAGCCCAGTTGCCCATACTTGCCATTGATGCGCCCGGCCTCGGTCTCCAACTGGTGGCGAATATCCTGATAGGCCTGCACTTCTTCACGCGACGTCGGGGCGATTTGGGTATAGCGAATTTTACCGTGGTGCTGAGGGTAATGCTCCAAAAGGGCCTCGTAGGCCTGAAAACGCTCCGGCAAGCCTTTGGAGTAGTCCAGTCGCTCAACCGAAAAGATATTCTGCACATTTTTTAGCTCGGCCTTGAGCTGCGCCATTTTCGGCGGCAGAGGCCCCGCCGCCTGGCGGGCAATTTCATCGGGTTCAATGCCGATAGGATAAACCTGGGTACGGAACGCCTTTTTCCATGCCTGATGATGATTGTCGCCCCGCGAGGTGACTCGGGTTTGTGCACTCAGCGCATCAAGAAACGCCTGACGGTCGTTTTCGGTCTGGAACCCCAGTAAGTCAAAATCGCACAGTTGCTCAAGCAGCACATCATGCGGGGGCAATGCGTTGAATATCTCCGGCGTCGGGAACGGAATATGCAGGAAAAAACCGATACGGTTGTTCACGCCACGTTTCCGCAGCTCGCTGGCAAACGGTAATAAATGGTAATCATGAACCCAGATGATGTCGTCATCATTCAGTAAGGGCCGCAGTTTCTCAGCCAATAATGTATTGACCCGCTGATAGCCTTCCCAAGCCGGGCGCTGAAATTGCACCAGATCCAGGCGATAGTGGAAAGCAGGCCATAAAACGGCATTCGAAAACTGGCAGTAATACTCCTCGTAATCCTGCTCACTCAGATTAAACGATGCCCAGGTGATATTGCCGCGGGTGACTTTTTTTAGTGGTTGGTCTTCATTACCCGTCTCACCGCTCCAGCCAAACCACAGCCCCCCCGCCGTTTTCAATGCCCCCAGCACACCGACCGCCAGGCCGCCAGCACTGCCTTTATCATCCGGTGAGGCAATTCGATTAGAGACTACGACTAAACGACTCATGGTCATCTCTCCTGTCATTCGTTGCTTTTTGTTCTTGCTGCGGACAGTTGATCTGCTCCAGCCAGCGCCAGACATCTGTTACGCCCGCCAGACGCCACATCGCCTGGGTCGCGCCGCTCCCCACCTTCACGGAAATGCCGTCTGCGCGGTTTACCACAGCAAAACCCGCCTCATCGGTTAAATCATCACCAACAAAAACAGGGGTGCGCCCGGCAAAAGGGGCTTCCTGCATAAATGCAGCAATCGCTTCCCCTTTGTTCGTCCCCTTTGGTTTTATCTCAACCACACATTTTCCGGGCTGCAGGGCGAGCTGGGGCCATCGGCGCGTGATGCGTTCAGCCAGCGCCAGCAGCGCCGCCTCATGCTGTGGGGCCTGTCGATAATGCAAAGCAAACGCCATGCCTTTTGTTTCTAACGTCGTACCGGGCATGTTCGCCAGTGCAACATGCAATAGCACGCTAATGTCGTGTTCGACGTCCTGAGGAAGCCGGACTATGTGGGTGTGACCCTTGATGTCGCGGCGCTCAGCCCCGTGCACGCCGGCAAGCGGAAAACGTATGGGATGAGTGAGTGCGTCAAGCTCAGCCATTGAGCGCCCTGAAATCAATGCCAGTGCTCCCGCATTGTGCGTCGCCAGGCGATGTAATAATTGCAGGATCGTCTGCGGGACGGTGACCTGATCGGGATGCGGTTTTATCTCAGCTAATGTTCCGTCGAGATCAAAAAAATAAGCACAGTTTGCGGATAGTTCAGGGGGTACGGTTCGCGATACTGTCACCCGGTGCTCCTCCTTATCTTTATGCAGCTTGAGGTATGACGGGTATAAGTATAGACAGTGTGACCAGGCTCGCCATTTGCAAAAACAATCGCCAGCCGGTATAGCGGCTGGCGATTGGGAGGAGCTAAACTGAAAAGTTGGCCGTTAAATCATCAAATAGTACGCTTCGCTTTTTGCTTGTAGCGGTCGAAGATCACCGCCGCCAGCAGGATTAGGCCACGGACAACGTACTGGGCGAACGGAGAAATGTTCAGCAGGTTCATCGCGTTTTCAACCGTCCCGAGGATCAACACCCCGGCTACCACATATGAGATTTTTCCGATGCCACCTTTCAGCGAAACGCCTCCCAGCACGCACGCTGAAATCACTATCAGTTCATAGCCAATAGACGTCATTGGCTGACCGCTGGTCATACGCGACGCCAGGATAATCCCCGCAACGGCCGATACCAGGCCGGAAAGAATGAAGATAATAATCTTCGTACGGACTACCGGAACACCAGCCAGACGCGCCGCTTCTTCATTACCGCCAATAGCCAGCGTGTTACGCCCAAAGGTGGTTTTATTCAGCAGTAAGCCAAAAATAATGAAGCAGCCAACGGTTAACCAAATAGGCGCAGGCAGACCCAGCCAGTTCGCATAGCCGAGGGCGAAGAAGCGCTCATCTTCGATTCCAACCGCTTTACCGTCAGAGATAATGTAGGCCAGACCGCGCACAATCTGCATGGTCGCTAGCGTGGTAATCAGCGCGTTTATTTTTAAACGGGCAATCACGAAGCCGTTCACCAGGCCGCAAAGAACCCCCAGCAGCAACCCGGCGGCGACGCCTATCCACAGACTTTCAGTCATGTTGATGACCACCGCGGTGGTAACCCCGGCACAGGCAATTACAGACGCAACAGAGAGGTCAAAGTCGCCGGAGGCCAGGCAAAACAGCATCCCACACGCGACCATTCCCGACATGGAAACCGCCAGGCCCAGCCCCTTCATATTAATAAAGGAGGCAAAGTTCGGCACAAAGAGGGCGCACACCAGAAACAGCACGGCGAACACCACCAGCATCCCGTACTGATCCCAAATTCTGCCAAGATTAAGCGCTGATTTGGTTGCGCCAGAACCCGATGTAGAAACGGAAGACATCATACTCTCCTTATTCAGGCTACAGCCTGGCTGACTTTAGGCATAGCAAGGCTCAACGCCTGACGCTCATCCGCCTGTTCGTGGAGCAACACACCGGCAATTTCACCTTCTCTCATCACCACAATACGGTCGGCGACGCCAAGAACTTCCGGCAAGTCACTGGAGGCAAACAGCACGGCAACACCGCGCGCCGCCAGGGCATAAATAACGTTATAAATTTCATGCTTCGCGCCCACATCGATGCCGCGCGTCGGTTCATCGAGCAAAATCACCTTCATATCTTCCGATAACCAGCGGCCGAGAATCGCCTTCTGCTGGTTACCACCAGAGAGGTTCATGATCAACTGCTCTGCTCCCGGCGTTTTAATATTGAGTGAGCGGATATGGTGGTCAGCGTTAGTCTCTTCCCAACCGTTGTTAATCAGGCATCCGCCCAGAACATGTTTACGCCGGGCGCTAATATTGATGTTGTTACGAACCGAATGGACCGGAATAATTCCTTCGGCTTTGCGGTCTTCCGGACACAGCATCATGCCGGCCTCAATCGCGTGGCTGGGTTTACGGATATCAATCGGCTTTTCATCAATAAACACCTGACCTTCGGTGATTCGTGTTCCGCCAAACAGCCCTTTCATCAGTTCGCTACGCCCGGCCCCGACCAGACCAAACAGCCCAACGATTTCACCACTGCGCACCGATAAACTGATCGGCGTACGCACGCCTGGCGCTTTAACCTCATGCAAGCGCAGGCGTTCTGTGCCATACGGTCGAGATTTCCAGCCGTAGATATCGCCGAGGTCACGCCCCACCATGGCCTGCACCAGCGCCTCGTGATCGACCTGCTGCATATCGGTAAATGTCTTAACGTACTGCCCATCTTTAAACACGGTAATTGCATCGCTGAGGGCGAAGATCTCTTCCATACGGTGCGAGACATACAGGATGATGCGCCCTTCGTTGCGCAGTTCGCGAATAACGCGGAACAGGTTCTCTATCTCCCTGGCGGAAAGCGAGCTGGTAGGTTCGTCAAATGCGATGATTTTGGCGTTACGCGCCAGCGCTTTGGCAATTTCCACCATTTGCCACTGGCCAATGGAGAGATATTTCAACGGCGTGGACGGATCGATATCCATCCCCAAATGTTTTAGCTGTAAACCGGCTTCGTAGTTCAGCAGCGAGCGGTTCACAATCCCACCCTTGTGGGGCAGTTGGCCTAAGTAAATATTCTCGGCGACGGTCATTTCCGGCACCAGATGCAGTTCCTGGTAAATAATGGCGACACCGGCATTCAGCGCGGTGGTGGTGTCCGCAAACGAAACCTCCTCGCCGCGGATCACCAAAGAACCCGTCGTTGGCGCATAGTTACCGCTGAGAATTTTTAATAATGTTGATTTCCCGGCGCCATTTTCACCCATCAGTGCATGCACCTGACCGGCATAGCAGTCAAAGCTAATATCCGTTAGCGCCTTAACGCCAGGGAAGGTTTTGCCAATGCCGCGAAATGAGAGATACGGGGTAGACTGTTGCATAACGTCTCCGTGAATCTAATCTGTTGCCGGATAGCGGTGTTGCCGTATCCGGCCTACTGAGGGCGTAATATGTTGGCCGGATAAGATAGGTTTAAGTCTTATCCGGCATTGACATTACTTGCCGCCTAAACCTTTTTTCGCCAGCTCTTCTTTGAAGTTGTCGCGAGTAATCAACACCACGTCTGTCACTTCAGTAAATGCCGGTGGCTCAGCGCCTTTGGTCACCCAGTTGTAGAGCATTTCACTGGATTTATAGCCGTGTACATCCGGGCTTGGCAGCAGTGAGCCGTAGAAGCCGGTCGCCTCACCTTTTGACAGTTCGCTAATCGCATCAACACCGTTAATACCGATACCAATCACGTTTGGCGCTTTAAAGCCCTGCCCTTCGGTCGCACGCACGCCACCCAGCACAGTGTTGTCGTTCATGCCGACGATCAGCCAGTGTTTAACTTCAGGATGCTGAACCAGCATAGAGTTCGCGGCGTCGAATGCGCCGGGGATATCATTAGATTTGGTCGGGACCTGATAGATCTGTTTTTCCGGGAAGCCCGCAGCTTTGAGCGCGTCCATTGAACCAGACGTACGACGACGCGCGGTATCCAGTTCGTTCGCGGTAATGGCCATCACAGCGGAGGATTTCACATCCCAGCCGCGTTTTTGCATTTCTTTGTACAATTCCTGGCCCTGGCGCTCACCAATTTTGGTTGCCGCCATCATCACCAGCGGCACGGTGTCCATCGGTTTACCTTTGGCGTTGGCAAACTGGTCATCGACAGCGATCACTTTCATGTCGTAGCCACGCGCCTTCGCCATAATCGCAGGCCCCAGTTTGGGATCCGGCGTACAAATAACAAACCCTTTTGCCCCACTTGCCGCCAGGCTATCGATGGCATTCAAGGTTTTCTCACCGTCCGGGACGGCAATTTTAATCACTTCAAAACCCAGATCTTTACCGGCTTTATCAGCAAATTTCCATTCCGTCTGGAACCAGGGCTCTTCCGGTTGCTTGACCAGGAAACCGAGCTTCATGGATTCAGCGATAGCGGATTGTGACATAACGGCGGCCAGACCGATGGCCGCCAGCGCTTTAGTGAATTTGTGCATGGTTAACTCCAGCTTTAACGTTCTTTTATATAGGGTAAAATCAGACGATTTTTTGTAATTCGGACGTAAAACAAGGCATTACCTTTTATTGATAAGATCAATGCCAGTGCTGAGAGTAGTTGTAGCGGGAAATTGATTCTCCATAAGAGAGCGGCATCACACCACAGAATTACAGTAATTGCGTACATAAATTCAGTGGGAAATGACATAAAAAAACGCGGTTTTTTTGGTGGGGAAAATGAGACGCAGCAGATTAATCCATAACGTCAGTCAGTGAATCCTTGTTCCCGAATGCACACATTCGGGAACGCAATGATTACCAGGGGTAATAAATATGTTCGGCATGGTCGCGAACAGGGGCATCATCTTCCAGCAGACGAGCAGAAACGGCAAAAGCAAAATCAAAAATATGACCTAAGCCTTTGCCGCTGATTAGATTGCCATCTTCGACTACCGGCGCGTCGATGTATTCACCTTCCGTGACATTTTGCCACAAATCCCCTGAGCACACGTAGCGACGGTCCTTCAGCAGGCCGTTACCTCCCAGAACCCGGGCGGCGGCCGAGCACACCGGACAAATCAGTTTTCCGGCGGCATCATGACGCGCAATAAACTGGACAACCGCATCGCTGGCGGCAAGATTCACGCTGCCCTGCGGCCCACCGGGTAACACGACGGCGTCATACATCGTCTCCAGGCGGGCAGCCAGGGTGCTGTCAGTGACCATCGGAATATCGTGATAGCTCACTACCGCACGGGACTCGGCGCAGGCCAGCGTCTCAACGTCAATATGCAGACGGCGAAGAATATCGATGGTGACAATGGCTTCAGCCTCTTCAAATCCGGGTGCCAGCAGCACCGCGACCTTTTTCATACTTAATTCCTCGATTTATCCACATCAATCAAACCATAAATGTCGAATTATTAATGTCATTTGATTAATGCAATTCAGTAAAATTGATCAGGCGCAAAAAAACGTCGAATATTGAGAACTCGCACCGAGGATACCTTGTCGGAAAATTTAATTTTGTGATATGAAACGCCATTTCATTATCTTTATTTAAATTTAATAACTTTAAAATCAGTTTGTTACATTCACTCCCGCTATACATCAAAATATTAAGAGCAAGAATATTCTTATAACAATATGTAAAAAAAAATAAATACGAACATTTAAGGATTTTCTTATGTGTGAGTAGGCGCTATGCTTATTTTCGATCGGCATAGAATTGCCTCAGTGATGATATAAAGGACCGGCAGAACGGATTTATTCTGCTAACAGTATTACGTGTACGTAGATGTAAAGTGCAACGGCAGCCCGTTGTACTGACGTGAGTAACGTACATTTTCCATTCTGGAAATAAGGATATTGATATGGCTGCAGTTGGAATTGTTCACAAACTCAACACCCAAATGAATCTTGAGTTTTATGCATCAAACCTCTACCTTCACCTCAGTGAATGGTGCTACGAGCACAGTCTGACCGGCACCGCAACGTTTCTGCGTACGCAGGCACAGAGCAACGTCACGCAAATGATGCGCGTGTTTAATTTTATGAAAAGCGCGGGTGCCAACCCCATTGTCAAAGCCATCGACGTGCCAGACGATGAGTTGACGTCTCTTGAAGACTTATTTCAAAAAACGCTGGATGAATATCAACAACGCGCCAACACACTGTCACGCTTAACAAATGAAGCGGAAGCATTAAACGATGCGCCAACCGTTGATTTTCTTCACGATCTGGAAAAAGAGCAGCAGCAGGATGGTGTGCTGTTGCAAACGATTCTTGATGAGGTTCGTAGCGCCAAACGCGCCGGACTGTGCATGGCGCAAACGGATAAGCATCTGCTAAACGTCGTTAACCACCAGTATCACTGATACTCGGCACTACCCTGTCTGCGCCTCTGTATCCAAGAGGCGCAAAAAAACCTTTCTAAAACCTGAAACAACGGTTTATTTTAGTGAGACTCACTTTGCGGCGTGAACTTCAGTTCGATCAACGCAACGGCTTTTTGAATAGCCCGCATCGTAACCGGATCGCCACCTGCGGGATGACTGGAAAAATCGATGCTTTTCAGCTGGCTGGACATTTTTTCCCGCACTTCGACCGGGGCAATGACATCAATAACATCCAGAATTTGCTTAATAACCAGCTGGCAGGCAACAACGTCCGAGAGCAGTTCCTGATCGGCATTCAGTGTTTGGGACATAATGAGCTCCTTATAGAAAGGTTGTCATAGTAGCCATTCAGCGTGCGAAACGATAGCTGTGCGGAGAGTACAGCTGCACTGAAAATAAAAAAATCCCGTGAATTTCATTTGAGATGGCAAGCACAACATGAGTAACGATGTAGCGGTTGAGAATAAACGTGGCCTCTCCCCGGCGGCCTTGCTCGTTGCCGGGGCTTTTTTTATGGAGTTTATCGATGGCACGGTCATCGCCACCGCCCTACCCGATATGGCAAAAAGCTTTGGCGTTGAGGCGGTCGATCTCAACATTGGCATCAGCGCTTATCTGATCACCCTGGCGGTTCTGATCCCTGCCAGCGGCTGGATTGCCGATCGCTTCGGCGCGCGTAAGGTGTTTAGTCTGGCGCTGGCCATCTTTACCCTCGCCTCAGTGTTGTGCGGATTATCCACCAGCCTCGAAAGCTTTGTAGCGATGCGTATCCTACAGGGAGTGGGCGGTGCACTGATGGTGCCGGTTGGTCGCCTCGCGGTGCTGCGCACCACGCCAAAACACCAGTTAATCACTGCCATTGCCACCCTGACCTGGCCGGCATTAGTCGCCCCTATCATCGGTCCCCCGCTCGGCGGGTTTATCACCAGCTATGCCAACTGGCGCTGGATCTTCTTTATTAATGTCCCGTTGGGATTACTGGCGATAGCCCTGGCGTTACGCTTCATCCCCGATATCCATGATGATGAACGCCGCCCCTTCGACATCCCCGGCTTTATTGCCACCTCGGTTGCCATGGTTAGTCTGGTGTATGCCATGGAGTTATTGGGCGCACAACAGCCTCAAGGCTGGCCAACTGCTGGCCTACTTATGCTTGGGGTCGTCACCTTTTTGTTCGCTTTGCGCCATTTTCGCCATGCTGCCTGGCCGATGATTCGTCTCGATGCCCTACAGGTCCCGACATTTCGCGTCACAATGTACGGCGGGTCGCTGTTTCGTGCGTCTATCAGTGCGGTACCCTTTTTGCTGCCGTTGATGTTTCAGGTCGGCTTTGGCATGAACGCCATTCATGCCGGCTCATTAGTGCTGGCGGTGTTTGTCGGCAATCTGACGATCAAACCTGCGACCACGCCGTTGATTCGCTGGCTGGGCTTTAAAAAGCTGCTGTTGATTAACGGTGCGCTGAACGTACTGGCGCTAATGGCCTGCGCGTTGATTACCCCGCAAACGCCAGTGTGGGTGATTTTACTGGTGCTGTATCTGGGCGGCGTGTTCCGCTCGATCCAGTTTACCGGTGTCAGCACGCTGGCCTTCGCTGATGTTCCCGCCTCGCAGATGAGCTACGCCAATACGCTGTTCAGCACGGCCACGCAATTAGCGGTAGGGTTAGGGATTTCGCTGGCGGCAATTGGCATCAGAATGGGTGATGAAGTCAGCAAGTGGCTGGCGCTGAGCCATGTGCCCGGCATTAGCTTCCGTCTGGCCTTTGTGGTAATTGCTATTATTTGCCTGATCGGCATGGTGGATACGTTGCGGCTCACTCGCGACGCAGGCTGTGCGGTGTCAAACAAGAACCGATAAGCCCGGACAGCGTACGCCGCCGGGCCAACAGCATTTAGCCAATGATTTCACGGACAAACGCTTCAATCGCTTTGTCCTGGCAGTTTTCAAAGAAGCACTGCTGGAAACGCGGGCCGGATACAGCCGTTTTCACCAATTCAGGATCGATAGCGCGCAGAGTATCAAGATAGTTTTCTTTGACGATCGCCGCTTTAACCTGATTCAGAATACCGGCGTTACGCACCTGTGGCTCTTTACGCTCCGGCGGATAACCCTCGCCGTTACGTCCCGTGAAGGCTTTTTCGAACATATAGCGTACGTTCAGCTCTGCGCCCCAACCGAAACCTTTCGCAAACGCCAGGGAGAGCGCATTACCGTTGTTGATTTGTGCGAACAGGAACGCATCTGCCGGGTCGAGGCAATAGCCGCACACGACGCCCGGATGGATATTCAGCGACATCATGGCGCCCTGACCCGTACCGCAACCGGTGACGACAAAATCGACAGCTTTAGAATTGAGCAGAATGCTGGCCATAATGCCAAGATGAATATAGGTCAGATGATGGTCATTTTCATCGCTCATCCCAACGTTAAACACCGGGAAACCTTTCTCATCAGCAACGGCTTTAAGCTCGTTATGAATGATCGCGTTTTTGCTTGCCTGGCTGTTTTCCATCATCAATGCAATTTTCATTGTGTCTTCTCCTGAATACGCCGCGGGGGTTCCGCCATGAGTCATAACATTCAGGCCACATTACTATTTTGCAAACTCACTTTCAAATTTAATGAAATTTAGTTTTAAAAAGTAATAATGTGCTCACATTTTTCCTTTGAAACAACCGATTTGCCTCATGCCGAAGACGCCGTTGTGATTACTTGCAGGTGATCGTTAAGTTATTCAGGCCATTGTCAGGCCGCAGTGTATGCAAGGATAGCCTATCACCGAACTTTCAGAGCGATATCATGAAGACCCTAATCCTAACCCTATTGCCGCTCGTGCTGACGGGATGCAGTATCACTAAACAGGCACAGGTCAGCGAAGCCAGCCCTATCACCGGTGTAGTGCGCTTGACTTACAACCAGGCCATGCTGCAGACGGCTCGTACCGACGATTATGTTGCCCAGGGTACGGCGACAAAGGAATGTCAGCGGATGGGATACGCCAGCGCGGTGGCGTTTGGCCAACCGGTTGCCACCTGCAGCGTTTATGCCGGTTCCTTGTGCATGAATACCACCATCACGCTCGCCTGGCAGTGCCACGGCGTCGCCGTCCCACAATCCCCCTCTTTTAATTACTAATATGCAGACCAGCATATTGCTGCTGGTCTTTTATTACGCCGGGTTTATTTTTACGATCTAATATCGTTAATGCGTTTTATTCCCATTCGCATTTTTAATAATTAAAATTATTATTTTACCTTTTGCAAATAAATAAATAACAAATTATAGTGATGCCACATCAATATATAATTACCGTTCGTGGAGCAGAACCATGCTGAAAACAGAAATGATCGACCAACTGAATGAGCAAATGAATCTTGAATTATATTCATCTCTGCTTTACCAACAGATGAGTGCGTGGTGCAGCTATCACAGCTTTGAAGGCGCCGCCGCGTTCCTGCGTCGCCATGCGCAGGAAGAGATGACGCATATGCAGCGTCTGTTTGACTACCTGACCGACACCGGCAGCTTGCCGTGCATTAATACCGTGCCATCACCGTTTGCTGAATACGCGTCACTGGATGAACTGTTCCGCGTTACCTATGAACACGAACAGCTGATCACCCAGAAAATTAATGAACTGGCGCATGCGGCAATGACCCATCAGGATTATCCGACCTTTAATTTCCTGCAATGGTATGTTGCCGAGCAGCACGAAGAAGAGAAATTATTTAAATCGGTTATTGATAAATTAACGCTGGCAGGCAAAAGCGGTGAAGGTCTTTATTTCATCGACAGAGAACTGGCCACGCTTGATACCCAGAATTAATTCTGTTGGCTAACGGTGGCGCTATACTACCGTTAGCCAGGAATATTAATGGCGGCAGATCTTACTTTCGTGCGTAGAGAAGCCGTCGTCTCTGGCAATAAACTTCCCCTTCGCCGCTAAGAACGCCACCAGCTCAGCCGCCGTCATGCCCTCAGCAGAACAGGTATGAAAACGTGCCTGCTCGCCAAAACGTGCTGTAATCGCCGCTTCAAGGCTGGCATTTGAATACTGTTCGCCAGACTCAATCATCATGTTGAGTACTTCGTGGCCGTGAATAGATTCCATACATTCTCCTCAATAAAGCCCATAGCCTAATGTGAACGGCTTTATGCTGCTTTGCGCTAACGCAGAAAAATGTCATCTGGAATACATCTTAACCACTCACCAAGTGTAAATATAATTATACACGTATTGTAACGGTCATTTGACGAAAATAGCGTTATGCCTTACTCTGCGCCGCAGATACAACTGTTGACTATCTCTGGGACAGAGGAAAGCGTGAAGAATAGAACTCTGGGTAGTGTTTTTATCGTGGCGGGAACCACGATTGGCGCCGGTATGCTGGCGATGCCATTGGCTGCGGCGGGCGTGGGATTTAGCGTCACGCTGGTGTTGTTAGTTGGGCTATGGGCACTGATGTGCTACACCGCGCTGTTGCTGCTCGAAGTGTATCAGCATGTCCCGGCAGACACCGGACTCGGCACGCTGGCAAAACGCTATCTCGGTCGCTACGGACAGTGGATCACCGGCTTTAGCATGATGTTTTTGATGTATGCGCTCACAGCGGCGTACATCAGCGGTGCGGGTGAACTTTTGGCCTCGAGCATCAGTGACTGGACCGGCACCAGCATATCCCCAACGATGGGCGTATTACTGTTCACCTTTGTTGCCGGGGGGGTGGTCTGTGTAGGCACTTCATTGGTTGATCTGTTCAACCGCCTGCTGTTCAGCGCCAAAATTATTTTTCTGGTCATTATGCTGGCGTTGCTGATGCCGCACGTCCATAAAGTCAATCTCCTCACGCTACCGCTGCAGCAGGGTCTGGCGCTTTCTGCCATTCCGGTTATCTTCACTTCATTCGGTTTTCACGGCAGCGTTCCCAGCATTGTCAGCTATATGAACGGCAATATCCGTAAATTACGCTGGGTGTTTATTACCGGTAGCGCCATCCCGCTGGTCGCCTATATTTTCTGGCAGTTGGCCACACTCGGCAGTATCAACTCATCAACCTTTATGGGGCTGCTCGCCGATCATGCGGGCTTAAACGGTTTATTACAGGCGTTACGTGAAGTGGTGGCCTCACCGCACGTTGAGCTGGCAGTGCATCTGTTTGCCGACCTCGCACTGGCGACCTCCTTCCTGGGTGTGGCGCTGGGCTTATTCGATTATCTGGCTGACCTCTTCCAGCGCCGTAATACTACAGCCGGAAGACTGCAGACCGGCGTAGTGACATTCCTGCCGCCGTTGGCCTTCGCCCTCTTCTACCCGCGCGGGTTTGTCATGGCACTGGGATACGCAGGTGTGGCCCTCGCGGTGCTGGCGCTGCTGATCCCGTCGATGCTGGTCTGGCAGAGCAGAAAACACAATCCTCAGGCGACGTATCGCGTTGCCGGCGGCGCTCCGGCACTGGCACTGGTGTTTATTTGCGGTATTGTGGTGATAGCGGTGCAGTTTTCAATTGCGGCAGGACTGCTGCCAGAAGTGGGTTAAAAAAAAGGGGGCTTAATGCCCCCATTGTCTTAGTGCAGACAGCACTGCTTATATTTTTTACCGCTGCCGCACGGGCACGGATCGTTACGTCCTACCTTGGCATCGACTTTAACCGGTACCTTCGCCGGGGCTTCCTGCGGGTGCGCCATCCAGTACGCGTGTAGATCCAACGCCGCCAGACGGATAGCCTCAACGCTCTCTTCAAACGCCTCTGGGGTCAGTTTTTCCACCACCTCGAAGTTTTCTTCCGTCCCGTGCAGCGCAATCGCCTCAAGCGCGGGTTTTAACGAATCCGGTAATGTGGACCAGTCAGACAACGCCACACCGCGCATATAGCCAAAGCACCACTCTTCCACAATCGTCAGCTCATGGCCTTCAATTTCGCGCAGGCCAAACAACGGTTCAAACTGCTCCGGGAATTCATCCAGACGATCGGCGGTATCCGCCATGTGCTGAAACGCCAGGTTCATAAAACGCGCCATTTCTTTTTCGGATGACCAGCGAGGGACATACTGCGCGCCGCCCCATATCGCGACCAGCCACTGCTCTGGCTCAATTTCAAAAGGTGAACTGAGCACTGCCGTCAGCAAGCCGTCCAGCTCTGAGACATCCAGAATCGCCTTATCGGTATTGTACTTGGTCAGTACATCATCCAGCCATTCCAGCTCGCTCTCGTTTAACGGTCCCGTTTTCATAACGCTTTTCCTTAGTCAATAATTCCTGCCTGTGAGTATCTTACATGGCTGGCAGAATAACTGATACCAATAGGCATAAACGGCTTACTGTTGCTCAATACGGTTTAGCGTGGCCGTGTATCCGGTTTTCGCCACTGCGTTCAGCAGCGTATCAGTAGAAAAACCGTGGGGCACGATGGCTTCGGCCTGTCGAGTCTTAAGCGAAGATTTGGCTTTGATCACGCCGTCGGTTTCGCGCAGCGCCTGGTTCACCGAAATAACGCACAGCGAGCAGGTCATATTTTGGATATCCAGCACCACTTTTTGATTGGCGGCCTGTACCCATAACGGCAGTAATAACCATCCCAGCAGCATTACTTTTTTCATTCAAACACCTCATAAAACCAGGCCACCAGCGTGGGGTAGAATAACACCGGCAAAATCAGCGCCACGGCGAACCAGTATAGAACGCGCATCTGCGTCAAGGTTAACCGCCCGGTACACCACAGCCGTTTAGAAAAATAGAGTCGCCAGAAGACCCGTAATAATAACCCTAACGTCAGCACCATCAGGGGGA
>OJJJ01000351.1_pt1 | contig 25433 bp, 24 predicted proteins | sample 1596311 | NCBI WGS metagenome assembly OJJJ01 (sample SAMEA4350140, study PRJEB24818) | metagenome | biome: human; feature: gut; material: faeces | place: Denmark | collected 2013-09 | reverse complement strand
GGCGGTCCCTTCGACTTCCGCAATATTCGGCACCGTGCCGTTGCGGATACGCCGCATAAAGCGCGCATCGCGCAGTCGCACCACCGGCATCAGACGCACGAGGTGGCAAGCCAGGTCGTTAATATTGTCGAGCGCGAGCGGACGCCCTTCGCCATCAAGGAAACTGCGCAGCGTCAGGACGCTACCGTCATCCGCACACTCGCCCTCCAGACGATAGAAAATACGGTGATAGTCATCGTGACAGGGAGACCAGCAGGCTTCCAGCGGACGATAGCGGCGCACCCGATGACGGCCCGGCTGCGATTCACGAAAAGTAAGAATAATATGTAGATGATGTTCCCGGCCCTGGATATCACCCGGCGGAAACCAGAAGTCTTCACGGTCAAAATGATACAAGTCCGATTCCGGTGACAGCAGCAAGGTCAACGCATCCAGCAGGCTGGACTTACCCCACGCGTTCTCCCCAATCAGCACGTTGTTCTGCTCCAGCATCAACGACAGCCGATTAATACCACGAAACCCAACAATCTCAACGCGTTCGAGAATCATATAGCCTCCGGAAATGCTAACTTTTTCCTTCAAGTTATCAGGAGTATAGCGTCAAGCTGGCGTGCAGAACACCTGAGATCGCACAGACAGAAATCAGAACAATAAAAAAATAAGAATATTCTTCTTTAAATTCACGCCAGATATTATTACAGGGGACAACCATTTGCTTTTCGCTAATTGAACTATGCTGTATTCACCTCAACACCAAAAAGGATTCACATCATATTGCCTTAAATCAAATTTTTTCATTAATTTAAGTGGCAAAGGGATGATATTTTTTTCTAGAATACGCGCTCTTTAATCATCGTCCCTTTTAGCGATGAAATACCGGGCCAGGAAAACGAACCCGGAACTTTTAATTGAGGTGGTTATGTTCAGGAAATTAGCAGCTGAATTCTTCGGTACGTTTTGGCTTGTGTTTGGTGGGTGCGGAAGTGCCGTGCTGGCCGCAGCATTCCCGGAGTTAGGGATTGGTTTTGCCGGTGTCGCACTGGCATTCGGTCTGACAGTATTAACCATGGCATACGCCGTGGGACATATTTCAGGCGGCCATTTTAACCCGGCCGTGACATTAGGCCTATGGGCGGGCGGTCGCTTCCCGGCAAAAGACGTGATTGGTTATGTTGTTGCGCAAGTTATCGGCGGGATTGTTGCGGCAGCGGTGCTGTATCTGATCGCCAGCGGTAAAGCAGGCTTTGACGCCACGGCCAGCGGTTTTGCATCAAACGGCTATGGCGAACATTCGCCAGGCGGTTATTCCATGCTTTCTGCCATTGTTATTGAAATTGTGCTGACCGCAGGTTTCTTGTTAGTGATCCATGGCGCCACGGATAAACATGCTCCGGCAGGTTTTGCGCCGATTGCTATTGGTCTGGCACTGACGCTGATTCACCTGATCAGTATTCCGGTAACTAACACCTCTGTAAACCCGGCGCGTAGCACCGCGGTAGCCCTCTTCCAGGGCGGTTGGGCGTTACAACAGCTGTGGCTGTTCTGGGTTATGCCAATTATCGGCGGGATCCTCGGTGGCCTTATTTATCGCACGCTGCTGGAAAAACGTGATTAATCGATAACGAAAAAGACCTGGCATTACGTCAGGTCTTTTCCTCCCCGCTTTATTTCCTTTTATTTGCAACTTTACTCCCCTCTTTGCTTTCAGTAGTGTGTATACCCGTCATACTTCAAGTTGCAGATGTGTTGGCTGCGCTCTTTCCCCCCAGTCACGTACTTATGTACGCTCCCGGGGATTCACTCCCTTGCCGCCTTCCTGCAACTTGAATTATTTAGGTTATAGTGGCGCATTTCGTCTTACTTCTCAGCAAGGACCGGGTTTTCATGTTTTCAGGGCTGTTAATCATTCTGATTCCACTTATTGTGGGCTATCTTATTCCGCTTAGGCACAGAGCGGCATTAAAACTCATCAATCGCCTGTTGAGCTGGATCGTTTACCTTATTCTCTTCTTTATGGGTATCAGTCTGGCGTTTCTGGATAATCTCGCCAGCAATCTGTTATCGATATTGCATTATTCTGCGGTCAGCGTGACGGTCATTCTGCTCTGTAATATCGCCGCGCTGTTGTGGCTCGAGCGTTCACTTCCCTGGCGGCACAACCATCGGCAGGAAAAGCTGCCATCACGCATTGCCATGGCGCTGGAGTCGCTACAACTTTGTGGCGTTGTTGTGCTGGGGTTTCTGCTGGGACTCACCGGGTTCTCATTCTTACAGCACGCCACCGAAGCCAGCGAATATACGCTGATCTTTTTATTGTTCCTGGTCGGTATCCAACTGCGTAACAGCGGCATGACCTTAAAACAGATTGTGCTGAATCGTAGGGGGATGATTGTGGCCGTCGTCGTGGTGGCAAGTTCAATGCTGGCTGGCGTGATTAATGCGCTTATCCTCGGGCTGCCGCTGAAAACCGCGCTGGCGATGGCCTCGGGTTTTGGCTGGTATTCCCTGTCCGGCATTCTGTTGACCGAGTCATTCGGTCCCGTCATTGGCAGCGCCGCCTTCTTCAACGATCTGGCTCGTGAGCTGATCGCCATTATGCTGATTCCGGGCTTAGTCGGCCGCAGTCGTTCCACCGCATTAGGACTGTGTGGCGCCACCTCAATGGATTTCACCCTACCCGTTTTACAACGCAGCGGCGGGCTGGAAATGGTACCTGCAGCCATCGTTCACGGCTTTATTCTTAGTCTGCTAGTGCCTTTGTTGATGGCCTTTTTCTCCGCCTGATACAGTACAAATACCCCTCTGGCGGTAGTCACCTACCGCCAAAATTGCGCTAAATCAATCTCCCTGCAAGTTGTAGCAGAAATCCCTTTAATCCCTTCGCGCGCAGGCATAATCTTAAACATGTATATTAAATATAACTTTAAAAGGTGTGACCATGTTTTGTGTGCAATGTGAACAAACCATCCGTACTCCGGCAGGGAACGGCTGCTCTTACGCGCAAGGTATGTGCGGTAAAACGGCAGAAACCTCCGATTTGCAGGATCTGCTGATTGCTTCCCTACAAGGTCTGTCTGCATGGGCTGTTAAAGCGCGTGAATACGGTATCATCGATCATGAAGTGGATAACTTTGCCCCGCGCGCATTCTTCTCTACCCTGACCAACGTTAACTTCGACTCTCCACGTATCGTCGGCTATGCCCGTGAAGCCATTGCCATGCGTGACGCCCTGAAAGCGCAGTGTCTGAACATTGATGCCAACGCAACGGTTGAAAACCCAATGGCTGACCTGCAGCTGGTGAGCGACGATTTGGGCGACTTGCAGCGCCAGGCGGCTGAATTTACCCCGAACAAAGACAAAGCGACTATCGGCGAGAACATTCTCGGCCTGCGTCTGCTGTGCCTGTACGGCCTGAAAGGTGCGGCAGCTTACATGGAGCATGCGCACGTTCTGGGTCAGTACGACAACGATATCTACGCGCAGTACCACAAAATCATGGCATGGCTGGGTACCTGGCCTTCCGATATGAACGCTCTGCTGGAGTGCTCTATGGAAATCGGCCAGATGAACTTCAAAGTGATGAGCATTCTGGATGCCGGTGAAACCACCAAATACGGTCACCCAACCCCAACTCAGGTCAACGTTAAAGCGACCGAAGGTAAATGCATCCTGATTTCAGGTCACGACCTGAAAGATTTATACAATCTGCTGGAGCAGACCGAAGGCACCGGCGTTAACGTCTACACCCACGGTGAAATGCTGCCAGCACACGGCTATCCGGAACTGCGTAAATTCAAACACCTGATCGGTAACTACGGCAGCGGCTGGCAGAATCAACAGGTTGAGTTCGCCCGCTTCCCTGGCCCAATCGTGATGACCTCTAACTGCATCATCGATCCAACCGTTGGCGCATACGACGATCGCATCTGGACCCGTAGCATCGTCGGTTGGCCGGGTGTGAGCCACCTCGAAGGCGACAACTTTGGTCCGGTTATCGCGCAGGCACAACAAATGGCGGGCTTCCCGTACAGCGAAATCCCGCACCTGATCACCGTAGGTTTCGGTCGTCAGACGCTGCTGGGTGCTGCTGATACGCTGATCGACCTGGTGAGCCGCGAAAAACTGCGTCACATCTTCCTGGTCGGCGGTTGCGATGGCGCACGCGGCGAACGTAACTACTTCACCGATTTCGCCACCAGCGTACCGGACGACTGCCTGATCCTGACCCTGGCCTGTGGTAAATACCGTTTCAACAAACTGGATTTCGGTGATATCGAAGGTCTGCCGCGTCTGGTTGATGCCGGTCAGTGTAACGATGCATACTCTGCCATCATCCTGGCGGTGACCCTGGCTGAGAAACTGGGCTGTGGCGTGAACGACCTGCCGCTGTCTCTGGTGCTCTCCTGGTTCGAACAGAAAGCGATTGTTATTCTGCTGACCCTGCTGTCTCTGGGCGTGAAAAATATCGTCACTGGCCCGACTGCACCGGGCTTCTTCACGCCGGACCTGCTGGCTGTGCTCAACGAGAAATTCGGTCTGCGTTCCGTGACCACCGTTGAAGAAGACATGAAGCAGCTGCTGAGCGCGTAAGGAGTTAAGTCATGACAATGCCAACCCATCAGTGCCCGTGGCGGATGCAGGTTCATCACATCCATCAGGAAACGCCGGATGTATGGACGATTTCGTTGCTGTGCCACGATTATTATCCTTATCGTGCCGGGCAGTATGCACTGGTCAGCGTACGTAACTCAGCGGAGACGCTGCGTGCCTACACCATCTCTTCAACGCCAGGCGTTAGCGAGTACATCACGCTGACCGTCCGCCGCATTGACGACGGTGCGGGTTCACAGTGGCTAACCCGTGACGTGAAGCGCGGCGACTATATCTGGCTGTCTGATGCCATGGGTGAGTTTACCTGTGAAGATAAAGCAGAAGACAAGTTCCTGATGCTGGCGGCCGGCTGTGGCGTGACGCCTATCATGTCGATGCGTCGCTGGTTGGCGAAGTACCGTCCGCAGGCCGATGTGCAGGTGATCTTTAACGTTCGTTCGCCGGAAGATGTCATTTTTGCCGACGAATGGCGCGAGTATCCGGTGACGCTGGTCGCTGAAAACAATGCCACCCATGGCTTTGTTTCTGGCCGACTGACCACCGACCTGCTGAAAAGCGTACCGGACTTAACTTCACGTACCGTGATGACTTGCGGCCCTGCTCCGTACATGGATCTGGTCGAAAAAGAAGTGAAAGCGCTCGGCGTAACGCGCTTCTTTAAAGAACAGTTCTTCACGCCGGTAGCGGAAGCCGCCACCAGTGGTCTGAAGTTCACCAAGCTACAACCGGCAAAAGAATTTTATGCGCCGGTAGGCAGCACGCTACTGGAAGCACTGGAAAGCAATAAAGTGCCGGTTGTCGCCGCATGCCGTGCAGGCGTGTGCGGCTGCTGCAAAACCAAAGTGGTTGATGGTAACTACACGGTTTCCAGCACCATGACGCTAACCGATGCGGAAATCGCCGAAGGCTACGTACTGGCCTGCTCCTGCCACCCGCAGGGTGATTTAGTGCTGGCGTAGTTGTTGAGCATCTGAGATTAAAAGGCTGCCTGGTTATGCTGGGCGGCCTTTTTTTTGCTTGTGAGGCACGTATGTTGGTTTGCAGGTTGTGTATGTTGAGATGATTGTCTGCTATGTGCCAGGAGCAGACGCTCCTGATTAATTGACAATAAACATACCGACCGGTATGTTTATCTAATGACAATCAATCATCTTCGTAAAAAACAGCCTGCACTGGTCAGGGCTTCACTAATTGAATGCACCAGAGCACTGGCGGCACGTAACGGTTTGTCCACTGCCAGTGTGCAAGCAATCTGTGATATGGCTGGCGTGACCAAAGGTGCTTTTTTTCATCATTTCCCAGGTAAAGACGCGCTTCTAAACTGCGTGTTTGAACAAATGGTGAATGAGTTTTCTGCGGAAATTACACGGCGGATAGATATGGATCCCTGTGATATCGGTGCATTCACTCGTGCCTATCTTGAAATGGGCGCTGCAACAATTGATAACCCGGACATGGTGACGTTATGGAAGTCTGCCATGGCGGATGAACATATCTGCGAGAAATGGCGGGAATGGTATCAGGGTATTCTTAACGAACGCGGCTGCCTGGAAGATCGCTCTGAGTTCGCCGTGGTGAGGATGGCTGCTGATGGACTGTGTCTGGGCGCCAGTATGCAGATATACCCTGGCGACTTAAATGGTGCTCTACACGTCCTGCGCACTCTTTCTGCAGCTCCAGTCGATAAATGAACGACTGATTTCCATTAACGCTTCCCCTTCAGAGATTAATATGCATAAACCTTTTCTTATCATCGGTGGTTACGGAACTGTTGGTTCTCACCTGGTATCACTTCTGAATCAATTTTTACCCGACCTGCCTGTGGTTATCGCAGGCAGGAATGCAGAACAAGCCCAAAAATCCGCCGCGCGATACGACAACACAACCGGTATCGCAGTTGATACGCTAAGGGCCGATTTGGGCATTGATTCCTCAATGAAATTCAGTGGCATTGCGGTCTTAACCAACGATCTTTCCACTCATCCGGCACAGTACGCAATTGCACACGGCATACCTTATACAAGTATTGCTACCCAGTTGAACCACATCGCCCCTAAATTGACGCTGTTTCTCCGTAATCCGGATTGCAGGGTGCTTATTCAGGATACCAGTTTTGCTGGAATTATTATCTCTGCAGGTATTCATTTTTCAAGGCATTTCCAAAAAGTAAAACGTATCCAGGCTGCTGCGCTAATGGATGAGAACGATCTTGGTGGACCGGCAAGTCAGGTCGATTATGGTGATTTTTCTCAAAAGGAAGCTGGGTTGCTGCTTGAAGATTCTCAATGGATAGTTCCACGAGATGGAAAAGAAATGAGGGAATACACACTGGAAGATGGTTTTGCATTTACAGGAATGAGTTTCCCCGGGTTTGATGCTGCAGAACTGGCTTACGCCACCGGCGCAACCTCAGTCCGCGTTGACTTTGCACTTGGCCAATCTCATGGCAGCCGTCATGGTGAAAAACCATCAGTCGAAATTATTTATGAAATCGAGGGAATGTTCACTGATGGTCAAGAGGGCATGCTGAAATTCCAGCTGACGCATCCTGGAGGACAGGCTTTCCTTACTGCAGTAGGCGTGGCTGTTGGTATCGAATCCCTTCTGCAGGATGAAGAAAATCCCGGTCTGTACCTCACCTCCCGTAAGATCGATCCCGAGCTTATGTTATCGAGACTCGTTCAGTCAGGAGCCATACTCAGCCGTTTAGCGGGATAACTGAACATTCCTTGCTTAACGAGGACAAACAGTTGGCTGCTCTGAGGGCTTAGAAAGCCAACTTTATTTACTGGGTACCGCTGGTTTAAGACAGATTGCTTATACAGTGAAGAGCTAACATGTCCGCAATTCGCTCAAAGCAGACTGCCATCAATCACTAAATTTTTTGAAAAAATTGGTACTCTTCGTAAAGGTCTTCTTGAGTTCGACATTTTCCAACATCAACACCGCCGCCTAAAAAATCCAGCCAATCGCTGGGTTCAGATTGCTGACAAAGGTATCTTCGGGTAGCCCGGCCGAACAAAGTGACGGCAGGAACATCCCGGAGTCGGTACTTATGCGCCTCGTCCGGGCTACTCGGGGATGCCCCCTGATACCGCGCCTTCCTTTATCCCACTGCTTTCACCGCCAGCTCCAGTATCAAACCCGGCCTCCCGCAACCCCTTGCCGCTCAACTTCAGCGCAGGCGTGCTGGTACGCGATTAGGTACATAACCTATGGCGTAAAGACTTTTATTTTTAACAGGTTACTGAGAAATTGGTGAATCTGTGTGGGGATCGTAGTCGCAAAAAGGTGAGCATAAACATTTCCCCCCTCAATTTTTCAACCACAATTAACATTCACAAACTAATCAATATCCCCGACCATCGTCGAGCTTTTCAAAAAAGGATCCCCATGAAAAAAGTGGCCATCGTCGGCGTCGGCCCCACTGGAATCTATACCTTCCATGCCCTGATTGAACGCGGTGAACCGTTGACCGTGCAACTCTACGAGCAAGCGGAAGAAGCGGGTGTGGGCATGCCTTACAACAACGACAATAACGCGGACCATATGCTGGCGAATATTGCCAGCATTGAAATCCCGCCGATTTACATCACCTATCTGACGTGGCTACAAAACCAAAGCGATGACTATCTGACACAATTTAGTATTGAACGCACGTCGTTGCATGAACGGCAATTTTTACCCCGCGTGATCCTTGGCGACTATTTTCGCGATCGCTTTTTAGCCATTGTCGATAAAGCCCGTGAGTCCGGTTTTGAGGTTTGTGTTCATGAATCCAGCGAAGTCACCGATCTGCGCGCAAACCCGCAGGGTGTTACGTTGTGGGTAAACCACGCACCACAGCCTGTCGAGGTGGATTTTGCAGTTATCGCCACCGGTCATCTGTGGCCTGAGGGAGACGACACACCGCGTGAGTTTTTCCCCAGCCCGTGGACCGGCCTGATGGACGCACAAATTAACGCCTGCAGAGTGGGCATTCTGGGTACGTCGTTAAGCGCTATCGATGCGGCAGTAGCCGTGGTCAGTCAACATGGCGCCTTCACCACCGATGCTGATAACACCCTCCATTTTACGCGCAAACCCGGTAGCCAAAGCCTGAAGTTGACTCTGATGTCACGCAGCGGTGTGCTGCCGGAGGCCGATTTTTACTGCCCTCTCCCTTATGAACCGCTGAACATCGCCACCGGTCAGGCGATTGAACACGTCATTGAACAGGGCCAACGCGGATTACTGGATCGCCTCTTCTCGCTTATCGTCAAACAGCTGCAAGACGCGGCACCGCAGTGGAGCCAGCAGATAGCGCTTGAGACGCTGACGGCCGATACGTTTTCTGACATCTATTTTGCTGACCGAATTCAGCACAATGCTTTTGACTGGGCGAAACGCAACCTGCAGGAAGTCGAACTTAACAAGCGAGAGCAACGCACCGTCACGTGGCGCTATACCCTGCTGCGGCTGCATGAGGTCATCGAACAGGTCGTGCCTCATCTTGACGATGGCGACAGAGAACGCTTCAAGCACGGTCTGGCACGCGTGTTTATCGATAACTATGCGGCGATCCCTTCGGAATCTATTCGCCGCCTGTTGGCGCTGCATGAGGCCGGGTTAATTGAAATCCTCGCGCTGGGCTCAGATTATCAACGCCAAAATGAGCAAGGTATGACGGTTATTTACCACAACAATCAGCGTAGCGAATTTGATGTGTTTATTGATGCCCGAGGGCAAAAAGCGTTGAAGAGCAAAGATATCCCGTTCCCCACGTTGCGCCATCAACTCCTCGCCTGTGGTGATGAGATCCCGGATATCAGCGAAAATTATACGCTGCGTGCGCCAAAGGATGCCTGTGGTCGCATCGCCTTTGGCGGGCTGCCATGGCTAATGCACGACCGCCCTTTTATTCAGGGTCTGGTCGTCAGCGCAGAAATCGGCGCAGCGATGGCAAACGCCCTGACACAAGGCACGGTGGGACGTCGGCGAAAACGCTGGGACCGTAACGAGGAAGACTAACGACCTGATAGAATCAGGAGGCGAGCAGCAATGTAACTACGTTGTCGCCTCCGCATTTGTCGTCCGATGGCAAACTAGCGCCAGGCCGACTGACCGCCCAATGCGTATTTTCCGGCACCCAAAAATGCCACCGCCAGTGCGCCAATAAAGAAATACACCAGGCTTTCAATAGCCCATGCGCCGGTTTTATCCAGCGACCAGGTTTCACCCATTCCAACCATCAGCCACGCGACAACCATAGTGAATGCCAACCCTAATGCAGCCGGACGCGTCAGAATGCCGAGAATAATCAGGCACGGTGCCAGCACCTCGCCAAGCAAAACGCCGTAGGCAATGAAACCCGGAAAACCTTTCGCTATCAGCATGCCGCTAATGCCATCAATTCCGGCAAACAGTTTATGCAGACCGTGGAACAGCATCAGCCCCCCCACCGCCAGGCGTAACAAAAACTTGCCAAAGTCCTCATGCGTCAGCATGCGATTTACTGCATTTAATAAGTTCGTAACCATTTGAATTCGTTCCTTGTTTACCATGTCCACAGTCAAGCTACGCGTTATCTTCGTCCAATGTAAGCTGCCGAAAATAAGGGGTAATGAGAAGCATAACTATTATCTTCATCTAAACTTGTAACCGGTATCACATTAAAGGAGATGGAAAACCATGAAACAAACGGTTGCCGCTTTTATTGCTAAAACGCTTGAACAGGCTGGTGTGAAACGTATTTGGGGCGTAACGGGTGATTCACTGAATGGTCTTAGTGACAGTCTCAATCGCATGGGAACGATCGACTGGATGCCAACCCGGCATGAAGAAGTTGCCGCCTTTGCCGCAGGCGCGGAAGCGCAACTGACCGGTGCACTGGCGGTGTGTGCCGGTTCATGTGGACCGGGAAACTTGCACCTGATTAACGGCCTGTTTGATTGCCACCGCAACCATGTCCCGGTGCTGGCGATTGCCGCACATATCCCCTCCAGTGAAATTGGCAGCGGCTATTTTCAGGAGACCCACCCGCAAGAGTTGTTCCGCGAATGTAGCCACTATTGCGAGCTGGTTTCCAGCCCTGAACAGATCCCACAGGTGCTGGCGATTGCCATGCGCAAAGCAGTGTTAAACCGCGGTGTGTCAGTCGTCGTGCTCCCGGGCGATGTTGCGCTCAAAGCCGCGCCGGAAAGTGCCAGCACGCACTGGTATCATGCGCCGTTACCGGTGGTCACCCCGGCGGAAGAAGAGATGAGAAAACTGGCGCAACTGCTGCGCTATTCCAGCAACATTGCGCTGATGTGCGGCAGTGGTTGCGCGGGTGCGCACAAAGAGCTGGTGGAGTTTGCCGCAAAAATCAAAGCGCCGATTGTCCACGCCCTGCGCGGCAAAGAGCACGTCGAATATGACAACCCCTACGATGTGGGTATGACCGGACTGATCGGTTTTTCATCCGGTTTTCATACCATGATGAATGCCGACACGCTGCTTTTACTGGGCACCCAGTTCCCCTACCGTCCCTTCTACCCCACCGACGCCAAAATTATTCAGATTGATATCAATCCGGCAAGCATTGGTGCGCACAGTAAGGTGGATATGGCGCTCGTTGGAGATATCAAAGCCACGCTGCGCGCCCTGCTGCCGCTCGTAGAAGAAAAAACCGACCGTAAATTCCTCGATAAGGCCCTGAGTGATTATCGCGATGCGCGCAAAGGACTGGATGATTTAGCCAAACCCAGCGAAAAAGCCATTCACCCGCAGTATCTGGCGCAGCAAATCAGCCACTTCGCCGCTGATGACGCCATCTTTACCTGCGATGTCGGCACCCCCACGGTGTGGGCCGCGCGCTATCTGAAAATGAACGGCAAGCGCCGCCTGCTCGGGTCGTTTAATCACGGGTCGATGGCGAACGCCATGCCGCAGGCGCTGGGTGCACAGGCAACGGAACCCGGACGCCAGGTGGTCGCCATGTGCGGCGACGGCGGCTTCAGCATGCTGATGGGCGATTTTCTTTCGGTGGTGCAGATGAAGCTGCCGGTGAAAATCATCGTGTTCAATAACAGCGTGCTGGGCTTTGTCGCAATGGAGATGAAGGCCGGTGGGTATCTGACCGACGGAACGGAACTGCACGACACCAACTTTGCCCGCATTGCCGAAGCCTGCGGGATCACCGGTATCCGCGTGGAAAAATCGTCGGACGTCGATGAGGCGCTGCAAAGAGCGCTGTCGATTGATGGCCCGGTGCTGGTCGACGTGGTGGTCGCGAAAGAAGAGCTCGCCATACCGCCGCAAATCAAACTCGAACAAGCGAAGGGTTTCAGCCTGTATATGCTGCGCGCTATCATCAGCGGACGCGGTGATGAAGTGATCGAACTGGCGAAAACCAACTGGCTAAGGTAAAACAGTGGGCATTACCTCACTTAAAAAGGAATGCCCGTGATCGACCTACGTAGTGATACTGTCACCCGCCCGAGTCGCGCCATGCTGGAAGAGATGATGGCGGCCCCGGTCGGGGACGACGTCTACGGCGACGACCCTACCGTCAATGCCCTTCAGCAGTATGCCGCTGAACTTTCTGGTAAAGAAGCGGCTATTTTCTTACCGACCGGCACCCAGGCAAATCTGGTGGCGCTGCTCAGCCACTGTCAGCGCGGCGAGGAGTACATCGCAGGCCAGGGCGCGCATAACTATTTATACGAAGCCGGTGGTGCCGCGGTACTCGGCAGCATTCAGCCGCAGCCTATCGACGCCGCGCCGGATGGCACGCTGCCGCTGGACAAAGTTGCCGCTAAAATCAAAGCCGACGATATTCACTTTGCCCGTACCCGCCTGCTCAGTCTGGAAAACACCCATAACGGCAAAGTGCTGCCGCGTGAGTATTTGAAGGAGGCCTGGGAATTCACCCGCGAACGAAATCTGGCGCTGCACGTTGACGGCGCGCGTATTTTTAACGCCATCGTCGCCTACGGTTGTGAGCTTAAGGACGTCACCCAATATTGTGACTCGTTCACCATTTGCCTCTCCAAAGGGCTGGGGACGCCGGTCGGGTCACTGCTGGTCGGCAGCCATGATTACATCAAACGTGCGATTCGCTGGCGCAAGATGACCGGCGGCGGTATGCGCCAGGCCGGTATTCTGGCGGCTGCCGGGCTGTATGCGCTCAAAAATAACGTGGCGCGCTTGCAAATTGATCACGACAACGCTACCTGGATGGCAGAACAATTGCGTGAAGCGGGTGCCGACGTTATGCGTCACGACACCAATATGCTGTTTGTCCGCGTGGGTGAAGAACACGCTGCTGCGCTGGGCGAGTACATGAAATCTAAAGACGTGCTGATTAACGCCTCGTCGATTGTGCGTCTGGTGATGCATCTGGACGTTTCGCGTGAACAACTTGCTGAAGTCGCCGCTCACTGGCGTGCTTTTTTAAACCGCTAAGGAGACCGGCGTGCCGCAACGGATTTTGGTACTTGGCGCCAGTGGTTACATTGGTCAACATCTGGTAAAAGCGCTCAGCCAGCAAGGGCATCAGGTGCTGGCGGCGGCACGTCGCATCGAGCGACTGGACAAACAGCAACTGCCCGGCGTCAGTTGTCATAAAGTTGATTTAAACGAACCAGATACCCTGACGCCGCTGCTAGCCGGCGTTGATACGGTCTATTACCTGGTGCACGGGATGGGTGAAGGCGGTGATTTTATCGCCCACGAGCGTCAGGTGGCGCAGAATGTCCGCGACGCCCTGCGTCATACGCCAGTCAACCAGCTGATTTTCCTGAGCTCCTTACAGGCCCCCAAGCATGAACAGTCCGATCACCTGCGCGCACGGCAGATAACGGCTGACACGTTGCGCGAATCCGGCGTCCCGGTTACGGAGTTACGGGCGGGTATTATCGTCGGCGCGGGCTCTGCGGCCTTTGAGGTGATGCGTGATATGGTCTACAACCTGCCGGTACTCACCCCACCGCGCTGGGTACGATCGCGTACCACACCGATTGCGCTGGAGAACTTGCTGTACTATTTAGTTGCGCTGCTGGCGCACCCGGCAAACGGCCACCGCGTACTCGAGGCGGCGGGGCCGCAGGTATTAAGCTATCAAGAGCAGTTCGAACATTTTATGGCGGTCAGCGGCAAGCATCGCCTGCTTATCCCCATCCCTTTCCCGACCCGCTGGATTTCAGTGTGGTTTTTAAATGTGATCACCTCGGTTCCACCGACGACCGCCCAGGCGCTGATACAGGGCCTGAAACACGATCTGCTGGCCGATGACACCGAACTGAGGGCATTGATCCCCCAAAAGCTCATCGCCTTTGACGATGCGGTACGCAGCACGCTGAAGGAAGAAGAGAAACTGGTCGACTCCAGCGAGTGGGGATACGACGCGCAGGCCTTTGCCCGCTGGCGACCGGAATACGGCTATTTCGCCAAACAGGCCGGTTTTAGCGTCGAGACCCCCGCCAGCCTGAAGGCTTTGTGGCAGGTGGTGAATCGCCTCGGCGGCAAAGAGGGTTATTTCTTTGGCAATATTCTGTGGAAGACGCGCGCAGCCATGGATCTGCTGGTGGGGCATAAACTGGCAAAAGGTCGGCCGGAGCGTCCGCTTTTACAGGTCGGCGATACCGTGGATAGCTGGAAGGTCATTATCGTCGAACCGGAAAAGCAGCTAACACTGTTATTTGGTATGAAGGCGCCAGGACTCGGTCGTCTGAGTTTTACCCTGGAAGATAAAGGCGATCGCCGTCGCATTGACGTCCGGGCCTGGTGGCACCCGCACGGTATGCCCGGTCTGTTCTACTGGCTGCTGATGATCCCGGCTCACCTGTTTATTTTCAGGGGTATGGCAAAGCGTATCGCCAAACTTGCAGAACAAATCACAGACTAAAGACAAAAAGATGCTGTATTCTTTCATGTTTCCCATTGCATACAGGCGTAATTCACGGAAGAATGCGCACGAAGTTCTATTAAACACAGCGGATTGATATGAAGGTACTGGTTACCGGAGCCACCAGCGGCTTAGGCCGAAACGCGGTTGAGTTTTTACGCAAGAAAGGCATCAGCGTCAGAGCTACCGGTCGCAACGAAGCGATGGGTAAGTTGCTGGAGAAAATGGGCGCAGAATTTGTGCATGCGGATTTGACCGAGCTGGTCTCTTCGCAAGCAAAAGTGATGCTCGCAGGCATCGACACGCTGTGGCACTGTTCCAGTTTTACCTCGCCGTGGGGAACACAGGAAGCCTTTGATCTGGCTAACGTCCGCGCCACCCGCCGTCTGGGCGAGTGGTCGGTTGCCTGGGGCGTGCGTAACTTTATTCATATCTCCTCCCCGTCGCTCTATTTTGATTATCACCACCATCGCGATATCAAAGAGGACTTTCGCCCACACCGCTTCGCCAACGAATTCGCCCGCAGTAAAGCAGCCGGCGAAGACGTGATTGCGCTGTTAGCCCAGGCCAATCCGCAAACTCGCTTTACGGTACTGCGTCCGCAGAGCCTGTTTGGCCCGCATGATAAAGTTTTTATCCCCCGCCTGGCGCACATGATGCATCACTATGGCAGCGTCCTGCTCCCACACGGCGGCAGCGCACTGGTGGATATGACCTACTATGAAAATGCGATTCACGCGATGTGGCTGGCAAGTCAGGAAGCCTGTGACAATCTGCCATCAGGTCGTGTGTATAACATTACCAACGGTGAGCATCGCACGCTGCGCAGCATCGTGCAGAAGCTGATTGACGAACTGAATATTGATTGCCGCATCCGCTCCGTGCCTTATCCAATGCTGGACATGATTGCCCGCAGCATGGAGCGTCTGGGGAATAAATCGGCGAAAGAACCCAAGCTCACACACTACGGTGTCTCAAAGCTCAATTTTGACTTTACGCTGGACACCACCCGCGCCCAGGAAGAGCTGGGTTATCAGCCTGTCGTGACGCTGGATGAAGGGATTGAGCGTACCGCGGCCTGGCTGCGCGACCACGGTAAGCTGCCGCGTTAACCTTGCCCGTATTTCTCCAGTAGCGCTTCGGCAATGGCCTGCGTTTCGGCATCCGCCACGCCGTTCCACAACGCCGGGCGGAAGTGCATCTGGAACGCCATAATCACCCGCTGCTGTTCACGCGGCGTCAAGTCCGGTTTCACCTCGTAGCCGTAGCGCGACAGCAAATCAAGTAACGATGCGGTGTCCACCGGCGTATGGGGTGCGCGTCCGCCAAGATAAAACGCGACGCGCTGAGCATCCGGCCAGGCGCCAATACCCTGCGCCGCCAGTTCACGCCACGGAAACAGCGGGCCGGGATCGTCTTTACGCTGCGGAGCAATATCCGCATGCGCCACCACGTTCTGCGCCTTGATGTCGTAGCGGGCAATAATGTCCTTTGCCAGCGGGATCAACGCCTGGATCTGCGTCGCTTCAAATGGCGCAAAATATTTCACGCCCGCTGATTTTTGCCAGCCACGGTTTTCCAGTTCAATCCCAATCGACGTGTCGTTAATCCGCGTAGCGCCTCGCCAGAAGCTGATCCCTGCATGCCAGGCCAGATCCTTTTCCGGGACCAGCTGCCAGATCCGCGGCTTGCCGCCGTGCAGCGGTGGTACTGCCGGGATCAGATAGTGCGAGCTGACGTTTTTATCCGTCAGCGTGGCCAGCGATGAGTCAAAATCATCAGCCGTGTAGTGAATTACCAGCACTTTAATGCGTGGATATGCCGCCTGCGCCTGGCGTCGGGTATCCAGTTGATACCCGTCTTTGTCAACAATACCTGACTCGCGGGCACAGCCCGTCAGCAACACAGCAAATGCCAGCAGCCATAACAGACGCTTCATCGGCGAGTTTTCACCGCAGTCCCGCTGACGCTCACCATCAGCATGCTGCCATCTTTACCCACGGTTTCGTAATCAATATCAATACCAACGACCGCATCTGCTCCCAACGCTTTCGCCTGTTCGCCGAGTTCCTGAAAGGCAATTTCACGCGCTTTGCGCAGCTCTTTTTCGTATGAGCCAGAGCGACCGCCGACAATGTCCCGGATCCCGGCAAAAAAATCGCGGAAGATATTCGCGCCTAAAATCGCTTCACCGGTTACCACACCGCAGTATTCCACGATGCTTTGCCCTTCCAGCGTAGGGGTGGTCGAAAACTGCATGGTATATCTCCTTATTACGCTAACAACGCTGCCTTAAGGCATTATCGAACCGATACCCTATCATTGAAAGGTTCCGATTGTTTAATTTTCAACATGACCGAAATGATGCAATAAAAATATTATTTCTCAGCACATTCGGACACGCGAACGGAATCAATCAGTGCAGAAAAACTTTTTAATGAGCACATTCCCTGCGTATTTTTCTCATCGCAGGCCGCTAAGGGCAGCACAATTTTTCCGGGAGGCGATTGCAACGACAAAGGTTGCATATCACGCATTTCCTGCAATGTCTGATACATAAAAGAAACCTGCACCCAATCAGAATGATCGCTGACCCGTTTCCACCTTTCGAAAACAAACTCTCCACCCGGCGGCGTATTATCTGGCTGACCGGGCAGAGACACGTTAAGGCCTAATGCCCCGCTGATATTGGCAAGATTGGTGTCATGCCCCGCAATAAACAACAAAGAGACGGGCAACTGAATTGCGTATTTATTTTCTGTTGCCCCCTGTGTTACGAGCGCTGTACGTATCAAATCAAGTAACGGTGTGGCTCTGCTACGGGCAACCTCCGGGGTTTTCTGCAGAAGGTCAAACTGCGCATTGTGCAGACTTAATAATGTACGCCATTCTTTATCGCCATGAATACGCCCCCAGGCCACCTGCGACATCCCTTGTGCTTGTTGCAGCAGGAAGATTTCCGTCAGGGTTGAAGCCAGTCCCCATGAGCCTGACAACGATATATTTTCAGGAGAGACCTTGAGTTCAGCAGGTAAGACGTCGGTTAGCGTACACTGTGCAGACTGCCCGGCTGTTTGACACTTTTCTGACTGGGAGAAATTTAACACCCGTTCCAGGGCTTGAAATGCGGGTTGGTAGTGGCGCGTGTACTCATCAAGACTTCCGCCAGCCCGGGTCAGGATGGCCTCTTTCACCTGCGATGTGTTCAGCGAACACTGCCCCGCCTTGATGGGATTAAAAAGGGGATCAGATTTTGACTTATCTTGTTGATAATGAACCTGTACTTTACATTCCGGGGCCAGTCCTGCCAGGAATGCTTCACCCGTTTTACGGGTACGTTGATCGCTATCGGCAATGACCGCGACCTGCCCTGCCGTTGGACACGTTTTATTATCCAGCAGACCTTTGTCCGCCAGGCGTAAACGTTGATACCGTCCTAATTCAGTAATGAGTGCCCCGCCGCGAGGAGTCAACCACCCCAGAGGAACGTCCCATTGCGGCCAGCGGTCGGGAGTGACTTGCTGCATAAGCGGTGTGAACTTTGTCGGTGCCCTGACGCCATGACGACTGACGATGACAACACGCTCAAGCTGCATTCCGCTCTGTTCATCGGCGCGTAATGAAACAGGGGCCAATATAATCGCTAAGAACAATAAACGAATGATCAGTGTACTCATTACCAGCACCACCTCGTCGTTAATGAATAATCAGAAGCCCGCACACGACAGGACGAACGTCTTATCTTGTCGACAGCAAAATCATCCTACGCCTGTGATAATAAATATCCACCAGGATGAAATACTGAGTTATCGCGTACGGCTGAAATTCACACATTTTTGCCACCGCCTCGTTCACACACGGAAGAGATCACACTTATAATTTCACTTTGAAATTATAAAAATAAAAAGCACCGCCTCAGCTGGACGGCGATGCTTTAACGCATACTGGATGGTATTTGAAAATTAGATCAACTTAATTTTAATGTCATAACTTTCAAGCCCGGTCATTTTCTCACGAGCGATAAACTGAATATCGGAAACCTCTTTCCCGGTCTTTTTCTTCAGCTCAACAATTTTCTTTGTGATGAACTCAGATATATCCGCTTCAGTTTTATTTTTTAATTTCTCGACGTCCATTATGCACCTCTTCTGGTCTGTAACGGCATCAACGCGCCAGTAGATAGTATTATCTGTATAACCATGGATATCTATAAACTATACGATAAAAAGATTCAATAACCCAGGCGCAACTGGTCATTACACACCCAGAAATTGTTTGCATATTAAACGATAAGAGAGGGACTGAAGGCAGGTTCGCAGTAAACGATGTTCTCGCATCACGACAACAACATCAAGATGACGTTCTCATGACAAACAGGTAGAGTCATCTGTTAAGTCGTTAAAAAAGGCCCCTTGAAGGGGCCTAAAAAATTATTTTCTGAAATCCAGCGGAGTCTGGCCAGAACGAATGTACATTGCAACATTATCAAATGTAATCATTTTAGATTTGCAAAAAATACATTTCGCGCCAAACGGATTTCCGTCAGTCACATCGAAGCTTGATGTTCTGTACTGTGAACCGTGGCAACATGGGCAACGGAAGTGAATATGATTAGTAATAATAGTTACCTTAGAGCGCCACAACATTAACAGCGGATGGGCCTTTAGGTCCCTGCTCCACGCTAAACTCGACTTCCTGATTTTCATTCAGCGTTTTAAAGTCGTTACTTTGGATAGCAGAAAAATGCACAAACACATCTTTGCTACCATCTTTCGGAGTGATGAATCCAAAACCTTTCTCAGGATTAAACCACTTAACTAACCCTGTCATTTTATTAGACATATATTTTATTCCTTAATTTGAGCCTTTCGGCATATTTGGTTTTATTACAGAATCGACTTAGTGCTTAGCGGAGTGACTCAAAGAAGGGATAAATGGATAAACCTGAAAATGAGAACTGCGGAAGTAAACTACTTTGTAAATCGTCTGTTCTTCAAACCGACCCAACTATTAACGCACGGGCACAGAAATTAATCAACCCTTATTTTAGCCATCCGGATACCCTGGTAGCCTAAGGCCTCACTCCGTTGTCTCGCATTTTATCGCCTCGTAAATAAGCATGCAGATACGTGGATGGTCTATACACTATAGGGAGCATCCTTGGCGACAACATCATGCCGCAGTTTGATATACTGAACCGAGGTAAGCAGTCAATAGCCACAGATGTACCAGTCGGTGAAATTTGCGAATTTATGCAATTAAAAACAAAGTGTTAATCGATTGTACAGTCATTGAAAGGATAGAATTTTTCATCGTAGAATACTATTAGTAGAAAGCTAATAAGGAAATCATTATGCGCTACTCGAAACTCTCTCTGTTGGTCCCCTGTGCACTTCTTCTCAGCGCCTGTACCACCGTTACTCCGGCTTATAAAGACAACGGCCCGCGTAGCGGCGCTTGCGTGGAAGGTGGGCCAGACAGCGTGGCACAACAGTTCTATGATTACCGCATTCAGCATCGTAGCAACGACATCACCGCCCTGCGTCCGTACTTAAGTGACAACCTGGCGAAATTGCTGACCGATGCCAGCCGCGATAACTCGCACCGCGAGCTGCTGACCAGCGATCCCTTCTCCAGCCGCGCCACCTTACCGGACAGCGCCAGTGTCGCCAGCGCCTCGACCATTCCGAATAGTGATGCACGTAACATTCCGCTGCGCGTAGAGCTTAAGCAGGGTAATCAAACCTGGCGTGATGAAGTACTGATGATCCGTGAAGGCCAGTGCTGGGTCGTGGATGATGTTCGCTATCTGGGCGGCAGTGTACATGCGCCAGCCGGGACGCTGCGCCAGTCTGTCGAAAACCGTTAATCCCGCCATTCATCCGTTCAAATCATAAACCCCATAAATTGTCTGGCATTCTGCATAGAATGCCGACAATTATTCTTGCCCACTGGTGACCCCGCTATTTTGTGCTATGTTTAGAGAAGAATGCGGTTTGCATTTAACTTTTAACGCATAAATATTGCATAACTATTCTGCCAAAGGTAGTATCTGCGGCTTCAATAGCTATCAGACTGCCAGTATACGAGTGTCAATGAGTATTCAATTAAACGGCATTAACTGCTTCTACGGCGCACATCAAGCGCTGTTCGATATCACGCTGGATTGCCCTCAGGGCGAAACACTGGTGTTACTTGGCCCAAGTGGAGCCGGGAAAAGCTCGCTACTGCGCGTACTCAACCTGCTTGAGATGCCGCGTTCGGGCACGCTCTCTATTGCCGGTAACCGTTTCGACTTCACGAAAACACCTTCTGATAAAGCCATTCGCGAACTGCGTCAGAACGTGGGCATGGTCTTTCAGCAATATAATCTTTGGCCGCATCTTACGGTACAGCAGAACCTGATCGAAGCGCCCTGCCGCGTGCTGGGTCTGAGCAAGGACCAGGCGCTGGCGCGTGCCGAGAAGCTGCTGGAACGTCTGCGACTGAAGCCCTATAGCGATCGTTACCCACTGCATCTTTCCGGCGGCCAGCAACAGCGTGTGGCCATTGCCCGCGCGTTAATGATGGAGCCACAGGTGCTGCTGTTTGATGAACCGACCGCAGCGCTTGACCCGGAAATTACCGCACAAATCGTCAGCATCATTCGTGAGCTGGCAGAAACCAATATTACTCAGGTGATCGTCACCCACGAAGTGGAAGTCGCCCGTAAAACGGCCAGTCGTGTGGTGTATATGGAAAACGGTCATATCGTCGAGTTTGGGAATGCGAGCTGCTTTGCCAACCCGCAAACCGAAGCGTTTAAAAACTATCTCTCTCACTAAGATTCGGGACAATACAATGAAAAAAGTTCTGATTGCCGCGCTAATCGCAGGTTTTAGCCTTTCCGCTACCGCAGCCCAAACCATTCGCTTCGCTACCGAAGCGTCTTATCCTCCGTTTGAATCCATTGATGCTAATAACAACATCGTGGGTTTTGACGTTGACCTGGCAAATGCGCTGTGTAAAGAGATCGACGCCACCTGTACGTTCACTAACCAGGCTTTCGACAGCCTGATCCCAAGCCTGAAATTCCGCCGTTTTGACGCGGTGATGGCCGGAATGGACATCACGCCGGAGCGTGAAAAGCAGGTGTTGTTCACTACGCCTTACTACGACAACTCAGCGTTGTTTGTTGGTCAACAGGGTAAATACACCAGCATTGACCAGCTGAAAGGCAAGAAAGTGGGCGTACAAAACGGCACCACGCACCAGAAATTCATCATGGATAAACATCCGGAAATCACCACCGTTCCGTATGACAGCTACCAGAATGCCAAACTCGACCTGCAGAACGGGCGTATTGATGGCGTCTTTGGTGATACTGCTGTCGTGACCGAATGGCTGAAGGACAATCCGAAACTGGCCGCCGTTGGCGATAAAGTTACCGATAAAGATTACTTCGGTACCGGTCTGGGCATCGCCATGCGCCAGGGCAATACCGAGCTGCAGCAGAAATTCAATGCTGCGCTGGAAAAAGTGAAGAAAGATGGGACGTACGAAACCATCTATAACAAATGGTTCCAGAAGTAATATTAGATGAATGAATTTTTTCCTTTAGCAAGCGCCGCCGGGATGACCGTCGGCCTTGCCGTTTGTGCGCTGATCATTGGCCTGGCTCTCGCAATGTTGTTTGCCGTCTGGGAGTCTGCTAAATGGCGTCCAGTGGCATGGACGGGTTCAGCCCTGGTGACGCTCCTGCGCGGACTGCCGGAAATTCTGGTGGTTCTGTTTATCTATTTCGGTTCCTCCCAGTTGCTGCTGACACTGGCCGATGGGTTTACGATAAATCTTGGCATCGTGCAGATCCCGGTGCAGATGGAGATCGAAAACTTCGACGTCAGTCCGTTCCTGTGCGGCGTCATTGCGCTGTCATTGCTGTATGCGGCCTATGCGTCGCAAACGCTGCGTGGCGCACTGAAAGCCGTCCCGCTCGGGCAATGGGAGTCTGGTCAGGCGCTGGGGTTGTCCAAAACCGCGATCTTCTTTCGTCTGGTGATGCCGCAAATGTGGCGTCATGCCCTGCCGGGACTGGGTAACCAGTGGCTGGTTCTGCTGAAAGATACCGCGCTGGTAAGCCTGATCAGCGTCAACGATCTGATGCTGCAAACCAAAAGCATTGCCACACGTACTCAGGAGCCGTTTACCTGGTACATCGTGGCGGCGGCCATTTATCTGGTGATAACGCTGTTGAGTCAGTACATTCTCAAACGCATTGACCTGCGCGCGACACGTTTTGAGCGGAGACCGGGCTGATGCTTGAGTATTTACCAGAACTGATGAAAGGGCTGCATACCAGCCTGACGTTGACGGTTGCCTCCATCGTGGTTGCGCTGGTCATGGCGCTGATTTTCACCGTCATCCTGACGCTGAAAACTCCGGTGCTGGTGTGGCTGGTACGCGCCTACATTACGCTGTTTACCGGTACGCCGTTGTTGGTGCAAATCTTCCTGATCTACTACGGTCCGGGGCAGTTTCCCGCGCTGCAGGAGTATCCGGTCCTCTGGCATCTGCTGTCAGAACCCTGGCTGTGCGCCTTGATTGCGCTGTCGTTAAACAGTGCCGCGTATACCACGCAGCTGTTCTACGGCGCTATTCGCGCAATCCCGGAAGGTCAGTGGCAATCCTGTGGTGCATTGGGGATGAGCAAGAAAGATACGCTGGCCATCTTGCTGCCGTACGCCTTTAAACGCGCCCTCTCCTCGTACTCCAACGAAGTGGTGCTGGTGTTCAAAAGTACCTCCCTGGCCTACACCATCACGCTGATGGAAGTCATGGGTTACAGCCAGCTGTTGTATGGTCGCACCTATGACGTCATGGTCTTCGGCGCGGCGGGCGTGATTTATCTGATTGTTAACGGCCTGCTGACGTTGATGATGCGCTTAATCGAGCGTAAAGCACTGGCGTTTGAACACCGCAATTAAGTCAATAACTGCATAAAGCTGAATAGTAAAGGCGGACATGTCTCTGGACTGTCCGCTTTTTTTTATTCCATATAAAATATTTAATCATTTTTATTGCATACAAATTCATTAAATGGCATTGTAAATCAACGCCGCAGACACGGTGATCATCATAAGATTGACAGACGGGAGTTCCACCATGAAAAAGTTAGTCCTGGCCGCATTACTTGCTACCTTCGCCACCGGCGCCTCTGCTGCTGATAAAATCAATTTCGGTGTCTCAGCAACCTATCCGCCATTCGAATCGCTGGACGCCAGCAATAAAATTGTTGGTTTTGACATCGACCTGGCTTCAGCATTGTGCAAACAAATGCAGGCTGACTGTACTTTTACTAATCATGCGTTCGACAGCCTGATCCCCGCGCTGAAATTCAAAAAATACGATGCGGTGATTTCCGGTATGGACATCACACCAGAACGTAGTAAGCAGGTCTCCTTTACTCAGCCCTACTATGCCAACTCAGCGCTGGTCATTGCGAAAAAAGACACCTATAAAACCTTTGCTGATTTGAAGGGCAAACGTATCGGCATGGAAAACGGCACCACGCACCAGAAATACCTGCAGGATAAACATCCTGAAGTGAAAACCGTGGCGTACGACAGCTACCAGAATGCGATCATTGACCTGAAAAACGGGCGTATTGATGGCGTATTTGGCGACACTGCCGTAGTTAACGAGTGGCTGAAAACCAATCCGCAGTTAGGCGTAGCAACGGACAAAGTAACTGACCCGCAATACTTCGGCACCGGCCTTGGCATTGCCGTTCGCCCGGATAACACCGCGCTGCTGGAAAAACTGAACACTGCGCTGGCCGCCATTAAAGCTGACGGTACCTATCAAAAAATCAGCGATCAGTGGTTCCCGCAGTAATCCCTGCCTTACCTGAAAAAGCCGCAAATCGCGGCTTTTTACGTTTAACGTCCGCGCTTTCGGTCAGTTCTTACGCCATAAACCCATTCCTGGCATACACTTGTTAAAACGATAAAAGTGAGGCAACAGGATGATAGCATTCCCAGCCAGCTTACTGATCCTGAATGGAAAAAGTGCTGATAATCCCCCGCTGCGCGAGGCGATTGCCCTGCTACGCGATGAGGGCGTTGAGATCCATGTGCGCGTCACCTGGGAAAAAGGCGACGCCCGCCGTTACGTTGATGAGGCCCGCCAGTTGGGCGTTGCCACCGTCATTGCGGGCGGCGGTGATGGCACCATCAACGAGGTCTCCACCGCGCTCATCCATTGCCAGGGGGAGGATATACCCGCACTGGGGATTTTGCCGCTGGGAACCGCAAATGACTTCGCCACCAGCGTGGGTATTCCTGATGTTCTGGATAAAGCCTTGAAGCTGGCCATCGCCGGCAATGCGGTTGAAATAGATATGGTGCAGGTCAATGATAAGACCTGTTTTATCAATATGGCGACGGGCGGATTCGGCACGCGAGTCACGACAGAAACACCAGAAAAACTCAAAGCCGCGCTGGGCGGCGTGTCGTACTTTATTCATGGGCTCATGCGCATGGACACGCTGAAGCCCGACAGTTGCGAAATTCGCGGGGAAAACTTTCACTGGCAGGGAGACGCGCTGGTGATCGGCATCGGCAATGGTCGTCAGGCTGGCGGCGGGCAGCAACTTTGCCCCACAGCACTGATCAACGACGGTCTGCTGCAACTGCGCATTTTTACCGGCGATGAGCTTCTTCCGGCGCTACTTTCGGCACTTACCCAATCCGACGACAACCCCAATATTATTGATGGCGCGTCATCCTGGTTTGATATCCGTGCCCCGCATGAAATCACGTTTAATCTCGATGGCGAACCGCTAAGCGGGCAGGAATTTCACATCGAAATCCTCCCCGCCGCGCTGCGCTGCCGGTTACCGCCTGGTTGTCCCTTGTTACGCTAGTACGCCGCCACTTCCCGCGCCAGTTCGCGGGAATAGCGCTGGCTGCCGCT
>OJJJ01000350.1_pt1 | contig 25473 bp, 20 predicted proteins | sample 1596311 | NCBI WGS metagenome assembly OJJJ01 (sample SAMEA4350140, study PRJEB24818) | metagenome | biome: human; feature: gut; material: faeces | place: Denmark | collected 2013-09 | reverse complement strand
GTACCACAATGGGCAATTTCGCCTCGCTGTTTCGCCATAAGCGCGTGTTGAGCTATATGCTGGCCAGCGGATTTAGTTTTGCCGGGATGTTCTCGTTTCTCAGCGCTGGTCCCTTTGTCTACATTGAGATCAACCATGTTTCGCCGCAGAACTTTGGCTATTACTTTGCGCTGAACATTGTCTTCCTGTTTGTGATGACCATTATTAACAGCCGCTTTGTTCGGCGGGTTGGGGCATTGAATATGTTCCGCACCGGGCTGTGGATCCAGTTTGTTATGGCGGGCTGGATGGTATTTAGCGCGCTGTTCGGGTTGGGCTTCTGGGCGCTGGTGGTCGGTGTTGCGGCGTTTGTTGGTTGCGTATCGATGGTGTCATCTAACGCGATGGCAGTGATCCTCGATGAGTTCCCGCATATGGCTGGCACGGCGTCGTCGCTGGCGGGAACCTTCCGCTTTGGCATCGGTGCCATTGTAGGTGCGCTACTGTCACTGGCGACCTTTAACTCGGCCTGGCCGATGATCTGGACGATTGCCTTTTGTGCGTCCTGTTCCATTCTCTTCTATCTCTATGCCAGTCGAGCCAAAAAACGGTGATCTAATACACAACCTGGGGGGCATTTGCCCCCCGGAGTTGATGTACATCAACCGCTAATCTATCTATTCCCCTGGTTATGTATATTTTATGTAAAATCAATTTATGTAAAAAGTCACATCATTGTAGTTAAAAAGGTTGAGTTAGATCGCAGAAACGCGTACATATAGCCCGGAAAACTGCCAGAACCGTTGAATAAATTTAAATATTGGGTTCGGAAAGTGGCATACAGACAGGGTGTAAACGTTTGCCAACTGTCTAAAGACGTATTGTCAATGATGTGTTAATATTGATGTAAAATAATTGTGAAGTAATTGTACTTCCAGGGAAAGAAAGTGATGACATTACAACTCTCAATCGTTCACCGTCTGCCGCAGTGCTATCGTTGGTCGGTGGGTTTCGCAGGTTCAAAAGTTGAACCGATTCCGCAAAACGGCCAGAGCAATGAGAATAGCCTGGTGGCGCTCAAGTTACTCAGTCCGGACGGTGACAGTGCGTGGTCGGTAATGCATAAACTCAGCCAGGCGTTGAGCGACATTGAAGTTCCGTGTTCCGTACTGGAATGTGAAGGGGAGCCGTGTCTGTTCGTCAATCGTCAGGATGAATTTGCAGCGACCTGCAGACTGAAAAATTTCGGCGTGGCTATCGCAGAACCTTTTTCAAATAATAACCCATTTTGAGCGTCAGCTTAGCGCGAGCAGCTGACGCGTATAGGCTTGTTGTGGCGCGTTGAAGACGTGCTCGCATTGCCCCTGTTCCACGACCTCTCCTTGCCGTAGCACAATAACCTGATGGCATAGCGCACGTACAACATGCAAATCGTGGCTGATAAAGATGTAGGCCAGGCGATGCTTTTGCTGTAATGACTTAAGCAACGTCAGGATTTGCGCCTGGACGGTCCTGTCGAGTGACGATGTCGGCTCATCCAGAATAATCAGCGATGGTTTTAAAATCAGTGCTCTGGCAATCGCAATACGTTGACGCTGACCACCGGAAAACTCGGCAGGGTAACGATGCCGCGTGTCGCTATCCAGGCCGACTTCTGCCATTACCGCTTTCACCTGCGCTTCACGTTGCTCGGCAGACAACGTGGGTTGATGCACGCGTAACCCCTCTTCAATAATCTGTAATACGCTCAGGCGCGGGTTCAGCGATGAGTTAGGGTCCTGAAAGACAACCTGAATGCGGTGGCGTACCGGCAGCAGTTGACGGCGGTTTAAGGTATGCAGCGCCTGACCATCGAATACAATGCGACCTTGTGAGGCGATGAGCCTCAGCAGTGCCAGACCGGTGGTACTTTTCCCCGATCCTGATTCGCCAACCAGTCCCAGCGTTTCTCCCGGTTTCAGAGAAAAACTGACGTTGTTGACCACCACGTTATGGTCCACCACGCGCTTAAGCAGCCCTTTACGGATGGGGAAAGCGACGCGAAGCTGCTCCACTTCCAGCAAGGGGGGGTGGCCGGTGGGTAAAGGTACTGGATCGCCGGCAGGTTCACTGTTGAGCAATTTCTGCGTGTAAGGATGGGTGGGGGCAGAAAGCAGTTGCCCGGCACGGTTTTGTTCAACGCACTGACCGTTTTGCATCACCGCAACGGTGTCAGCTAACTTTTTGACGATACTGAGATTATGGGTGATGAACAGCAGGCCCATATTCAGCTCGCGTTGTAGCTCGCGCAGCAGTTGCAGGATTTGTGCCTGCACGGAAACATCCAGTGCGGTGGTGGGTTCGTCGGCAATCAGCAGTTCAGGGCGAGTGAGCAGCGCCATGGCGATCATCACGCGCTGACGCTCTCCGCCGGAAAGCTGGTGTGGGAAATCCGCCAGACGCTTGGCGGCCTGACGGATCCCGACGCGATCCAGACAGGTCAAGATCTCTGCCCGTGCGGCTTCCCGACGCATCCCCCGATGCAGTGACAACACTTCATAGAGCTGTTTTTCCAGAGTGTGCAGCGGGTTGAGCGACACCATCGGCTCCTGGAAAATCATGGCGATTTTATTCCCCCGTACGCCGCGTAGCGTTTGTTCGCTGGCGTGGAGTAGTGATTCACCGTGAAAGCGGATATCACCGGCAAGATAGACCGCCGGAGGTGTGGGGAGCAAACGTAAAATGGAGAGTGCGGTGACGCTTTTACCCGAGCCGGACTCGCCCACCAGCGCCAGGGTTTGCCCGGCTTCGACGTGCAATGAAATTTCGTTCACCACGGTACGTACGGTTCCCTGCTGACGAAAACCGACCGATAAATTGTCAATGGCTAACAGAGGTTGCGTCATCTTATACCGCCTTGTTGGGATCAAATGCGTCGCGTACCGCTTCACCAATAAAGATCAGCAGCGATAACAACAGGGCTACCGACACGAATGCGGTGATCCCAAGCCACGGTGCCTGTAAGTTGTTTTTGCCCTGCAACAGCAGTTCTCCGAGCGACGGGGAGCCGAGTGGTAAGCCGAACCCCAGAAAATCCAGCGAGGTCAGTGTGGTAATTGAGCTACATAAAATAAACGGCAAAAAGGTCAGCGTGGCGACCATCGCATTCGGCAGCATGTGGCGCAGGATAATGCTGCGATCGCTCACGCCGAGCGCCTGTGCGGCGCGGATGTAATCAAAGTTTCGCGTGCGTAAAAACTCTGCGCGTACCACGCCGACCAGGCTCATCCAGCCAAACACGACCGTAATGGCCAATAGCCACCAGAAGTTGGGTTGGACGACGCTGGAGAGTAGGATTATCAAAAATAGCGTCGGCATCCCGGACCAGACTTCAATGAAGCGTTGCCCCCACAGGTCCACCTTTCCGCCGTAATAGCCCTGCAGCGCACCGGCCATCACGCCCATGACGCTGGAGCACAGGGTTAACATCAGACCAAACAGGATGGAAATGCGCGTCCCATAGAGGATGCGCGCCAGTACGTCGCCGCCGTTGGCATCGGTGCCCAGCCAGTTTTGTGCGGACGGCGGGGAAGGGAAGGGGGTGTCGGTGGCAAAGTTAATGCTGGTGGCGCCAAAGCGCACGGGTGCCCACAGGATCCATCCCTGGCTTTCCAGACGCTGCTGCAGCCACGGATCCTGATAATCTGCTTTGGTGGCTAACGGGCCGCCGAAATCGCTTTCACTGTAGTTTTTGACCAGTGGAAAGTACCAGCTGCCGTCATAGCGCACCAGCAGTGGCTTATCATTGGCAATCAGCTCGGAACACAGGCTTAAGCCGAACAGCAGCAGAAAAATCCACAGCGACCAGTAGCCACGGCGATTGTGGCGAAAACGCGCCCAGCGGGCCTGATTGACGGGGCTTAAGCGCGACATTAGCGTCCCTCGAAATCAATACGTGGATCGACCAGCGTATAGCTAATATCACTGAGGATATTGAGCAGCAGGCCGATCAGCGTGAAGATATAAAGCGTACCAAACATCACCGGATAGTCGCGTGACACGGTCGATTCATAGCCCAGTAATCCCAGACCGTTCAGCGAGAACATGACTTCAATCAACAGTGAGCCGGTGAAAAACATACTGATGAAGGTGGCTGGAAAACCGGCTATCACCAACAGCATGGCGTTACGAAAGACGTGTTTGCGCAGAATGTTTTTCTCGCTAACGCCTTTAGCGCGCGCGGTGACGACATACTGTTTGCGAACCTCATCCAGAAAGGAGTTTTTGGTTAGCATCGTCAGTGCGGCAAATCCACCCACCACCGTTGCCAGCACCGGCAGGGTGATATGCCACAGATAATCGGTGATTTTTTGATACCAGGGCAGAGCGTCAAAATTGGCGGAAACCAGACCGCGTAGCGGGAAAAGGTCGTAATAGCTGCCGCCGGCAAAGAAAACGATCAATAAAATTGCAAACAGGAATGCGGGGATGGCGTAGCCGATAATAATGAATGCGCTGCTCCACACGTCAAAGCGGCTGCCGTTGTACACCGCTTTGCGGATCCCCAGCGGAATCGACACCAGATAGATAATCAGCGTACTCCATAATCCCAGCGTGACGGAGACGGGCAGGCTGTCTTTGATTAATGTCAGGACCGAGGCGCTGCGAAACAGGCTGTCGCCAAAATCGAAGCGGATATAGTTCCAGAGCATGTTGAAATAACGTTCGTGAATCGGTTTATCGAATCCGTAACGGCGGGTGATTTCAGCAATCACTTCCGGATCCAGGCCGCGACCACCACGATAATTGCTGTCGCTGATGTTCCCGACGCCGGTTTGCGCGTGGCTGGCACGCACACCCTCACTACCGGCGCCCGGCAGTGCGCCACTTTGCCCGAATTCAATGGCGGCAACGGCCTGCTCGACCGGGCCGCCTGGGGCAATCTGCACGATAAAAAAGTTGATGGTAATGATGGCCCAGAGCGTCGGGATCACCAGCAGCAGACGTCGAATCAGATATGCGCCCATTTATTCTCCCTGTCGTCTGGCAGCGGGAAGTTTGGCCGCTTTGTTGACGTCATACCACCAGTTGTCCACGCCGATGGTGTAAATCGGGCGAACGGCAGGCTGCGAAAATTTGTCCCACCATGCCAGCCGATCTTCGGCCATAAACCACATCGGCAACATGTAATAATTCCAGGTTAACACGCGGTCCAGTGCGCGTCCCAGCGGGATAAGTTTTGCTTTATTACCTTGCGCCGCAATGATCTGGCTAATCAGCTTATCAATGACCGGGCTTTGCACGCCGGGAGCGTTATAGCTGGAATCAATATATTCGGAGGCCCACAGAATTTGCAGATCCGAGCTGGGCCACGGCATCGCACGATACAGCCTTGGCATCATGTCATAGTCGCGGCTGCGCAGGCGGTTGGTGATTTGTGAGTTATCGACCTGGCGGATATTCATCGTAATGCCCAGCCGCTGCAGGTTATGCTGGAACGGTAATACCCATTGGCTGTTACTGCCTGCCGGGAGCAACAGCTCAAAAGTCAGTGCTTTGCCGCTGGTGATATTGACCCGCTGCTGCCCCTTCAATACCCATCCGGCCTTGTCCAGGAGTGCACTGGCCTTCAGCAGGTTTTCACGATCGTAACCGTCGCCTTTTGATGTGGGTGGCTGATAGATTTGGCTGAAGACTTCAGGAGGCAGATCGTTTTTCATCGGTGCAAGTAGCACCAGCTCATCCGCGTCGGGATAATTTTTGGCGGCATATTCGGTGTTCTGGAAATAGCTGGTCGTCCTGCTCCAGGCATTATAAAACAACGCCTTATTCATCCATTCAAAATCAAAGGCCAGCGTGATCGCTTCACGAACACGGCGGTCGCTGAACACCGGACGCTGGATGTTAAACGCTAACCAGCGCGTATCCTGCGCCGACTCGTTTTTTTGTTCGGCTTTGACGATGTACTGTTTTGTGAAGTTCTTACCGGTATAACGTGTTGCCCAGTTTTTGGCATCGTTCTCAAGACGCAGGTCAAATGCACCGGCTTTAAATGCTTCAAAGGCCACGTTGTCATCAAGGTAATAGTCGTAGCGGAGGGTATCAAAATTCCAGCGCCCACGATTAACCGGCAGGTCAGCGGCCCAGTAATCTTTGACCCGTGAGTAGACAATATACTGCCCCATTTTCCACTGGGTGATGCGGTAAGGTCCGCTGGCAAGGGGGGGGGAGGATAACGGGTCGCTGAGCTTGTGATCTTTCCAGTATTTCTCAGGCATCACCGGTAATGAAAACAGGCTGAGCATGTCTTCTTTACCCGGTTTGGCTAACTCAATTCGCACGGTTAACGGGGCGATCGCTTTAACGGTGGTCCCTTTGTATACCAGACGAAACTGCGGCACGCCTTCGGTCATAAATTTGTGGAAGGTAAAGGCAACGTCGCGGGCGGTGATTGGTGACCCATCGTGAAAACGCGCGCGCGGGTTAATGGCGATTTCAACCCAGGAATAGTCGTCCGCGTAGCGGGCTCTGTCGGCAATGAGCGGGTAATAGCTACCGGGTTCATCATCGGAAGTGGTAAACAGCGCATCGTAAAGTGATTCAGTCCGGGCGCCGGGATTCCCTCGCATCGAGTAGCGGTTGAAATTATCGAAGGTGCCGATGGACGAGAGCGTGATTTGCCCCCCTTTGGGGGCAGCGGGATTCACATAGTCGAAGTGGGTAAAATTGAACGCATACTTGGGTTCGCCCAGTACGGAAAATGCATAGCTTTCTTTGATGGACTGAGCCTGAGCGCTAAAACCTATAACGGTGAAAAATAGCAGCAGTACGCGAACAATCCTATGCACGGGTTTTCCTTTTCTTGTCCACCTGCCGATGGACCTCATGTCCGAGCCTCGGGGAGGTTCCGGCAAGCGTTGTGTATCGACGAATCGCACTGTGCGATCACCACTTTGGCATATCTGGCTTCGCCATCCAGCGTACGAAATCAGCCAGCTTTAACGGACGGCTGACCCAGTAACCCTGGAAGAAATGCACCCCGCGATCGCGCAGCCACCGGGCCTGCTCCTGCGTTTCTACGCCTTCAGCAACCGTCAGCATATTCAGGCGTCTGGAGAGTGTCAACACGGCATCCAGTACCGGCGACGTCAGCGTCTCGGTACCAATGGCATTGATAAACCCACGGTCAATCTTCAGGTAATCAACCGTAAAGCGTTCCAGATAGATGAGGGCGCTATGGCCGGTGCCGAAATCATCAATGGCAATTTCGAGCCCGGCAGCATGTATCCATTCAAAGATTTTCGTGGCTTCGTGCTGATCGAGCATATCGCGTTCGGTGATTTCCAGCACCACCTGAAAATAGTTGGCGGGTAACGCGGCGCTCAGTTCCTGAATATCTGCTTTGAAACTCTCGCCATGCAGGTGTGAGGGGGCAATATTGATCCCCAATTTTGCGCCTTTGGGGAGTACTTTTTGCAGCGCAGGCGCATCGTGGGCCACCAGCTTAAAGAGATGCTGGGTGAGCGGCACAATCATTTGCTGCGATTCGGCGTAATGAATAAAGGCATCCGGCGGGATCTCGCCCGTTGTCGGATGACGCCAGCGTAATAAGACTTCTACGCCTTTTACCTCCAGCGTTTGCATCTCCATGACCGGTTGGTAAACCACATAAAACTGATTGTGCTTGATGGCGTTGAGAATATCTTTCCCGGGCCGTAAACGGAGGGTGTAGATGTAGTACCAGACAAGCAGTGCCGCCATAATTCCGGCCATGCACCCCAGCATGAGGGAATACCAGATATCGTTATACGTCCACTCTTGTGCGTACAACCGCACAGTCACCGGCAGGCCGTCAATCGTCGCCTGTCGCGGGGATGAGGCATCAGGAAGATCGGAGACGGGTATCAGGTGAGCTGAAAATGTCGAAATAGCCATGTTGTCGACGATGATGGCAATACCGTCAAAATCATCCTGCCGGGCGGTATAGAGAAGATAGGGGGCCAGATTGATGTTCAGTGAGCTAAATACGCCGCTATTCATCAGGGCAGGATGACGATACCAAATCATTATCGCGGGTTTGTCGGGCACCATCGGCGTACCTGGGAGCAGAGCCACATCGATATCGCGGTTGAGATTAATCGACGGCATCAGCTCCTGGATGGGGGTATTCATGGGGCCCGTGGCGGATGAGCAAAATGCGATGCTGTCATTTATCAGCAAAAAAGCACGTACGTTCAGACTAAAGGCCGCGCTGGAGGTTAATTTAGCCGCAACTTGTTGGCAACTGTCAGTGACCAGGGGTTGCAGTTCATCAGTGGTTGTTTTGAGTTCAGAGAAGTAACTTTTGACGTAATTCTGTATATCGGAGAGCAGCGTGTCGTACTTCACTTCTCGTTTGTGCCACGAGACGAAAAATTGCAATGTGCTGACGAGTAAGGCGACGACGAGCCCCGTTAAAATGCAGGTGATCAGGATTTTTCGACCGGAAGAGGAGGCGCGTTTGAACATAGTTCTTTATGTTTTCCTGCAGTAACTGCTTATTATTAAACCGCTTAATTTGTAAGACTATAGCCTGGATTGACGCTTATCGTGAGATTTTTCTGTTGTGAAAAAGAAAAGCAAAAAGCACTGCCTAAGCAGTGCTTTTGATTTGTCTCATCAGGATAGCCAAGGGATAGCTGCCAAACGAATTAACTGCGACTCAGAACCCGGCGGGCTTCGTTGTAACGCTTTTTCCAGTAAGGCTCGTTCATACTGGAAATAACAACGCCGCTGCTGGTCGAGGCATGTACAAACTGGTTGTTACCGATATAAATACCGACGTGACGGCCCGTAGAGCCCGCACGGAACAGAACCAGATCGCCGGTGCGCAGATTGGTGCGCGAAACGGATTTACCCGTTTCCTGTTGTTCGTAGGTTGAGCGAGGAAGCTCTAAACCAAATTGTTCACGGAATGTACGCTGTACAAAGCTTGAACAATCAATCCCTTTCTTAGTGCTGCCGCCAAGGCGGTAACGCACGCCTTTCCAGTCAGCGTATTGGTCCATAATACGAGATTTAACATCGATATTACGTACCATACTTTCAAATTCATCCTGAGAGGCTTGCAGTGAAGAGTTATCTCCATTGCCCACAGCATGCGTCTCAGAATGCATATTCTTGGCGGTGTTCGTTGTGCTACATGCAGAAAGCAGAACCGCAACTGCTATCGCGGGTATGCCCCGCAAGATATATCTCAAAATCGGTTGAGATTTGACCATGTTGTTTGTTTTCCCTTGAAGTCCTTAACGATAAATATCGTTATAAAAAATGCCAAACATGACGAGACTAATTACCTACGCACGATGAGACAATTCTTTATGGTCAAATCTGTGGTAGAACGCACAAATTTATTCGTAAAGAGAATAATTATCTCGCGAGGCAAAACGAGTTCGAGATTACCCGATCGCCACAGTCATTGCGAGTGATTTTACGTGATTTCTTATAAGAAAAATTGATACAGAAAGTGAATAAACGGCATTGGCTAAATTAAGAACAATTAGGCTGAAAAACACACAATTCATTCATTTTCAACAGGAATAAGATGACAAGAGAATGACAGTCAGCAAGAGAGATTATCGTCAGATATCATCAGGGAATCAGAAGTATCCCTGATGATGTTAATTACTCTGCGTTATTTGTTTAAAAAATGTTTGTTTTTACCGGGGAGATAATTCGTGAACAGGGTGACCAAACGGTCGCTTAATGGTGTCATTAGCCACCAGGGCAGGCCAGTCAAAACGACGGTCATCGAACCGACCACGATATCAGTAAGCCAGTGAGCACCAATCATTACGCGAGGAAAGGCAAAAACAACAGCGATAATAAGGCCGATTAATCCTGCGACTTTTCCGAAATACCTCAGCATAAATGCGGAAAAAATAAGCAGCATCATGCCGTGATCGCCCGGGAAGCTGTCACTTGACGCATCCTTGGTTGAAATATGCAGCAGCTCGCTGACACGATGAATATTATCCAGCATCAGGGTTGGACTGGCGCGTTTAACCGGAATAAGCACCTGGCCTAACTGATTTAATACCACCGCCGTGAGCAGCATCACCAGACCAATTGCAATGATACGGCGGCGCCCGTCCGGGGTTTCTTTGCGCCAAAAACTCAGCATCAGGGCACCCATTGCCAACAGCGAGCAGCCGTCAAACGCGCGGTTGTTGGTGATTGCGACAACCCGCAGGAACATTGGGCTGTCGACCAGTTTTTGGTTGAAGAAGTGGAAAACACCAAAATCGATGGAATACCAGAACCCATGTCCGGCTGGAATATACCAGGACAGAAACAGCGCCAGACCTGCGATATTAAGCAGGAGAATAAAAGGGTATCGGGTTTTCATCATCGTTCACCATTGCCAAAATCGCAGGCAACCTTACGCGTTAGCGTCTAAACGAAGCTTCAACAATGCACCCTGTAACGCGTTCCAGTCAGTCTCGGTGTCCGAGATGAGTTCAATACGGCTGTCCGGAGGTGCGACGTTTTGGGTCTCAATGTGCCAGTCATCACCCTGACGGTTGATGCGTACCAATCCTTCCTTGATTCGCATGACGCCTTTTACGCGACCTACCGGCGCGAGACGCGACCATTCCAGCAGGCCGATGGTATCGAACACGGTGTCCGCATCGAAAATCCAGCCGCAGGCCTGATGCCCCTGACCGCTGTTGAGACTACGACGCCAGCGCTGCTGTGCCGGCAGGCTCAGTGCCGCCAGCCCTTTTTTGTCGGCATGCTGGTGGGCGTGTGCCGCACTTGTGGGAAGCTCTGCCAGATTCAGACGCGGTAAATCCAGTAACTGCGTGTCAATGTGTCCATGGTCGGCATGAACCAACTGACGGTGACCGCCGTAGTGCTGCCACCAGGTTTGCAAGGCATGTTCACTTTCAGCCGTCGCGCGATCGGTTTTGTTGGCGACGATAACGTCAGCGGCGGCCAGCTGGTCGCGGAAATTCTCATTGGCGACGCTTTTTTCATCCAGCAGCAGGCGAGGGTCAAGGATACAGAGTGTCGCGCGCAGATCGATCCACGGTTCGTAAACCGGGGCGGTGAGTAAATCCAGAATCTGTTTTGGATGCCCGAGGCCGGTAGGTTCGATCAATAACCGGTCGGGTTTGCCCTGACGCAGTAACGTATTAAGGCCTACCTGCATCGGCAAACCGTTAACACAACACATGCATCCTCCGGGGATCTCTTTTAGCAGTGCGCCGCTGTCGGCCAACAGCGCGCCGTCAATACCGACTTCGCCAAACTCATTGACCAGCACAGCCCACTTCTCAGCGGGATCTTTGTTGGCGAGTAAATGAAGAATAGAGGTGGTTTTACCGCTGCCGAGAAAACCGGTAATGAGGTTGGTTTTGGTCACGTTGGCTCCAGAATCATCAAATGCTGTTATAGCGTTCAACAATCCTGGCGAAAAAAGGATAAAAAGAGAAGGGCAGAGAGGACGAAGGTGCGCTTCGTCCCGCTGAATGGCAGAAATTGTTAATTTTTTAACGTCTGCATGACGGCCTGATGCGCGCCATATTGCGCAATATTCTGCCAGGCCTGCTCGATAGCTTCGACGAATTGCGGATTCTGCACCAGATCGGGGGCAAAAATCTCGCGCAGGGAAAGCAGTGCGCTGACGCGCTCTGATAGGGAACTGTGCTCGACAAGCGCGCGGATCTTATCACGCAACGGATCGCGCACATCAATGGCTGCACCCGCATCATCAATGCCGCTCACGTAGCGCATCCAGCCCGCAACGCCCAGTGCCAGCAGAGGCCAGTCGCTTTGCCGTGATAAATGTACGCGGATCCCTTCCAGCATTCTTTGCGGCAATTTTTGGCTGCCGTCCATCGCGATTTGCCATGTCTTATGCTTCAGTGCGGGATTGGCAAAACGTTGCAGCAGGCTTTCGGCATACTGATTTAGATCGACGTTAGTGATGTGCAGCGTGGGGGCCTGCTCCGTCATCATCAGACGGTAAGCCGCTTCACGAAAGGCGTTGTCCTGCATGCAATCGCTGATGTGCTGAAACCCGGACAGATAGCCAAGATAGGCCAGAAATGAGTGACTGCCGTTTAGCATCCGCAGTTTCATCTGTTCCCACGGCAGCACGTCATCAACCATCTGGACACCGGCGGTTTCCCACTGCGGGCGGCCGGCGACAAAATTGTCTTCAATCACCCACTGGATAAACGGCTCACAACTGATGCCACAGGGGTCAGCGATGCCCAGCGTTTGGGCAATTTCTTCCAGCGATTCGTCGGTTGCGGCAGGGACAATTCTGTCGACCATGGTGCCCGGAAAACTGACCTGCTGTTGTATCCACGCCGCCAGCTCAGGCGAACGTTTTTGCGCCATGCCCAGGATCGCGTTTTTCACCACATGCCCGTTGTCCGGGATGTTATCGCACGAGAGTACGGTAAACGGCGGTAATCCGCGTTCGCGTCGGCGATGCAGGGCTTCGACGATAATGCCCGGCGCTGAGTGCGGTTCATCCGGCGACTGCAAATCATGAATAATGCGTGGGTTTGTGACATCAAGCGACCCGGTGGATGGATCAATACAGTAGCCTTTTTCCGTGATGGTTAACGACACAATCGCCACCTGCGGTTCACAGAATTTTTCAATAATGGCCGCCAGCGAATCCAGCGTGGCGTTCAGGCATTCGTTAACGGCACCTATCACTATCGGTTGATTGCCGTCAGCACCTTTTTCTAACACGGTATACAGATGATCCTGCTCACGAAGCTGGCTCATCAGCCGATCGCCGCTGAACAAGCTGATCTCACAAATCCCCCAGTTTCCTCCCTGCGTATTGAGTACGCGATTGGTCAACAATGCTTGATGAGCACGGTGAAAAGCACCGAAACCAAAATGTACGATCCGCGAGGTTAAGCGTTGGCGATCGTACAGTGGCATCTGTACATTTTTGGGGAGTGAAGCCGAGGCAATTGTCTTCATTAAATACACCTGATTAACCATTAATTAACAATGGCAGTATAAAGTTATATGACAGCAAGTTAAATTGGTGTGCCTTATTTATCCGGGGAATGTGAGCTGGATCAATCAATCATCGGCGTTCTGTTGATCATCCACCCGATGCCTGTATGGTAGTCGTCATGCAGCTAACTTAATTTGGTATAACAACTTGTGAGGTGAAGCAATGGAACAAACCTGGCGTTGGTACGGGCCTAACGATCCGGTATCGCTTGATGATGTGCGTCAGGCTGGCGCAACCGGTGTTGTGACCGCCTTGCACCACATTCCTAATGGTGAAGTGTGGCCGGTAGAAGAGATTCAAAAGCGACAGGCTATTTTGGCTGAAAAGGGGCTGACCTGGTCGGTGGTGGAAAGCATTCCCGTTCACGAAGACATCAAAACCCAGTCTGGACAGTATCAAACGTGGATCGCCAATTATCAGCAGAGTATCCGTAATCTGGCGACCTGCGGCATTGATACCGTGTGCTATAACTTCATGCCGATCCTCGACTGGACGCGCACTGACCTTGAATATCAGCTCCCGGACGGTTCTAAAGCCCTGCGCTTCGATCAAATTGCCTTTGCGGCCTTTGAGCTGCACATCCTGCAGCGCCCCGGTGCGGAAGCGGAGTACAGCGCAGAAGAACAGCGTCAGGCTCTGGACTATTTCAATGCCATGAGCGAAGCCGATGTAGAGAAGCTGACTCGCAATATTATCGCCGGTCTGCCGGGTGCAGAAGAAGGTTATACGCTGGACAAGTTTCGCGCGCGCCTGGCGGAGTATGACGGTATCAGCAAAGACGATCTGCGCAATAATATGGCCGTATTCCTGCGCGCAATTGTGCCGGTAGCTGAAGAAGCAGGCGTGCGCCTGGCCGTGCATCCTGACGATCCGCCGCGCCCGATCCTCGGCCTGCCGCGTATTGTTTCCACCATTGAAGATATGCAGTGGTTGAAAGAAACAGTAGACAGCATCTATAACGGCTTCACCATGTGTACCGGTTCTTACGGTGTACGGGCGGATAACGATCTGGTGAAAATGATTGAAACCTTTGGCGATCGTATTCACTTTACGCATTTGCGTTCGACCTGCCGTGAAGATAACCCGAAAACCTTCCATGAAGGTGCTCACCTGCAGGGCGACGTAGATATGGTCTCTGTGGTGGCGGCGATCCTGCGTGAAGAACAGCGTCGTAAGAAGGCGGGCGATCTGCGTCCTATCCCAATGCGTCCGGATCACGGGCATCAGATGCTGGACGATCTGCACAAGAAAACCAATCCGGGTTACTCCGCAATTGGTCGTCTGAAAGGGCTGGCAGAAGTTCGCGGCGTTGAGCTGGCGCTGAAACAAACGCAGTTCCGCGATCTGCTGTAATGGCATCAACAGGGATTGGGCGAGTAGCTCGATCCCTGTTCTGCCTTCAGGGCTGAATTAACGCCTGCTCCAGCACTCTCAGCACTTTATTGATCTGCGGTAACTGCAACCCGCCAAAACCGAAAAACATCACTCCGGCGTTGTTCTCCTTGCGCCAGATTTCTTCTGAACCATTTTCAATGTCCTGTAACGTATCAAAGCGAACACCTGCCTGCAGGCAGCGCTGTTGCAGCAAGGCGATGGCGTCGGGCGAGCGATCGATGTGTAACGAGAGATGCAGGCCCGCCGTTGCGCCGTCAATTTTTCCGTCGGGGAACAGCGCAGAAAGACCGTCCCGGAGAAGCGCGAGCCGGGACGCGTAGCTGCAGGCCAGTTTGCCGAGGTGGGTATAAAAAACCTGATTTTGCATTAACTCAGCGAGAAACTGCTGCAATAACCACTGGCTGCCGTTGTTGTTTAACGCTTTCATATTCTGCACTGCCGGGAGCAGTTCATCCGGGCAAATGAGATAACCAAGACGCGCACCCGGCCCCAGCGTTTTTGAGAATGTCCCCATATAGATAACCCGATCGTGATAATCCATGGCTTTCAGCGCGGGGAGGGGATTTTCGCCGTACGTAAAAACGGCATCATAATCATCTTCGATAATGTACGCCCCGACACGCTGCGCCCAGGTCAGCAACGACAGACGCCGCTCCACTGAAAGCACACTCCCCATCGGATACTGATGTGCGGGCGTCACGTAACAAAGTTGGGTTGCATATTCGGGTAATTTATCCGTGCACAGTCCCTGATTATCCACCGCGATAGGCGTAATGTCGGCACCGTAGTAATTAAACAGATGCCAGGCTCCAGAATAACAAGGGGATTCGGTCACAATATGACACTTTTTTTCCTGACTTGCCGCGTGATGAATAATAAATATTTGGCTGAGCAGTGATAACCCTTCCTGAATTCCGTTGGTAATAATGATGTTTTCTGCGCGAGTATTAATTCCCCGGGATAGATTAAGGTATCTGACCATTTGCTCACGCAATGAAAATAATCCATTTGGTGAATGATATCGGGTAAACAATTGCTCTTTTAGTACGCTGGGAGCATTATTCCATTTTCGCCAGCTTGACCAGGGAAAGGCATTGGGATCGGGGACGCCCATCCGGCAATAAAAATCCCGTCCCATCTCACCGTAAACATCGGTGGAAACGCCTGCAGGCTCAGGCTTTACCGGCGGTGAACCCTGGGCTAACGGTATGTGTGCCGCGGGTGTACGTACTGGTGTAGTGAAGATCACTTCATAGCCAATACCCTGTCGGCTCTTAATCAACCCTGCCGCCATCAATTTTTCATACGCCATAACGACTGTGATTTTGGCGACGTTCAGCGCCTGCGCCTGCTCGCGGATAGAAGGAAGTTTGTCCCCGCACAGCAAATTCCCCCTCTGAATAGCCTGAAAATAAAATTGAAAGATCTGCAGTTGCAGCGATGTACGGCTTTCTCTGTTGAGAAACAGTGCCAGCATGAGAAATTCCTTATTAAAACGATAGCCGCATATTACGAGTTTCCATTTTTAACTATTTTGACTCGCCTCATAGAGTGAACGCTGTTCCTATACTCTGCTGCCGGTGTCTCTATTCTCCTTTTTTAATATCCCTTAGCGTGTCGCTATTAAAATAAGGGAGCCAAATATGTCGTGGATGAGAAAGAACGCACTATGGTGGGCATTTGCTGGAGCCGTTGCCATGGCCTTTGCCATTTGGGGAACGTGGCAAGGCGTGCATTACACCAGTAGCACCGAGTTTTGTTTGTCGTGCCATTCGATGCGTACGGTGGGGGAGGAATATCAGACCAGCATACATTTTCGCAATGCCTCCGGCGTGCGTGCCGAGTGTAAGGATTGCCATATTCCACCAGGCATCGTTCCGACGCTTCTGCGCAAAACGGAAGCCTTGAACGATCTCTACCATACGTTTATTTCCCCGTCGATTGATACGCCTGAAAAGTTTACCGCCAAGCGGGCAGAACTTGCTCAGCGGGAGTGGGCGCGAATGAGCGCCAATAATTCAGCAGCCTGTAAATCCTGCCATAGCTATGAGGCGATGGATCACGGCAAGCAATCGACGAATGCAGCGGCACAAATGACCGCAGCGGCGGCGAAAGACAGCAACTGCATTGACTGTCACAAAGGTATTGCCCATCACAAGCCTGATATGAGCAGCGGCTTTCGCGATCGGTTTAAGCAACTCCAACGCCAGGGAGAGACGCCGTCGGAGGCGACCACGCTGTTTTCGTTAGGCGAGAAAGCCCTGACGGCAACGGCTGGGAGTCCCGCCGGTAAAGCGCTACTTTTTCCGGCCACCGAAGTCAGAGTGCTGAAAAAAGAGGGCAGTAATGTCCAGTTGGAAGTGACGGGGTGGCGTGAAAGCAAAGGCCGTGGGCGGGTGATCACGCAGTTTATGGGCAAACGCGTTTTCTCCGCGGTGCTTGATGATTCCCTGATGGCAAACGTAAAAATTCTGCAAACCCAGGTTGACCCAGATTCGCACCAGCAGTGGCAGCAAGTGAGCGTGAGCGCATGGACCTCCGCGCAGGGGCTTATCACCAGTATTGCACCGGTGTGGGAATACTCGGAACAAATGCTGCAATCCACCTGCAGCGCCTGCCACAGCACACCGCCGACCATCCGTTATACCGCCAATGGCTGGATTGCCGGACTGAAAGCGATGTCGACCTATTACCGGCTTAATCCGGTGGAAGAACGCACGCTGTTGAAATACCTCCAGACGCACGCCAGCGATGTGCCTGCCCCCCAATAATAAAGAGGATAATGTATGGATATTCACGATTTTAATCCGTCCCGTCGCCGTTTTCTGAGCGGTATGCTGGCAGTAGGAGCCGCCAGTGCGCTGGCGCCGAACCCGCTGATATCAAAGGTATGGGCGGCAGGAGAAAACCCAGAGCAGTGGATCCAGTCCGGCTCGCATTACGGCGCTTTTGAAGCCAAAGTGGTCAACGGCGAGTGGACCGAAACCCGGCCCTTTAAACACGACAAATACCCGTGCGATATGCTGAATGCAGTACGTGAAGTGGTCTACAACCCTTCGCGAGTCCGCTACCCGATGGTCCGTCTGGACTGGTTACGTAAGCGTGAAAAATCAGACCGCAGCCAGCGCGGTGATAACCGTTTTGTGCGGGTCAGTTGGGATCGGGCGCTGGATCTGTTTTACGAGGAGCTGGAGCGGGTGCAAAAAAACTACGGATCTTCCGGCGTATTTACCGGGTTGGCCGACTGGCAAATGGTGGGCAAATACCATAAAGCGGGTGGTGCAATGGACAGGGGGCTTGGCCTGCACGGGAGCTATGTCACCACCGTTGGCGACTACTCGGCGGCGGCTGCACAGGTCATCTTGCCGCATGTGATTGGTTCGCTGGAAGTCTACGAGCAGCAAACCTCGCTGCCGCTGGTGATTGAGAATACCCATACCATCGTGTTGTGGGGCTGCGATCCGATTAAGAATTTGCAGATAGAATTCCTGGTACCCGACCACGAGGCGTTTGGCTACTGGCAGCAGATTAAAGAGGCGGTCGCACAGGGCAAAATGCGCGTCATCAGCGTTGATCCGGTGCGCAGTAAATCGCAAAACTATCTGGGTGCTGAACAACTGGCGCTGCGACCGCAAACCGATGTTGCCTTGCTGCTGGCGCTCGCGCACACCTTGTATGAAGAAAAACTGTACGACACGGCATTTATTAACGATTACACCGTCGGCTTTGAACAGTTTTTACCGTACCTGACGGGTGAGACTGACAAGCAGGTGAAAAACGCCGAGTGGGCAGCCCAAATCTGTGGCCTGAGTGCAGAACAAATCCGTGACTTCGCCCGCCTGCTGGTGAAAGGCCGCACGCAGTTTATGGGCGGCTGGTGCGTCCAGCGTATGCACCACGGAGAGCAGTATCCCTGGATGCTGGTGGTGCTGGCGAGCATGGTCGGACAAATTGGTTTACCGGGCGGCGGCGTAGGATTTGGCTGGCACTACAACGGCGGTGGAACGGTAACGTCGGCCGGGCCTGTGCTGTCGGGGCTGGGAAGTATTAACAATCCCCCAGAGGCGAAATATAAAGCGGATTTTCGTGGCGCATCGGCGCATATTCCCACCTCGCGTATCGTCGACTGCCTGCTTGCGCCGGGTAAGAAAATTGCCTTCAACGGTGAAACGTTAACCTGGCCTGATATCAAAATGGCCGTCTACAGCGCGGCCAATCCGTTCCATGCGCAGCAGGATCGCAACCGCATGATTGAGGCATGGAAGAAGCTGGAAACCGTCGTGGTGTTAGATCACCAATGGACTGCATCCTGTCGTTTTGCCGATATTGTCCTGCCCGTCACTACGCGCTTTGAGCGGAATGACATTGAGCAGTTTGGTACTCATTCGAATAAAGGGCTGATGGCGCTGCATCAGGTAGTCAAACCGCAATTTGAGGCACGTCATGACTTTGATGTGTTTGCCGGGCTGTGTAAGCGCTTTGATAAAGAAGTGGCATATCGTGAAAACCGCGATGAAATGCAGTGGATACAAGCGCTTTATGACGAAGGCGTGAAGATGGGCGCATCGCTCGGCGTCACCTTACCGGACTTTGATACCTTCTGGAAAGGGGACGGATATATTGAATATCCGGCGGGGCAGCCGTGGGTGCGCCACGGTGAGTTCCGCGACCAACCCGATCTTAATCCGTTAGGCACCCCGTCGGGGCTTATTGAAATCTACAGTAAAACCATCGCGGGTTTTCAATATGAAGATTGTCCAGGACACCCGGTGTGGATGGAGCCGTTTGAACGTAGCCATCAGGGCAAGACGAATAAATATCCGCTGCATCTGCAATCCTGTCACCCGGACAAGCGTCTGCACTCGCAGTTATGCTCAAGCGAGGCGTTTCGTAACACCTACGCGGTGGCCGGCAGAGAACCGCTCTACATCAGCGAGCAGGATGCAACCGCCCGCGGTTTAAAAGCCGGAGATATTGCTCGCGTCTTTAACGCCCGAGGTCAGGTGCTGGCGGGCGTAGTGATTAGCGCCGATTTTCCCGCTGGCGTGATCCGCATTCATGAGGGCGCGTGGTATTCCCCGCAGGAAGGCGGGAAAACCGGGACACTATGCACCTATGGCGATCCGAATGTCCTGAGTGCGGATATTGGAACATCGCAGCTGGCGCAAGGCCCTTCCGCACATAGCGTGCTGGTAGAAGTTGAACGCTACCAGCAGAAGGCCCCGCAGGTTACGGCATTCGGTGGACCTGAGACAGTCAAAGAGGAGGGGGCCAGTGCCGCATAATCACATTCATCAGCAGCGTGCAGCAGTATATCAGTGGTTTTCGCAACTGCTGTTTCGTGAACTGGACGAGAAGCAATTAGCCCGTCTTGAGAGTGAGGAGAGCCGGGAGTGGATGACCTCACTGACGGGGATCTCCGGACTGGCTGCTGACGTCAAAAAGTTAGCGCGTAGTCTGGCTCAGGTGCAGCGGCGCGAATGCCGACAACTGGAGCTGGCGGCCGATTTTGCTTCACTGTTTTTGCTGGCCCCTCCACAGAGCGTGTCGCCTTATGCAGGGCATTATCCGCACACGACGGCACCTGAAGAACGACGGCAAATGAATGTGCTGTTAGTCGAACAGGGGCTGGCTGCGCGGGAGAATGAACCTGCCGATCATATTGCGGTACAGCTGGCGTTAATGGCGAGAATGGTGGGCAAAGAGCAGAGCGTCGCTGAGCAATATTACTTTTTGCATCATCATATTATGTGCTGGGCATCATTGTTCCGGGATAGCTGTTTGCATCGCGACGGCGAGGGCTTTTACCCTCAGGCGGTTAATGTCATCGTGCGTTTTATGCGCGAGGATGAGCAGTATCTGGAATCATTATTGATGGATGATTTTTATCTCAGCAGTCAGCGCTGAAAACAGCAAAGGGACAGCGTGCGCTGTCCCTTTTAGTCTGTGTCTTAGCAGGAACGTTAGTCTGCACGCCCCATATAACGGCGTTCTTCGATATGAATGCGGATTTTCTCACCGGCACTCAGATACTCAGGAACCAGGATCACCAGGCCGGTGGTGAGGGTGGCTGGCTTGTTACGTGCACTGGCTGACGCACCTTTAATGCCAGGTGAGGTTTCAACGATCTCAAGGTCTACGGTCTGCGGCAGTTCAAGCGCCAGCAGTTGGCCATCCCAGGTCAGCACCTGCATGTCCGGCATTCCGCCTTCCGGGATAAACAGCAACTCTTCTTCGATCTGGTCTTTGGTGAAGGTATACGGGGTATAGTCTTCTTTATCCATAAAGACATATTCGTTGCCATCGACGTAAGAGAAATCAACGCCACGACGGCTCAGGGTGACGGTATCCACAATATCGTCGCCTTTGAAGCGCTCTTCGACTTTTAGGCCGGTACGGACATCAGAAAAACGCATTTTGTACAGCGTGGCTGCACCACGTGCGCTCGGTGATTGAATATCAATGTCTTTTACAATCAGCAGCTTGCCGTTGTAGTTAAGTACCATACCTTTTTTAATTTCGTTCGCTCTTGGCATCGAAAAAATCCTGTAGTGAGGAGTGTCTAAAATATCGCGTCAAACTACTCGCGCCGGGTCATTCAGGCAAGCGGAATTCGCACTTTTGCGGGTGCAAAAAAGGTGGTACTGTTCGCTACCTACACAATCCGCGGGTTTACCTTAAAGAGAATATTGTATGGAATGCCGTCCGGATTGTGGCGCATGTTGCACTGCGCCTTCTATCTCCAGCCCCATCCCCGGCATGCCTGAGGGCAAGCCCGCCAATACGCCATGCGTTCAGCTTGATGAATTCCTGCGCTGTAAAATTTTTGGTTCCGCACTGCGGCCAAAAGTGTGTGCAGGCTTACAGCCCAGCGCTGAAATGTGTGGTCAGACAACGCGCCAGGCTATGGTGTACCTTATTGAGCTTGAAGCGCTCACCGCACCTTAAACGTCTTTGATCCGCGCCAGGCAAAAGACCGTGGCGATAATCATCACCAGCGCAAACCAGAACACCGCATGGTAGTTCCAGATTTCAGCGGCAATACCGGCCAGCGATCCGGCAATAATCCAACCCACGCGGATGGTGTTGGTGTAAAGAGTGGTTGCAGAACCCGCCTGTCCTGGCATTAAGTCCTGGAAATAGAGCATGCCAATACCGCCGAGGATACCGATGTAAATCGCGTTCAGCAGCTGCAAGCTGAGCAGAATGACCGGCGAATGCGCCACCAGCATTCCGGCATAAAAGAAGAAACCGGCGACCACGGCGATCCGCATCAACAAACGCTTGCCCAGACGTTTAGCAAAGTATCCGGCAATGAGCATCGTCGGTATTTCCAGCCCGGCGGCGGTGCCCATCATAATGCCTGCGAGTTTTTCCGGCAGATGCAGTTCGTTGATGATAAACAGTGGCATATTAATGATGTACAGGCTGTTGGTGCCCCACATTAATGTGCAGATAGCGAACAGCAACAGCGTATCGCGCCGGTTACGACGCGGGGCTTCCACCGCGCCCGTGGCGAGGGACGCATTTTTGTTCATCGACGGTAAGAACAACCACACCATGACGCCGCAGACGATAAACGCAACGGCGGCACTCAGATACATCACCGTAAAGCTGAAACCCATAGCCAGCGCGTAAGCTAACGGCGGGCCAATCACCCATGCCAGCGAAACCTGCGCACGCAAAATAGAGCTGAACATGACGGCTTCCCGGCCCGTGCGGTCAGCATGCTCGCGGGCGAGGGCAAACATTTGCGGGTTAGCGGTCGATCCAAAGCTACTGAGGAAGACGCCGACAAACAGCAAAATAAAATAGTTACGGTTCCAGGCAAACAGCACACAGGCCAGCATCCCCAGTACGCAGCAAAAAACGATCAGATTTTTGCGATCGCCCTTCTTATCAGAACGCCCAGCTAAAAACTGGCTTACCAGGATGCCGATGACAGCGCTACCGGTAAAAAAGAAACCGACCATACCCGGACGGGCATGAACTTCATCGGTCAGAAAAAGGCTGAGCGTAGGGGTCTGCAATGCGCCGGCGATACCCGTAAGAAAAGCGACAAGCAGGAACGCCGAAGACGTTAAATCAAACGACCTGGGGGAGGCGGCTACCGGGGTGTTATGCATGTTTCAATATCTGTGATGTGAAGAGACGCGGAGTTTACGCTGCCTGCCAGAAAATAAACAGGGCGCGAAATCAAAATCGGCATGAAAAATCAAAATAGCATTTCAGTCTCTAAAAACAGTCTGCTGACGATGCTGAAATCGATAATTTAGCTTCCTTTCTATGTCAGCAATTATTGATGCACAGAAGAAAAAATGTGCGTTATATCTAAATTCAGCAAGTAAATTGCTAACTTTACTTGCGTGCTGAAGCAGAAAGCGCAAAACTTCTTGAAACGTTTCAGCGTCATCTTTTCTTAAGTGTTGGAGTTGGGTGGCGCCTTTTTTCTCATGTTAGCTGAATCGTTTCAATTCAGCAGGAGAGGAGAACCATGTTCCAGTTATCTGTTCAGGATATTCACCCGGGCGAACAGGCCGGAAATAAAGAAGAGGCCATTCGCCAGGTTGCTGCTGCGTTAGTGCAGGCTGGCAACGTGGCGGAAGGCTACGTCAACGGCATGCTGGCGCGCGAGCAGCAAACATCTACCTTCCTCGGCAACGGTATTGCCATTCCTCACGGTACCACGGACACCCGTGACCAGGTGTTGAAAACCGGGGTGCAGGTATTCCAGTTTCCGCAAGGTATTACCTGGGGTGAAGACCAGGTTGCATATGTGGCTATTGGTATTGCGGCCAGCTCCGACGAACATCTGGGTTTGCTGCGTCAGCTGACACACGTACTCAGCGATGATTCGGTGGCTGAACAGCTGAAATCCGCCACCACCGCAGAAGAGCTGCGTGCGTTGCTGATGGGTGAAAAGCAGAGCGAACAGCTTAAGCTCGACAACGACATGCTGTCGCTGGACGTGGTCGCCGGTTCGCTGGTCACGCTGCAAGCCCTGAACGCCGCGCGTCTGAAAGAAGCGGGTGCGGTTGATGCTAACTTTGTTGCCACGGCTATCAATGAGCAACCGCTGAACCTCGGCCAGGGGATTTGGCTGAATGATTGTGCTCAAGGCAATCTGCGCAGCGCAGTTGCGCTCAGCCGAGCGGCAAATGCCTTCGACGTAGAAGGCGAGACGGCCGCGCTATTGGTGACCGTCGCGATGAATGACGATCAGCCTGTGGCAGTGCTCAAGCGCCTTAGCGATTTGCTGCTGGAAAATAAAGCTGACCGCTTGCTGAAAGCGGATGCAGCGACCGTACTGGCCCTGCTGACCAGTGATGATGCGTTAACTGATGATGTGCTGAGCGCAGAGTTTGTTGTGCGCAATGAGCATGGTTTACACGCCCGTCCGGGCACCATGCTGGTGAATACCATTAAACAATTTAACAGTGAAATTACCGTGACAAATCTTGATGGAACCGGAAAACCGGCAAATGGACGCAGTCTGATGAAAGTTGTGGCGCTGGGCGTGAAGAAAGGACATCACCTGCGCTTTACCGCCCAGGGCGAAGATGCTGAACAGGCGCTGAAAGCGATTGGCGAGGCCATCGCAGCCGGTCTTGGGGAGGGCGCATAATGAGCAGACGTGTCGCAACTATTACCCTGAATCCAGCCTATGACCTGGTCGGCTTTTGTCCGGAAATTGAACGCGGTGAAGTGAACCTGGTAAAAACGACCGGCCTGCATGCCGCGGGTAAAGGCATCAACGTTGCCAAGGTACTAAAAGACCTGGGGATCGACGTCACGGTGGGTGGTTTTCTGGGTAAAGATAACCAGGATGGCTTTCAGCAGTTGTTCAGCGAACTGGGGATTGCCAACCGTTTTCAGGTGGTGCAAGGGCGTACCCGTATTAACGTCAAACTGACTGAAAAAGACGGTGAAGTTTCTGACTTCAATTTCTCCGGTTTTGAAGTCACCCCGGCGGACTGGGAACGCTTTGTGAATGACTCCCTGAGCTGGTTGGGCCAATTCGACATGGTCTGTGTCAGCGGCAGTCTGCCAACTGGCGTGAGTCCGGAAGCCTTCACCGACTGGATGACGCGCCTGCGCAGTCAGTGTCCATGCATTATCTTTGATAGTAGTCGTGAAGCGCTGGTTGCAGGTTTGAAAGCTGCGCCATGGCTGGTGAAACCCAACCGTCGTGAGCTGGAAATCTGGGCGGGCCGTAAGCTACCAGAAATGAAAGATGTGATTGAAGCTGCGCATGCGCTGCGTGAGCAGGGTATTGCGCATGTGGTGATTTCCCTCGGTGCGGAAGGTGCATTGTGGGTTAACGCTTCTGGCGAATGGATTGCTAAACCGCCGTCAGTTGAGGTGGTCAGCACCGTAGGTGCAGGGGATTCGATGGTTGGCGGTCTGATTTATGGCCTGCTGATGCGTGAGTCCAGCGAACACACTCTGCGTCTGGCGACTGCCGTTGCCGCCCTGGCGGTAAGCCAAAGCAATGTCGGCATTACCGATCGTCCTCAGTTGGCCGCGATGATGGCGCGCGTCGACTTAAAACCGTTTAACTGACAGCAGGAGAGGCATAATGAAAACGCTGCTGATTATTGACGCTAATCTCGGCCAGGCTCGCGCTTACATGGCGAAAACCCTGCTTGGAGCGGCGGCACAAAAAGCGCATCTGGATATTATCGATAATCCGAATGATGCAGAGATGGCGATTGTCCTGGGTGACACCCTGCCTAACGACAGTGCGCTGAACGGCAAAAAAGTTTGGCTGGGAGACATCTCCCGTGCGGTGGCGCATCCTGAACTGTTCCTGAGCGAAGCGAAAGGTCATGCGAAACCCTACAGCGCACCGGTTGCGGCAGCGCCTGTAGCTAGCAGTGGCCCCAAACGCGTGGTGGCGGTAACGGCCTGTCCGACCGGCGTGGCGCATACGTTTATGGCGGCGGGAGCCATTGGAAATTTAGCCAAAAAAAGGGGGTGGTGGGGGGAGGGTGAAACCCGGCGTTCAGTAGCTGGCTCTTATACAAAACTCGCGCCGCCCGGCAGCGGGCCATAGGAACAACAGAGGCGGCCGCCCATGAATCAAA
>OJJJ01000349.1_pt1 | contig 25476 bp, 21 predicted proteins | sample 1596311 | NCBI WGS metagenome assembly OJJJ01 (sample SAMEA4350140, study PRJEB24818) | metagenome | biome: human; feature: gut; material: faeces | place: Denmark | collected 2013-09 | reverse complement strand
GTCTTCAATCACCGATTTCGGCAATTCAATAAGCTCCTTCACACCAACGGCCACATGTGCCGCGTCAACGCGCCTGGCCATACCCAACTTTTCTGCCAGAAGAGAATTCACGCCGTCAGAGAGGATCACCACTTTTGCTTCAAGAATATCGCCATCGGCCTCCACACCCACGACCTTGCCATCACGCTGGACGACATTATCCACGCGGATACCGGTAATCAGCTGGGCGCCCGCCTCTTCAGCCTGCTCCATCAGCCAGGCGTCAAATTTACTGCGCAATACGGAATAAGAAACCTGCGACGCCGCCGCCTCTTCTCCGTTGCAATAATCCATCGTCATCGCCCCTTTTTCAGTCATAAAGGCGAGTTTTTCGTGGGTGATCATGCGTTCAATGGGAGCATGCTTAGCAAAGCCAGGGATGATACGCTCCAGGCTGTGCGCATACATGCGCCCACCGGTGACATTCTTCGCGCCAGCAGAATTGCCGCGCTCGATAACCAGCACCTGTGCACCTTCACGAGCGAGCACCAGCGCCGCAACCGAGCCGGCCAGCCCTGCACCCACGATGATGGCATCAAAGATATCTTCGGACATATACAACTCCTCTCAGCGGCAGAGTACTTTCGTACTCTGCCCGGAATGGTTTAGCGCGCTAATGCGGCTGTCAGCGCAGGCAGGATCTTCAGCGCATCGCCAACGATGCCAAAATCGGCGTACTGGAAAATCGGGGCATTCTTATCTTTGTTGATGGCAAAAATCGTCTGTGCGCCGTTCGCGCCAACCATGTGCTGGATCTGCCCGGAGATCCCCACCGCCAGATACAGGTCCGGCTTGAGCATCAAGTTGGAGATCCCAACGTAGCGTTCGTGCTCCATCCACTTCTCGTTTTCAGCCACCGGACGGGAGCAAGCCAGCTCAGCGCCCATGGCCTGGCACAGCGCTTCCGCCAGCGAGATATTCTCTTTGCTGCCAATACCGCGTCCCACGCTGACCACCAGTCGCGCTTTGTCGAGATCGACGCTGTTGCTCTTGCGCGCCTGCGTGGCGGTACGGGTGACCGCGACGGCCGGAGCCTGCCACTGCACCTCATGCTTCTCACCGATGCGGGATGCCTCTGGCTGCATCGCGTCAAACGTTCCGCTGCTGAGCGTGATCACCGCAAATGGCGAGGCGATGGTTTCCGACCCCATTGCCAGACCGCCATACACCATATGTTTGACTGCCACATTGCCGTCCTGCAACGTCACCGAGCTGGCATCGTTAGATACCGCAGCCGACAAACGAAAGCCTAGCTTTGCTGCCAGCAGTTTGCCGCGACGAGTATTCGGCAGCAGTACCGCGCCACCTTCACTGTGCTGACGAATGGTCTGGGCCATCACGCCCGCATAATCTTCAATCATCCGGTCATCGGGTTTACCGCTGAGCAGCCAGACATGGTTGGCGCCCAGCTGGATTGCTGCCGCACTGTCAGCCTCGCTCTGTACGAACGTGTTGATTGACTCACCTAAAGCCTGCGCACCCTTCATCAGCTCCGGCAGATGAGAAGGGGTATCGCTGAATACCCAGACACTGGAAAACTTGTTCATAACATCCCCTGATAATTAAATGATTTTGCGCAGGTTCTCGACAAACGCGGCAATCTGTTCTTCACCGTCACCTTCAATCACAACGCGCTGACGCTCGCGTTGCTTCGGTGCAGCAACCTGTTGGGCGGAATACACATCCACGCTATTTAGCGCAATATCCGCTGGCGACCAGACCTGAACCGGTTTTTTCGCCGCGCCAAGAATGGCTTTCATGGAAGGGATTTGTGGGGTGTTGATGTCGGTAGAGACCGCAATCACCGCTGGCAGCGGGATGCTCAGAGTTTCAATTTCATCTTCCAGCTCGCGTTCTACCGCGAGGGTGTTATCCGCCAGTGAGAGGATCTTGCTCACACCGTTAATCGCCGGGATATTCAATGCTTCGCCCACCAGCAGACCGACCTGCTGGGCATAAAGATCGGAAGATCCATCACCGCAGATAATCAGATCAAAACCGGATTTTTGTGCCGCGGCAGCCAGTGCTGTCGCCGTCTGCTGAGGCAGCGCCTGTTCGAATTGATCGTCAATCACCACGATCAGCTCATCCGGACCGCGAGAAAGCACATCTTTGCGCCCTTTAGCATTGGTCAACGCTTTGCCACCCACGCTCAGTGCAACAACCTGAACCTCTCCCAGCTGCTGTTTTAACTGGCAAGCAGCCTCAATCGCATTCAGGTCGTACTGACTGATTTTGGCATCAGCCTTGCTGAGATCCAGCGAACCATCAGCATTATTAATCGCAATATCCTGTTCGTCAGGCACGCATTTGTAGCAAGTAATTATCTTCATTGCATCTCCAGAAATCATGAAGGAAACGTTATTCATATCGGCTGTGTTAAATACAGATATCACGCTCTTTAATTCGGAAATAAAACATTAATCACCAATATTGAAAATGTCACACATTCATATTTGTAACTTTCAATAGTGTTATGCATCTCAACAATATTGAAAATCACCTGTCAAACATGAAAGTTTTCAATATTGTTTACTGGTTCAACAATATTGAAAGACAACGACTTATAAAACTTAAAAAACCAACATCAACATACTGATTTAAAACAACAAATAACAAAAAATCCAACAAAATAGCCAGCATAAAAAAGTGTGACGCACATAACAGAACCACCGCTAACGAATACCCATTATGAGTTACTCACAGAGGCGCCCCAGAGGTTAAACAGTTATCAACAAATTATTAATAATAAATATACAAAACAGCACAACCGGGAACGCTAAATAAATTTCGTTTTCACACTGGAATTCACTTATGAAAAATGAAAAGAAGAAATCGGGAATAGAACCAAAGGTTTTTTTCCCACCATTAATAATTGTCGGAATACTTTGTTGGCTAACAGTTCGAGATCTTGATGCCGCGAATGTGGTTATTAATGCGGTATTCAGTTATGTCACCAATGTCTGGGGCTGGGCATTTGAATGGTACATGGTGATCATGCTGTTCGGCTGGTTCTGGTTGGTCTTTGGCCCGTATGCCAAAAAGAAATTAGGTGATGAAAAACCGGAGTTTAGCACCACCAGCTGGATATTTATGATGTTCGCTTCCTGTACATCGGCTGCCGTGCTGTTCTGGGGTTCAATAGAGATTTACTACTATATCTCCACCCCGCCCTTTGCTCTCGCGCCTAACTCCACCGGCGCGAAAGAACTCGGTCTGGCGTACAGCCTGTTCCACTGGGGGCCGCTGCCGTGGGCAACCTATAGCTTCCTTTCTGTGGCCTTCGCCTACTTCTTCTTTGTGCGCAAAATGGACGTCATCCGTCCCAGCTCCACACTGGTACCGTTAGTTGGCGAGAAACACGCCAAAGGGTTATTCGGCACCATCGTCGATAACTTCTATCTGGTCGCGCTGATCTTCGCGATGGGGACCAGCCTCGGTCTGGCTACACCGCTGGTGACCGAGTGTATCCAGTATCTGTTCGGCATTCCGCATACCCTGCAATTAGACGCCATCATCATTACCTGCTGGATCATTCTGAACGCCATTTGCGTGGCCTGTGGTCTGCAAAAAGGGGTGAAGATCGCCAGCGACATTCGTAGCTACCTGAGTTTCCTGATGCTGGGCTGGGTGTTTATCGTCAGCGGCGCCAGCTTCATCATGAACTACTTCACCGACTCCGTCGGCATGCTGATGATGTATTTGCCGCGCATGCTGTTCTATACCGATGCTATCGGTAAAGGCGGCTTCCCACAGGGCTGGACCGTCTTCTACTGGGCATGGTGGGTGATTTACGCCATCCAGATGAGCATCTTCCTCGCCCGTATTTCTCGCGGCCGTACCGTACGTGAACTGTGCTTCGGCATGGTACTGGGTCTGACTGCTTCCACCTGGATCCTGTGGACGGTCCTTGGCAGCAACACGCTGCTGTTGATGGATAAAAATATTGTCAACATCCCACAACTGATTGAGCAACACGGCGTGGCGCGCGCCATCATCGAAACCTGGGCCGCATTGCCGTTCAGCACCGCCACCATGTGGGGATTCTTTATCCTCTGCTTTATTGCCACCGTCACGCTGATTAACGCCTGCTCTTACACCCTGGCGATGTCCACCTGCCGCGAAGTTCGCGACGGTGAAGAACCGCCGCTGTTAATCCGTATCGGCTGGTCGGTACTGGTCGGCGTCATCGGTATTGTTCTGCTGGCGCTGGGCGGACTGAAGCCCATCCAGACGGCGATTATTGCCGGAGGATGCCCGCTGTTCTTCGTCAACATTATGGTCACGCTGTCCTTTATTAAAGACGCCAAAGTGCACTGGAAAGACAAGTAAGTTTAATTAACCCATTACTGAAGAGGCTTGAAGATGGATTTCAATTTGAATGACGAGCAGGAACTGTTTGTCGCAGGTATTCGTGAACTGATGGCCAGTGAGAACTGGGAAGCTTACTTTGCCGAGTGCGATCGTGACAGCGTCTACCCGGAACGTTTTGTAAAAGCGCTGGCGGATATGGGCATCGACAGCCTGCTGATCCCGGAAGAACACGGCGGCCTGGAAGCCGGTTTCGTCACCGTTGCCGCGGTGTGGATGGAATTAGGTCGCCTTGGCGCACCGACTTACGTGCTGTATCAATTGCCGGGAGGTTTTAACACTTTCCTGCGTGAAGGCACCCAGGAACAAATTGATAAAATCATGGCGTTCCAGGGCACCGGTAAGCAGATGTGGAACTCCGCTATCACAGAACCGGGAGCTGGATCGGATGTTGGCAGTCTGAAAACCACTTATACACGCAAAGATGGTAAGGTTTATCTTAATGGCAGTAAGTGCTTTATCACCAGTAGCGCCTATACCCCGTATATCGTGGTGATGGCTCGTGATGGTGCATCGCCGGATAAACCGATTTACACCGAGTGGTTTGTTGACATGACGAAAGCCGGTATCAAAGTCAATAAGCTGGAGAAACTCGGCCTGCGCATGGACAGTTGCTGTGAAATTACCTTTGATGACGTCGAACTGGATGAAAAAGACATGTTCGGTCGGGAAGGTAATGGCTTTAACCGCGTGAAAGAAGAGTTTGACCACGAACGTTTCCTCGTCGCCCTGACCAACTACGGTACAGCAATGTGCGCCTTTGAAGATGCGGCGCGCTACGCCAATCAACGCGTCCAGTTTGGCGAAGCAATTGGTCGTTTCCAGCTCATTCAGGAGAAGTTTGCGCATATGGCGATCAAACTAAACTCCATGAAAAACATGCTGCTGGAAGCCGCGTGGAAAGCAGATAACGGCACCATTACCTCGGGTGATGCAGCAATGTGCAAATACTTCTGCGCTAACGCCGCGTTTGAGGTCGTGGACACCTCCATGCAGGTACTCGGCGGTGTGGGTATTGCGGGCAATCATCGCATCACGCGCTTCTGGCGTGACCTGCGTGTTGACCGTGTTTCCGGTGGCTCTGATGAAATGCAGATCCTGACGTTGGGTCGTGCGGTACTCAAGCAATACCGCTAAGTGGGATGCCGGATGGCGCTTCGCCTACCCGGCCTACAACTAACTGCCAGGAGCTAAATTATGAATCATTTACCAATGCCTGCATTTGGGCCGCTTGCCGGCGTACGCGTTGTCTTTTCAGGAATCGAAATCGCCGGACCGTTCGCCGGACAGATGTTTGCCGAATGGGGCGCTGAGGTTATCTGGATTGAAAACGTCGCCTGGGCCGATACCATCCGCGTGCAACCCAACTACCCGCAGCTGTCACGCCGCAACCTGCACGCCCTGTCACTCAATATTTTCAAAGATGAAGGCCGGGAAGCGTTTCTGAAGCTCATGGAAACCACCGACATTTTCATTGAAGCCAGTAAAGGTCCGGCCTTTGCCCGCCGCGGTATTACCGATGAGGTTTTATGGGAGCATAACCCGAAGCTGGTTATCGCTCACCTCTCCGGCTTCGGCCAGTATGGCACCGATGTGTACACCAACCTCCCGGCGTACAATACCATCGCCCAGGCGTTCAGCGGTTATCTGATTCAAAACGGCGACGTTGACCAGCCGATGCCAGCCTTCCCGTACACCGCCGATTACTTCTCCGGCATGACAGCCACCACGGCAGCCCTGGCTGCTCTGTATAAAGTGCGCGAAACGGGTAAAGGCGAAAGTATCGATATTGCCATGTACGAAGTCATGCTGCGTATGGGCCAGTACTTCATGATGGATTACTTCAACGGCGGTGAAGTTTGCCCGCGCATGACCAAAGGTAAAGACCCCTACTACGCCGGTTGCGGCCTGTATAAATGCGCCGACGGCTACATCGTGATGGAGCTGGTTGGCATTACGCAAATCAACGAATGCTTTAAGGATATTGGTCTGGCGCACATTCTCGGAACGCCAGAAGTTCCGGAAGGCACGCAGCTCATCCATCGTGTTGAGTGCCCGTACGGCCCGTTAGTCGAAGAGAAACTGGATGCCTGGCTGGCAGAACACACTATTGCAGACGTTCAGGCGCGCTTTGCCGAACTGAATATCGCCTGCGCGAAAGTACTGACGATCCCGGAACTGGAAGACAACCCGCAGTACGTAGCCCGTGAATCTATTACCCAGTGGCAAACGATGGATGGTCGCACCTGTAAAGGACCCAACATCATGCCGAAATTCAAAAATAACCCAGGGAAAATCTGGCGTGGCATGCCGTCACACGGCATGGATACCGCCGCCATTCTGAAAAATATCGGTTACAGCGAAGCAGACATTAATGAGCTGGTCGGCAAAGGCCTGGCCAGGGTTGAGGATTAAACGCAATGCGCTGACCGGCTTTGCGGGTTAGCGCTCACGCCTGATTTCAGTGGATAAGGTAAAATGGATATCGTTGGCAGACAAAACTTACGTCAGATGTGGGACGACCTGGCCGGGGTGTACGGAGATAAAGCAGCACTTATTTTCGAATCCTGCGAAGGAAACGTTCGGCAGTTTAGCTATGCCTCACTTAATGAAGAGATTAACCGTACGGCGAACCTTTTTCATTCATTGGGCATACGCAAAGGCGATAAGGTCGCATTACATCTGGATAACTGCCCGGAGTTCATTTTTTGCTGGTTTGGGCTGGCAAAAATTGGCGCCGTGATGGTACCGATTAACGCCCGCTTGCTGGGGGAAGAAAGCGCCTGGATCCTGCAAAACAGCCAGGTCAGCCTGCTGGTCACCAGCGCTCAGTTTTATCCAATGTACCGCCAGATAAAACGGGAAAATACCACCCCGCTGAATCACATTTGTCTTATCAGCGAGCAGGTTCCGGCTGACGATAGCGTGAGCCATTTTTCTCAGCTCAAGGACCAGCAGCCGACAACGCTGTGCTATACACCACCGTTATCCACTGATGACACGGCAGAAATTCTGTTTACCTCAGGCACCACCTCACGTCCCAAAGGGGTGGTGATTACCCACTATAACCTGCGTTTTGCCGGTTACTACTCCGCCTGGCAGTGCGCCCTGCGCGATGACGACGTCTACCTGACGGTCATGCCCGCTTTCCATATTGACTGCCAGTGTACGGCAGCCATGGCGGCTTTTTCCGCAGGCAGTACCTTTGTGCTGATAGAGAAATACAGCGCCCGGGCCTTCTGGGACCAGGTACGCAAATATCAGGCGACGGTGACGGAATGCATTCCGATGATGATCCGCACCCTGATGGGACAGCCCGCAAGCCCGACTGACAGGCTGCACAAGCTGCGCGAAGTGATGTTCTACCTCAATTTGTCGGTGCAGGAAAAAGATGATTTTATCGCGCGCTTTGGCGTCAGGCTGCTGACCTCCTACGGCATGACGGAAACCATCGTCGGTATTATTGGTGACCGCCCCGGTGACCAACGGCGCTGGCCTTCCATTGGCCGCGTGGGCTTTAGCTATGAAGCCGAAATCCGCGACGATCATAATCAGCCGTTACCTGCCGGAGAGATTGGCGAAATCTGCATTAAAGGCGTGCCGGGTAAAACGATATTTAAAGAGTACTACGCACAGCCACAGGCCACGGCCAACGCGCTGGAGCCGGACGGCTGGTTGCATACCGGTGATTCCGGCTACCGGGATGAAGACGGCTTTTTCTATTTCGTTGACCGGCGCTGCAACATGATTAAACGCGGTGGGGAAAATGTTTCCTGCGTCGAGCTGGAAAATATAATCGCTGCTCACCCTAAAATTCAGGACATTGTCATTGTCGGTATTAAAGACGCTATCCGCGATGAGGCGATTAAAGCCTTTATCGTATTGAATGAGGGGGAAACATTAAGCGAAGCGGAATTTTTCAGTTTCTGCGAAGGCAATATGGCGAAGTTTAAGGTTCCCTCGTTTTTGGAGATAAGAACCGACCTGCCGCGTAATTGTTCCGGAAAAATAATCAAAAAAAATCTGAAATAAATCCTCCGGCAGGAATGCCTCCTGTCGGCAAATCTATTTTTTGGAGATGAGCTATGAGTGAATCATTACATCTGACCCGTAACGGCCCGATTCTGGAAATTACATTAGACAGGCCCAAAGCGAATGCCATTGACGCCAAAACCAGTTTTGCCATGGGTGAGGCTTTTCTTCATTTCCGCGATGACCCGGAATTGCGCGTGGCGATTATCACCGGCGGCGGCGAGAAATTCTTTTCTGCGGGCTGGGACCTAAAAGCGGCAGCAGAAGGTGAAGCGCCGGATGCCGATTTTGGTCCCGGCGGTTTTGCCGGTTTAACGGAAATATTTGATCTCGACAAGCCGGTCATCGCCGCAGTAAACGGCTATGCCTTCGGCGGCGGATTCGAACTGGCGCTGGCGGCAGACTTTATCGTCTGTGCGGAAAACGCCAGCTTTGCGCTACCGGAAGCCAAGCTTGGTATCGTGCCAGACAGCGGCGGCGTGCTGCGTCTGCCGAAGCTGCTGCCGCCTGCTATCGTCAACGAAATGGTGATGACCGGCAGACGAATGAGCGCCGAAGAAGCACTGCGCTGGGGGATTGTGAACCGCGTCGTCAGCCAGGTTGAACTGATGGACAGCGCCCGCGAACTGGCGCAGCAGCTGGTGAATAGCGCCCCGTTGGCCATCGCCGCGTTGAAAGAGATTTACCGCGCAACCAGCGAAATGCCGGTAGAAGAAGGCTACCGCTACATCCGCAGCGGCGTGCTGAAGCATTACCCATCCGTGCTGCACTCTGAGGATGCGCTCGAAGGGCCGCAGGCGTTTGCCGAAAAACGCGATCCGGTGTGGAAAGGTCGTTAATGTGCTGATGCCGGATGGCGCTTTGCTTATCCGGCCTACAAAAAATGCACACTCGTAGGCCGCGTTATCCGGCAAAAACAACTGAGGAATATCGTGAGTTACTATGCGTTTGAAGGCCTGATCCCGGTGGTACACCCACAGGCGTATGTCCATCCTAGCGCAGTGCTGATTGGCGATGTGATCGTCGGTGCTGGCGTGTATATCGGCCCTCTTGCCTCGCTGCGCGGTGATTATGGCCGTCTGATCCTTGAAGCAGGCTCGAATCTTCAGGATGGTTGCATCATGCACGGCTACTGTGACACCGACACCATCGTGCATGAGAATGGACACATCGGACATGGTGCAATCCTGCACGGCTGCGTCATTGGCCGGGACGCGCTGGTTGGCATGAACAGCGTCATAATGGACGGCGCAACAATTGGCGAAGAGAGCATTGTCGCCGCCATGAGCTTTGTTAAAGCCGGATTTACCGGCGAGGCAAGGCAAATGCTGGTCGGTTCACCTGCCCGCGTGCTGCGAGAGGTGACAGACCAGGAGCTGCACTGGAAGCGGCTGAACACCAAAGAGTATCAGGATCTCGCGGTTCGCTGTCGGGCAGGGTTACGCGAAACACAGCCGTTAACGCAGATTGATAAAAACCGCCCGCGTCTGAAAGGCACAACGGATGTGAAGCCCAAATCAGCACAGTAATTGATGCCGGATGCGCTCACGCTTATCCGGCCTACGAGTCAATCACCGTTTATGCCGCCATCAGGCAAACTTACAATTAGCGACGCATACTTTTTGACAGCATCATCTGCCATTTCTGCTCTCGATTAAGCTCTGTTGGCGGTACAGCCGACATACGCGGCATTTTCCCTACGCTCACTTTTTTATCCTGCAAATTGTGATTCAATCTGCTGTAGAGATGAGAATCAATACTCACGACTTTCACCAGACGCTGGCACTGACAGCCCCGGCCTGCAATCTGGTTAGGGATCATCTTAACTTCACAAACAATTTCTCCCACTTCAGACAGAATATAGGAGAGCGTATTAATTGCTTTGCAGTGTTCAATATTAAAATGGAGGGAGATTTCTTTTGCCGTGACCCAACGATCTTCAGCCCTGATCCAATCGGCAATTAACAAATAAAGCGGTCTTTCAACATATTCTTCACACATAAGCACACCATTTCACAAATTAAAAATCTGGCTACGGCCTGTCTGGATAAATAAAAACAAAGCCCTATTAAAATTGTGTATATGAGAGATAGTATGCGACTTGAATGTTGATTAGTGTGAGCAACATCTTGCTTATTACATTGAAAATGTGGTTATCACAGCGCTATTTTCCCGTAATGACCTTAATAGATAAAAAAAACGGTTTCTTTACAGAAACCGTTTCTTATTAAATTGCAGACCCGACCCGCTCAGAAGCGGGTGGGTCATTGTCGATTACTTCGCGATCTGTGCGTGCATTTCCTGAACGGAGGTCACCTTCTCGGTAGCATCCGCATTCAGCGCCATCGCCGTGGCGAAACCACCGTTCAGCGTGGTGTCATAATGCACTTTGTACTGCAGCGCGCTGCGGCGAATCAGCTTGGAGTCTTCAATCGCCTGACGACCTTCAGTGGTGTTGATGATATAGGTATATTCGCCATTCTTGATACGGTCCTGAATATGCGGACGACCTTCATGCACCTTGTTTACCAGACGCGGGTTGATACCGGCTTCCCCCAGTACAATTGCCGTACCGTGGGTGGCGTCCAGCTCGAAACCAAACTTCAGCAGCTTCGCCGCCAGGTCAACGACGCGCTCTTTATCGCCTTCACGCACGGAGAGCAGTGCGCGGCCCTGTTTCTTCATGGTGGAGCTGCTGCCCAACTGCGCCTTGGCGAATGCTTCCGCAAAGGTGCGGCCTACGCCCATCACTTCGCCGGTAGAGCGCATTTCTGGCCCTAACAGGGGGTCAACGCCCGGGAACTTGTTAAACGGCAGCACCACTTCCTTCACCGAGTAGTACGGCGGGATAATTTCTTTGGTGACGCCCTGCTGTGCCAGCGTTTGACCGACCATCACGCGCGCCGCCACTTTTGCAAGGGGTACGCCAGTGGCTTTGGAGACAAACGGTACGGTACGCGCCGCACGCGGGTTGACTTCAATCAGGTAAACTTCGTTGTTCTTCACCGCAAACTGGACGTTCATCAGACCACGAACCTGCAGTTCGAAGGCCAGTTTCTGCACCTGCTGGCGCATTACGTCCTGAATTTCCTGGCTCAGCGTGTAGGCTGGCAGGGAGCACGCGGAGTCACCGGAGTGAACGCCCGCCTGCTCAATGTGCTCCATGATGCCGCCAATCAGCACCCTTTCGCCGTCGCAGATAGCGTCCACGTCCACTTCTACTGCGTCATCCAGGAAGCGGTCCAGCAGCACCGGCGCGTCGTTGGAGACGCTGACCGCTGTCTGGAAGTAGCGACGCAGGTCGGCTTCGTCGTACACAATTTCCATTGCCCGACCGCCAAGCACGTAGGACGGGCGCACCACCAGCGGGTAGCCAATCTCTTTTGCCTTCTCGACCGCCATTTCAATGGCGGTAACGGTGGCGTTGGCCGGTTGTTTTAGCTTCAGACGGTCAACCGCCTGCTGGAAACGCTCACGGTCTTCAGCACGGTCAATCGCGTCCGGGCTGGTGCCGATAACCGGCACGCCTGCGGCTTCCAGCGCACGCGCCAGCTTCAGCGGAGTCTGCCCGCCGTACTGCACGATAACGCCTTTCGGCTTCTCGATACGCACGATTTCCAGCACGTCTTCGAACGTTACCGGTTCAAAGTACAGACGGTCGGAGGTGTCGTAGTCGGTAGAAACCGTTTCCGGGTTACAGTTGACCATAATGGTCTCGTAACCGTCTTCGCGCAGCGCCAGCGACGCATGTACGCAGCAGTAATCGAATTCGATACCCTGGCCGATACGGTTCGGACCACCGCCCAGCACCATAATTTTGTCGCGATCCTGAGTCGGGTTCGCTTCGCACTCTTCTTCATAGGTGGAGTACATGTAGGCAGTGTCGGTGGAGAATTCTGCGGCGCAGGTATCCACACGCTTATAAACCGGGTGCAGCTTATACTGTTCGCGCAGTTTGCGGATTTCCGCTTCGCGCACGCCAGCCAGTTTTGCCAGACGCGCATCGGCAAAGCCTTTACGCTTGAGCTGGCGCAGGAAATCAGCGTCGAGGCCGTTAATCCCCAGCTCTGCAACTTTTTCTTCCAGACGCACCAGTTCTTCAATCTGTACCAGGAACCAGCGGTCAATGTTGGTCAGGTTGAAGACGCCATCAACGGACAGACCAGCACGGAACGCATCGGCGATGTACCAGATACGCTCAGCGCCTGCATCTTTCAGCTCGCGACGAATTTTGGTCAACGCTTCCGGGTCATCCAGGCTCACTTTCGGGTCGAAACCGGTGGCGCCCACTTCCAGACCGCGCAGCGCTTTTTGCAGCGATTCCTGCTGTGTGCGGCCAATCGCCATCACTTCGCCGACGGACTTCATCTGCGTCGTCAGACGGTCGTTAGCACCGGCAAACTTCTCGAAGTTAAAGCGCGGGATCTTAGTCACAACGTAGTCGATAGACGGTTCGAACGACGCCGGGGTGCGACCACCGGTGATGTCGTTCATCAGCTCATCGAGGGTATAACCGACCGCCAGTTTCGCCGCCACTTTGGCAATCGGGAAACCGGTCGCTTTCGAGGCCAGCGCCGAGGAGCGGGAAACGCGTGGGTTCATTTCAATGACAATCAGGCGGCCGTTTTTCGGGTTCACCGCAAACTGCACGTTAGACCCGCCGGTTTCTACGCCGATTTCACGCAGTACCGCCATCGAGGCGTTACGCATGATTTGATATTCTTTGTCGGTCAGCGTCTGGGCAGGCGCTACGGTGATGGAGTCACCGGTATGAATGCCCATGGCGTCGAAGTTTTCGATGGAGCAGACAATAATGCAGTTATCATTTTTGTCACGTACCACTTCCATCTCGTACTCTTTCCAGCCAATCAGCGATTCATCAATCAGCAGCTCTTTCGTTGGGGAAAGATCCAGACCGCGTTCGCAAATCTCTTCAAACTCTTCGCGGTTATAGGCAATACCGCCGCCGGTACCACCCATGGTGAAGGACGGGCGGATGATGCACGGGAAGCCGACGTCAGCGGCAACCGCCAGCGCTTCTTCCATGGTGTGGGCGATACCAGAACGCGCGGTGTCGAGACCGATTTTCTTCATTGCGATGTCGAAGCGACGGCGATCTTCTGCTTTATCAATCGCATCGGCGGTGGCACCAATCATGGTCACACCGAACTCTTCAAGTACGCCCTGACGCTCCAGCTCCAGCGCGCAGTTCAGCGCCGTCTGGCCGCCCATGGTAGGCAGTACCGCATCCGGGCGCTCTTTTTCGATAATTTTGCGTACCACCTCCCAGTGAATTGGCTCGATGTAAGTGGCATCGGCCATTTCCGGGTCGGTCATGATGGTCGCCGGGTTGGAGTTGACCAGAATAACGCGGTAACCCTCTTCACGCAGGGCTTTACACGCCTGCGCGCCGGAATAGTCAAACTCACACGCCTGGCCGATAACAATCGGACCCGCGCCCAGAATCAGGATACTTTTTATGTCTGTACGTTTTGGCATGGCTCTTTTAACTCCTGATTATTTCGCGGACTGACGGTATTGCTCAATTAACTCGATAAAGTGGTCGAACAGCGGCGCAGCATCGTGCGGCCCCGGGCTCGCTTCAGGGTGGCCCTGGAAGCTAAACGCCGGCTTGTCGGTGCGATGGATACCCTGTAGGGTGCCATCGAACAGTGATTTGTGCGTAACCCGCAAGGTAGCAGGCATTGAGGCTTCATCCACCGCAAAACCGTGGTTCTGCGCGGTAATCATCACGGTGTTGTTATCGATATCTTTCACCGGATGGTTGCCGCCGTGGTGGCCAAACTTCATCTTGATGGTCTTCGCACCGCTCGCCAGCGCCAGCAGCTGATGGCCGAGACAGATGCCAAACACCGGAATATCGGTTTCGAGGAATTTCTGAATCGCGGCAATCGCGTAGTCACACGGTGCCGGGTCGCCAGGACCGTTGGACAGGAAGATACCGTCCGGATTCATCTTTAATACGTCTTCTGCGGAGGTCTGCGCAGGCACAACCGTCAGGCGGCAGCCGCGGTCCACCAGCATACGCAGAATGTTGCGTTTCGCACCGAAATCGTAGGCAACCACGTGGAACGGGAGTTCTTCAGCGGATTTTGCTTCCGGCAGGTCGCCTTCCAGCGTCCAGCTTCCCTGGGTCCAGCCATACGGTTCTGCCGTAGTGACTTCTTTCGCCAGATCCATGCCGTTCAGGCCCGGGAAGGCTTTCGCTTTTTCCAGCGCCAGCTGTGCATCCAGGTTATCCCCTGCGATGATGCAGCCGTTCTGAGCGCCTTTCTCGCGCAGCAGACGGGTCAGCTTACGGGTATCAATATCGGCAATCGCCACGATGTTATGGCGCTTCAGGTAAGAAGAGAGGTCTTCGGTATTGCGGTAATTGCTGGCAATCAGCGGCAGGTCGCGGATGACCAGACCTTGCGCATGTACCTGAGAAGATTCTGCATCGGCTTCATTGGTGCCGACATTGCCGATATGAGGATAAGTAAGGGTGACGATTTGGCGGGAATAGGAAGGATCAGTGAGGATTTCTTGATAACCGGTCATTGAAGTATTGAAAACGACTTCCCCAACCGCCGAACCTGTTGCCCCTATGGCCCGACCGTGAAACTGGGTTCCGTCTTCCAGAACCAATAGCGCTGACTTAATCAAAACACCCTCCAGAGAATATTCACTCACTTTATTTGCATATTAATTCATTAACACAGTATGAATCAATGCAAATTTGCTTACCTATGGATTTCTGGCAAACGGCGGCATTCTAGAGACAGCCCGGGGAAAAGTCTACCCAAAAGGGGATTTTTTATTATTATTTTACGCCACTGGGATAAATCATGTGATTTAACAGGCAAAAAGATCAGCTAAGTAACGGTAGAAAACGCTTGCGGGAGGTCAAGAATGTAAAAATGAATCATGGCAGACAAGAAAGTGGACCATTTGGTCAAAATTTACATTTAGGCAACAAAAATACATCACAAAACATCTTAAAATAAGCGTTTTAATTGAAAATTGTAAAAACAATGGAAAAATAAAAGGGCAATAAAATATTGCCCTATGTAATCAATAAATTATGATTACCATAACCACATCACGAAGGGTAATAAACCTTATAAACTGCCTAAATCAAGCACATCTTTCATATCAAAAAGACCGTTTGATTTACCTTTCAACCACATCGCCGATCTTACCGCACCGTTGGCAAACGTCATACGACTGGACGCTTTGTGCGTAATCTCGATACGTTCGCCAATATCGGCGAACATCGCCGTATGTTCCCCGACGATGTCACCAGCACGCACCGTGGCAAAACCGATAGTGCCAGGCACACGTTCACCGGTGTAACCTTCACGCGAGTAGACGGCACAGTCCTTTAAATCTTTGTCCAGCGCCCCGGCAATCGCCTCCCCCATCGCCAGCGCCGTCCCTGACGGTGCGTCGACTTTATGACGGTGGTGCGCTTCAATAATTTCGATGTCGGTGTAGTCCCCCATCACCTTCGCCGCTTTCTCCAGCAGTTTAAGCATCACGTTCACGCCAACGCTAAAGTTGGCGGCAAACACAATGCCAATATCCTGCGATGCATCGCGAATGGCCTGCTTACCGGCATCATCAAACCCGGTCGTGCCAATCACCATGCCTTTTGCATGCTGCCGACAAAATGCCAGATGCGTCAGCGTGCCTTCCGGGCGGGTAAAATCGATAAAGACATCGAAATCGTCTTTTACCGCTTCGAGGCTGCTCTGAACGGTTACGCCAGATTTTCCAACGCCCGCCAGTTCACCGGCATCGCTGCCCAGTAAAGAGGAGCCGTCACGCTCGAGTGCCGCCCCCAGTTGTACTCCCTCCATCGCCATCGTGGCCTGAATTAACTGCCGTCCCATGCGGCCACCGGCGCCTGCAATGGCGACGCGGATTTGTGCATCATGCATAGCTATTCTCTTTTGTTAAAATTGCGTAAATCGTTTTCAGAGTAACCAGCCCGCGACAGGGTCGCCAGCCGAAAACGTCCATAATTAGAAATTAATGATAAACAGAGAGGAATATCAGTAAAAGACATGATTCACTCCACAGGATGAATCATTGCCGCAGTCGGGGAAAGAAGTCAAACTCGCTCAGAATGGCGACAGACGATAAGAAAAGCACTTTAAAACCCAACGGTAGGTAGCCAATTCGCGTGACCGTTTCTTCCAGCCCATTTTCAGGCCGCTAGAGTATAGCTCACCACCATCTGCCCTTTTTTCAGCTTAACCTGTGTAATGATCACCTCACCCAACTCGGATAAACGGGCCACGTGCGTACCGCCACAAGGATATCCCGGTAGGTCACCAAAACCGACCTGGCGTAAGCCGCCGTCAAAGGTCATTCGGCGCGCAAGATTGTCGGTCTGCCATTGGCCAATTTTCGCCATCAGTTGTGCCGCTTCCGGCAAAGTGCTGCCCTCACCTATCGCAAAAGTAATGCGCCCTTCATTCGGCCAATGGTGGGCTTTAACCGGTCGCCAACCAAATATTTCACCGGCCTGACCAATCATGTGCCCGGCTGAGTGCAGACGGGCGTGAAGATGGCGGACAGCAGCATCAATATGCAGCGTCGTTTCGCCAGGCGGCAGCGGTTGCGCCACAATATGCACCACCTCTTCACCGCGCGTCATCACGCATTCAACCGGGACGCCACCGATCGCGCCACTGTCCGAGGGTTGTCCGCCGCCCTGTGGATGAAACAGCGTGCTATCGAGCGTAATCGCATAGCGTCCATCGGGTTCTGCCGTGCAGCGTGCGATCGTCGCATGGCCTCGGGTGTCATCGCTGGTGTAATAAAGACGTTCAGTCATGGTTGTTCTCCTCTTGATGAGCAGAGTATATTCACTTTATCAGCACCGATAATCCCATCCACATTCAATGCATCTTTGCCTGGTACGCACAAATGAATCCCAACCTGCTTCCTGACCTTGCCACCTTTGTGTTGATTGTCGACCAGGGGAGTTTCTCTGCCGCAGCCAAAATATCCGGCGCAACGCCTTCCGCTATCAGCCGCAGCGTCTCGCGGCTTGAGCTGGCATTAGGCAGCAAACTGCTGCACCGCACCACCCGTAAGCTGGCGCTAAGCGAGACCGGGAAGATGGTTTATGAACACGCGCAAGAGATGCTAAACGCTGCGCAAATGGCGGTAGATTCCGGCAGCAGTCGCCAGACCATCGCCCAGGGGAAGCTGACGGTCAGCGTGCCAAAGGCGGTCGGGCGTTTTGTTATTCACCCTTTAATGGCGGAGTTTTTCACCCGCTTCCCGGGCGTGGATGTCTGTCTGAGGCTGGAAGACCGCTATATGGACTTAATTGATGATGGCGTGGATCTGGCACTGCGCATCAGTCAGTCGCCGTCGCCGGGTTTGTACGGCAAGCCGCTGATGCCGGTCAGTCACGTTATCTGCGCCACGCCGGAATATTTGCGCCAGCACGGTACGCCCGATACCCCACAGGCCCTGCGCGATCATAGCTGTATTAGCCTTGGCGAAACGCCCGCTGATTCGCGCTGGAAGTTTCGCCGTGGGGATAAAATTGAAACTCTGCAAACTCATGGGCGTTATGCTGCCAACCATACCGGCGTGCGGCTGGACGCGGTAAAACATCATCTGGGGATAGGCAGCCTGCCGCTGTTTACCGCCCGTGAAACGCTTGCCAGCGGCGAGATTGTCCAGGTATTACCAGAGTGGGAGTTTATCAGCGATTACAGCGGCGACCTGTGGCTCTTATGGACACGCAACCAACATATGCCCGCCAGAATGCGGGCCATGATTGATTACCTTAGCGAGAAATTGCCTCAGTCTGGCCGTTGATTATGGCGCGCGTGACAGCACCTCAGCGACCCACTGGCGGAAGCCGTCAACATCCAGCGCCAGCGCGACCTGCGCGTTGGCGGGCTGCCCAAGGCGACCCTCGATATCCACTACCGTCGTTCCCGAGGTGTATTCCCCCTGGGTTTCCACCGCCACAAAGCAGGGCTGGAGCGTGAACAGATCCGGGCGGACCAGCCAGGCAATGGCGCAGAGATCGTGCATACGCAGACCGGTATTCATGCTGCCGCTACGATAATGACTGAACAGCGCGTGCAGCATTTTCCCCGTCTGATTAAGTGCGGGTAATGTTGCCAGGTACTCTGGTGCCAGCATGGCCTGGTTGGTGACATCCAGCCCGCACATGACTATCTCCAACCCACTGCGAAAGACCTTCGCCGCCGCTTCGGGATCGACAGCAATATTAAACTCCGCATTGGGCGTAAAGTTACCGCGCCCGGCTGAACCGCCCATCATCACCAGGCGGCGAATATTGAATACGCATTCAGGATAGTGGGTAAGCAACAGAGCAATATTGGTCAACGGGCCAATTGCCACCAGCGTAACGGGCTGCGGGGCATGCATCAGCGCATCTCGAATTGCCTGGAAGGCGGGTTTCGCCAGCGGCTGCCGATTGTGTTCGACAAAATCATACCCTGCCATACCGGACTCACCGTGCACTGAAGCCGCATCACGCAGCGGCCGCACCAGCGGCATAGCTGCCCCCTGCGCCAACGGAATATCCGCATTCCAAAAGTGCAGCAACTGCAACGCATTACGGGTCGTTTTTTCCACCGACACGTTGCCTGCCACCGTCGTCATCAGTTGCAGATCCAGCTCGGGGGAAAACAGTGCAGCGGCAATCGCCGCCGCATCATCAATGCCGGGATCGGTATCAAGAATGATCGGTAAGCGCATGGTTTCTCCAAAAAAAATGCCAGACGTTAAGTCTGGCATCTTCTCATAATCATGACGCGAAAGAGTTACTCTACTTCACGAACATCCACACGCAGCTCTTTCGGCACTTCGAAAACGATGTTCTCTTCACGGCCTTCCAGTGGGATAGCATCCCCACCGCCGAGCTCCTGCAGACGGACAATCACGTTCTGTACCAGAATATCCGGCGCAGAAGCACCGGCCGTCACGCCGACGCTCGCCGCATCTTTCACCCAGGCTTCCTGGATATCGGTCGCATCGTCAATCAGATACGCGGCCTTGCCCATACGCTGGGCCAGTTCTGCCAGGCGGTTGGAGTTCGACGAGTTTTTCGAGCCGACAACCAGTACCACATCCGCTTGCTCCGCCAACGCACGAACCGCTTCCTGACGGTTGGTGGTGGCATAGCAGATATCGTCTTTACGCGGCCCAACAATTTTCGGGAAGCGTTGACGCAGGGCATCAATCACATCAGAGGTGTCATCAACCGAGAGCGTAGTCTGGGTCATGAAGGAGAGCTTACCTTCATTTTTGACATTCAACGTCAGAACGTCTTCCGGCGATTCCACCAGGTACATCCCCCCCTGCGGGTTGCTGTACTGGCCCATCGTACCCTCAACCTCCGGGTGTCCGGCGTGACCAATCAGAATCGACTCTTCGCCACGGCGGCTGGCGCGCGCGACTTCCATATGCACTTTGGTCACCAGCGGGCAGGTGGCATCAAAGACCGTCAGATCGCGGCCTTTGGCTTCGTTACGCACAGCCTGAGACACACCGTGGGCGGAGAAAATCAGGATCGCGCCATCCGGCACTTCACTGATTTGCTCAATAAAAATAGCGCCGCGCTCGCGCAGGCTATCCACCACATAGCGGTTATGCACCACTTCATGACGGACATAAATCGGCGCGCCGTAAATAGCCAGCGCGTTTTCCACAATGCTGATAGCGCGGTCTACGCCAGCGCAAAATCCGCGCGGGTTAGCCAACAGGATCTGCATTTTACGCCTCCAGTGCCGGTTCGACTTCCAGCACTTCAATATCAAAATGAACGGTATGCCCGGCCAGCGGATGGTTGAAGTCAACCGTGATGGAATCACCGTTGATTTCGCGGACAACGCCTGGCATCTCACTGCCGTCCATTGCGGTAAAGAGCATGATAGCGCCAATTTCTGGCTCACCCGCGTCCATAAACTCCCGACGCGAGAAATACTGAATGAGGTCCGGGCTTGATACGCCAAAAGCGGCGTCCGGCTCCAGGGCAAAAGTGGTTTTATCGCCCTCTTTTAACCCCAGCAGGTGTTGTTCCAGTCCTTCAGACAGAGAACCGTCGCCCAGGCGAAACAGCGCAGGCTTGCCGTTACTGCGGGTTGACTCTGCGGTGGAGCCATCGTCGAGCTTTAAGGTGAAGTGCACCAGCACCGCACTGTTACTCTGTACTGATTTAGACATGCAGGTTGCTCTTTAAAAGTGCTGCCGCCTGTTTGCCCGGTGGCGCTACGCTTACCGGGCCTACAAGATTCGCAGTAGAGTGTAGGCCGGATAAGCATAGCGCCATCCGGCATATTTTTATGCGGCTTTTTTCTCTTTCGCCGGTAAGAAGCCTTCCAGCACAATCAACGCCGCACCGATACAAATCGCCGTATCGGCAAGGTTGAAGGTGGCGAAATGCCAGTCACCGACGTAAAAGTCAATCATATCCACGACGAAGCCGTGCCACAGGCGGTCAAACAAGTTGCCCAGTGCACCGCCAATGATTAACGCATACGCGATGTTATTCAGCTTCTGCGTCGCCTTCGAGCGATACATCATCACCATTAGAATGACGCAAATACCGATCGCGATACCGGCAAAGAACCACCGCTGCCAGCCACCGCTGTCAGCCAGGAAGCTAAACGCCGCGCCGTAGTTACGCGCATAGTGCAGATTCAGTGACGGGAACAGCGACACCGTATCCCCCAGAGCAAAGTTCTGGAGGATCAGGTACTTGCTGCCCAAATCAATAATCAGCACGACTACCACCAGCCACAGCCAGCGGAGTCCTGTTGAACAAAGAGGCTGACTCATCAGGCAAACTTACGTTGTTCGCCATCACCGGCGATGTTGCTGACACAGCGTCCGCAGATTTCTGCGTGTTCCGCCACCTGACCCACGTCGGTCGTGTAATGCCAGCAACGCGGGCATTTCTCGCCTTCGGCTTTGCTCAGAGCAATTTTCAAGCCCTTGAGCAGTTCGCTCTGCTGAGCATCGGTCGGTGCTGCAGCATAGTCCGCAACAGTCGCACCCGAGGTCAACAGAACAAAGCGTAACTCTTCGCCCAGCGCTGTCAGCTTGGCAGCCAGTTCAGGTTCAGCGTACAGGGTCACTGCCGCTTCCAGAGAACCGCCCACTTTCTTGTCTGCACGTGCCTGCTCGATGACCTTGTTCACTTCGCCACGCACTTTCAGCAGCTCGTCCCAGAACGTATCGTTCATCGCTTCGGTATCGGCCAGGCCAAACAGCCCCTGATACCACTCACCGGTGAAGACGTATTTTTCACGATCGCCCGGCAGGTAGCCCCAGATTTCATCTGCGGTGAAGGACATGATCGGCGCCATCCAGCGCACCAGCGCTTCAGCAATATGGAACAGCGCGGTCTGGCAGCTGCGACGCGCCACGCTGTCCGCTTTCGCGGTGTACTGACGGTCTTTGATGATATCGAGGTAGAACGAACCCATTTCGACGGAGCAGAAACGCATCAGGCGCTGTACCACTTCGTGGAAGTCATAGGCTTCGTAGGCTTTGAGGATCTCGTCCTGCGCCGCTTGCGCACAGCCCACAGCCCAACGGTCCAGAACAACCATCTCTTCCGGTTTCACCATGTCTTTCACCGGATCAAACCCGTTCAGGTTTGCCAGCAGGAAGCGCGCGGTGTTACGGATACGGCGATAGCTGTCGGCAGCACGTTTCAGGATTTCGTCAGAAACGGCCATTTCACCGGTATAGTCGGTAGACGCCACCCACAGGCGCAGAATATCCGCACCCAGCTTGTTCATCACGTCCTGCGGAGAAACGGTGTTACCGATGGACTTGGACATCTTGCGGCCCTGACCATCAACGGTGAAACCGTGGGTCAGTACCTGACGGTACGGCGCTTTGCCCTTCATTGCAGTGGAGATCATCAGCGAAGACATGAACCAGCCACGATGCTGGTCAGAGCCTTCCAGATACATATCTGCCGCATGCCCCGAAAACTCAGGACGCACGTCGACGACGGATGAGTGGGTAGAACCGGAGTCGAACCATACGTCCAGGGTATCCGGTACTTTGACGTACTGATCGGCTTCATCACCGAGGATATCTTTGGGATCGAGATCCCACCACGCCTGGATGCCGTCAACTTCAACACGTTTAGCCACTTCTTCCATCAGTTCGATGGCGCGCGGATGCAGCTCTTCAGTGTCTTTGTGGACAAACAGAGACATCGGCACACCCCACGTACGCTGACGGGAGATACACCAGTCAGGACGGTTGGCAACCATCGATTCAATACGCGCCTGGCCCCAATCGGGGATCCACTGCACACCTTTGATCTCTTTCAGCGACTGCGCACGCAGGCCTTTCTGATCCATGCTGACAAACCACTGTGGGGTGGCACGGAAGATGATCGGTGACTTGTGACGCCAGCAGCACGGATAGCTGTGCTGCATCTTCTCAACGTGCAGCAGTGCCCCTTTTTCAGTCAACAGCGCCACGACAACATCGTTCGCCTTGAAGACGTTAACCCCATCCAGAGCCGGGTACGTGCCCGGCAGATAGGTACCATCTGGCCCTACCGGGTTTGCGACTTCCAGGCCGTATTTCTGACCAATCACGTAGTCATCCGGACCGTGGCCTGGCGCGGTGTGTACCGCACCGGTACCGGCATCCAGCGTCACGTGATCGCCCAAGATCGCCGGAACATCAAAGCCCATGAACGGATGGGTAAAGCGCAGCAGTTCCAGCTCAGCGCCTTTAACTGTGCCCAGAATGGTGTAATCAGCCGCGCCGAGACGCTGCATCACACTTTCGACCAGGTCTTTTGCCAGAATCACGGCCTGACCGTCAATCTGCACCAGTGCATAGTCGAAATCAGGGGCCAGAGAAATCGCACGGTTAGCCGGCAGGGTCCACGGGGTGGTGGTCCAGATAACCAGAGAGATCGGGCCATTCACGTCAGAAACGCCAAATTTCGCTTTCACCGCATCCTGATCGGCGGCGTGGAACGCAACGTCGATAGACGGGGAGGTTTTGTCGTAATACTCAACTTCCGCTTCCGCCAGCGCGGAACGGCAGTCTACACACCAGTGCACCGGCTTCGCGCCTTTATGCAGATGGCCGTTACCGATGATTTTGCCCAGCGCGCGAATGATGTTGGCTTCGGTTTTGAAGTCCATCGTCAGGTACGGCTTCTGCCAGTCCCCCAGCACGCCCAGACGGATAAAGTCTTTACGCTGACCGTCAACCTGCGTTGCGGCGTATTCACGGCACTTGGCGCGGAACTCTGCGGCAGTGAACTTTTCACCCGGCTTGCCGAACTCCTGCTCTACTTTCAGTTCGATAGGCAGGCCGTGGCAGTCCCAGCCAGGGATATAAGGGGAGTCGTAACCGGAAAGCCCTTTGGACTTCACGATAATGTCTTTCAGAATCTTGTTAACGGAGTGACCAATATGAATGCTGCCATTCGCATAAGGAGGGCCATCATGCAGAATAAAGGTTTTTTTGCCTTTTTTAGCCGCACGAATGATGCCGTACAGGTCATCATCGGTCCAACGCGCCAGCATTCCCGGTTCACGCTTGGCGAGATCGCCGCGCATCGGGAACCCTGTTTCCGGCAAATTCAGGGTTGATTTAAAGTCACTCATCAGATTCTCGGTTCCGTATTTAAAACTCGTATAGGCGTTAAGCCGGTTTTGATAGCCCAAAAAATTCGCGGGCAGTTAACTCATCACGCGCAATCTGCGCTTTTAGTTCATCCAGCGAGGCAAATCGCTGCTCGTTGCGTATTTTTTTACGCAGCACGACATCTATATGGCGACCGTAGAGGTCCATTACAACGTCCAGTAGATGCACTTCTAACTGCTGGCGTACACCGGCCACCGTTGGACGGGTTCCGATATTCGCGACACCGGGTAAAGGCGTTTCGCCCAAGCCCATCACCTCAACCGCGTACACCCCTTTAACTGGAGAAACCTGGCGACGAAGCGGTAAATTCGCCGTGGGGAACCCGATGGTCCGCCCTAACTCGTCGCCGTGTACCACCCGTCCTGATATGGTAAACGGATGGCCCAGTAAGCTTTCGGCTAACAGCAGATTATCTTCTGCTAGCGCCTGGCGCACAGCAGTGCTGCTGATTCGCACCCCGCCCTCACAGAAGGTCTGGGTGCTGGTGATATCAAAGCCATACTCCGCGCCCGCTTCCTGTAATAACAAGAAATCGCCCGCGCGGCTAGCGCCAAAGCGGAAATCATCACCTACGGCAAGAAATTGTACGCCAAGGCGCTTCACCAACAGGTCGCTGATAAAGTTCTGCGCCGTTAATGCGGCAAAACGCCGGTCAAAACGCACGCACAGCACGTAATCAACGCCACATTCCGCCAGATAACGCAGCTTTTCCCGCAGGCGGGTCAGTCGCGCAGGTGACTTTTCAGTCACAAACAGCTCCAGCGGCTGCGGCTCGAAAATCATCACCATGACCGGTAAATTTCGTTTGCGCCCTTCTTCCTGTAAGCCCTGCAACAACGCGCGATGACCACGGTGCACGCCGTCGAAATTACCAATAGTCAGCACACACCCATGCGGGGCCTGACTGAGATTATGTATGCCTCGTATCAGCTTCATGTCTGGCTCAAAACAGTGAAAATCGTGAAAGTATACCCTGTACCGCGGTCAAGGTTAACCGGCGATTGGTTCTGCGAAACAGAAAGAAGATTGTTTTCATTGTTATGAAGCAAAATGCGGTCCTCCGCTGACCAATCAATTCAACTTTTCTCGTGGAAAAGCTGTATTCGCAACACGCAAGCTGGTAGAATCCTGCGCCATCACTACGCAACGAGTGCTGCAATTTTAACGGCGCTTATTTGCACAAATCCATTGACAAAAGAAGGCTAAAAGGGCATATTCCTCGGCCTTTGAATTGTCCATATAGAACACATTTGGGAGTTGGACCTTGGCTAATATCAAATCAGCTAAGAAGCGCGCCGTTCAGTCTGAAAAGGCCCGCAAGCACAACGCTAGCCG
>OJJJ01000347.1_pt1 | contig 25561 bp, 29 predicted proteins | sample 1596311 | NCBI WGS metagenome assembly OJJJ01 (sample SAMEA4350140, study PRJEB24818) | metagenome | biome: human; feature: gut; material: faeces | place: Denmark | collected 2013-09 | reverse complement strand
TGTTGTTCAGGCTCTTCGGCCTTTGGTGTGTCTATGATACGACGATCCCGTTATCAGGACTCATCGATATTAGGTAAGAATCGGCGGGATGAATACTATGATTTAGATATAATGTTAATTTTATGTTTAAAGTGAGTGTCATATCACTCTGATAGCGCGAATCAGCTCACAAAAATACGCGCAAGCGCGCTATTTGCAAGATAAAATATCGACATCGGTATAACTATAGCTTTTCACGCTATTTTTCTGCTCCCCCCAAGGCTGAGGGGAACAGAAGTCACTGCTTACAGGATTTCAAGCAGCTCAACGTCGAATACCAGCGTGCTGAACGGAGGAATGGACGCACCCGCGCCACGCTCGCCGTAGGCCAGTTCCTGAGGGATAGTCAGCTCCCATTTGGAACCCACCGGCATCAGGGTCAGCGCTTCAATCCAGCCAGGGATAACGCCGTTAACCGGGAATTCAGCCGGTTCACCACGGGCAACGGAGCTGTCGAACACGGTACCGTCGATCAGTTTACCGGTGTAGTGTACGCGTACACGGTCGGTACGTGCCGGGATAGCCCCTTCGCCCTGCGTCAGAACGCGGAACTGCAGACCGGATTCAGTGCTGTTTACACCGTCTTTCTCACGGTTTTCTTCCAGATATTTGACGCCATCAGCAGCCATAGACTGGAAACGCTCACGACGGACCGCATCAGCACGTTCATGGATTTCACGCAGCGCACGGTGCACAACGTCAACCGGCACAGCTGGATGTTTGCCTTCCAGCGCATCAGCGATACCCGCAACCAGCGCTTCAGGCAACAGCCCTTCCAGACCGGATTCGCTCAGCTGCTGTCCTACCTGCAAACCAATGCCGTAGCTTGCTTGCGCTTCGATAGTGTCAAAAGTCGGGGTGGCCATCATATTTCCTTTCATCGGAGGTAAAGTAGCGGGCAGCATAGCAGCCATGCCGCATCCGGTAAAACTTTGTCTCGGGAACAGATGACAAATCGCGAGGAAACATAAACAATAGGAATATCCCGCGTTGACGTCACGAAAGCGGGCATGAAGGCAAATATCATAGAATCAGGCATCTATACTCTATGATTCAGGAACGAGACGCGGAGCAGGAGGAAAGCCATGCCCGGGCGCTTTGAATTAAAACCAACCCTGGCGAAAATCTGGCATGCACCGGACAATTTTCGCATTATGGACCCGCTACCGCCTATGCATCGCCGCGGCATTATTGCTGCCGCTATCGTGCTGGTGATAGGTTTCCTGCTCCCTTCCAACGATACCAGCGATACTCCTGCGGTCACACGTGATGCCCAGTTGGATCTCCAGTCGCAATCGCAGCCACCCACTGAAGCTCAGCTGCAGGCGCAGCTGGTCGCCCCGCAAAACGATCCGGGTCAGATGGCACCGGTCGCACCGGAACCCATCCAGGAAGGCGATCCCGATGCGCAGCCGCAAGCCCAGCAGTCCCAGCCTCAGACGCAGCCTTTTCAGCCCGATAGCGGGATTGACCAACAATGGCGTACCTACCGTGTAGACTCCGGAAAAACGCTCGCCCAGGTGTTCCGTGACCATAATCTTCCACCGACCGATGTGTATGCCATGGCGCAGGTTGAAGGTACCGGAAAACCGCTGAGCAACCTGAAAGACGGTCAGATGATACAAATCAGGCAGAATGCCAATGGCGTGGTCACGGGGTTAACCATCGATACCGGCAACGGCCAGCAGGTGCTGTTTACCCGCCAGCCTAACGGCAGCTTTATTCGCGCACGTTAAATGTACTGATTGCCGGGTGGCGGCTTCGCCTTACCCGGCCTACGGCTCCCGCGATTGTAGGCCTGATAAGCGGTAGTGCCATCAGGCGTTACCGCTTCACCTTATTCACCCACCAAATCCCCGAACAGACCAGCACCAGCGCCACTGCGTATTTCCATTCGAGAATGTTCTCACCAAGAAAAATCGACGACAGCACCGCACCAGAGACCGGGATCAGGAAGTTAAACGGCGCGATCATTCCCACGCGGTTGTATTTGAGCAGAATACTCCACAGTGCGAACGCCACTGAGGAGAGCAGCGTCAGGTAGCCCAGAATCGCCACCGATGCAGAGCCGTGGACGGTAAGTGTTCCGCCAAAAGCGTAGCCACCGATAACCAGAGCCAGACCGCCCATCCCCAGCTGATACCCCGTCATTACCGTCGGGTCAACCGTCTGCGAAATACGTTTTCCGTACAGCGTAGCGGCAGAGAGAATAAAGGCCGCCAATACCACTGAACCGTCTCCTAACAGGGTAAAGCTAAAATCCATCAGCCCACTGTTAAAATTCACCACCATCACGCCAGCAAAGCCCAGAATGCAGCCCAACGCTTTGTTGTAGCTCAGCTTGTCGTTCTGATAGATAAAGTGGGCCAGCAGCACGCTAAAGAACGTTCCGGTGGCGTTCATGATTGAGCCTTTCACACCCGTGGTGAAGGCCAGACCAATATAGAAGAAGATGTATTGCAGCGAGGTTTGCGTCAGCCCCAGCAGCGTAAGCTGACCAAATTGACGCGGACTTAACCTGCCAATGGGTTTGCGCTGCGCCATCGCCAGCAGTAGCAGCAATAACCCCGCAAACAAAAATCGGTATCCGGCAAAAACAATCTTTGACGGAATATCATCGGTGGCAATCTGGAAAATCTCATATCCGCTTTTAATCGCCGGATAGGCGCTCCCCCACAGCAGGCAGCAAAATGCCGCGCTCAGGTAGACCACGTTTTTACGCGCGAACAGAGGTTGGTGCGTTGTGTCCATGCCATCACCACTTTGAAATTGTGTTTTATTTTTATGATTATCGCGAAAAGGATAAAGAATAGCCAGAGCGAAAAACAGGAGGGCAGAAAAGCAAAACGCCGGCACAAGGCCGGCGCTTTTACGCGGTTTTTAGAATAAAAACTTATTCTGCAACTACGTTTACAGTCAGCTTAGCAAACACTTCGCTGTGAACCTGGAAGCTCACTTCGTGCTCGCCAGTGGTACGCAGAACGCCGTTCGGCAGACGAACTTCACTCTTAGCCACTTCAACGCCAGCTGCAGTTACAGCGTCAGCGATGTCGCGGGTACCGATGGAACCGAACAGTTTACCTTCGTCGCCTGCTTTAGACGCGATGGTTACGGTTTCCAGTGCATTGATTTTCTCAGCGCGAGCTTCAGCAGCAGACAGAACGTCAGCCAGTTTGGCTTCCAGTTCAGCGCGACGTGCTTCGAAGAATTCAACGTTTTTCTTGGTAGCAGGAACAGCTTTGCCCTGTGGTACCAGGAAGTTACGAGCGTAGCCCGCTTTAACGTTAACCTGATCACCCAGGCTACCCAGGTTTGCTACTTTATCAAGCAGAATAACTTGCATTACCTTATCCTCTTAAAGTCGTTAATAGACAGCGGCCGATTACTGATGACGATCGGTATACGGCAGCAGGGACAGGTAGCGAGCGCGCTTGATGCAGCGAGCCAGCTGACGCTGGTATTTTGCACGAGTACCGGTGATACGGCTCGGGACAATTTTACCGCTTTCGGTAATGTAGTTTTTCAACGTTGCGATGTCTTTGTAATCAATCTCAACAACGCCTTCCGCGGTGAAACGGCAGAACTTGCGACGACGGAAATAACGTGCCATATGGCTAGTCTCCAGAATCTATCAATTCAATCTGCTCGGCATGCAGAACCATTTTGCTCAGGCCGTTCTTTGCCTTGTGGCAAGAGATGAACCCCTGAACGGTCACTGCGCTACCGACCGTTATACTGTGAGTAATGGCCTGGTTTTCGTGTCCGCTAATAATAACGGGCATTTGGCACCACGCCTGCCGGTGGAAACCGGCTTCCTCCTGCACAGAACGATGCTCAAGCACGAACTGGCAATGAGGAATTCCTGATGGGCTGACCTTGCGAAGCGGCGTCCTGCACACTGTGCCAGATAACACCAGACGGTTGGTCATCAGAAATTACTCTTCAGAATCCCCAGCTTCAGCATCATCTGCGGTTTCGTTAGCGAAATCATCGCGACGTTCACGACGCTCGTCTTTCGCTTTAACCATCGGAGATGCTTCGGTAACAGCGTGCTTAGTACGCATTACCATGCTACGGATAACGGCATCGTTGAAGCGGAAGTTTGTTTCCAGCTCATCGATAACTTCCTGCGGCGCTTCAACGTTCAGCAGAACGTAGTGAGCTTTGTGCAGTTTGTTGATCGGGTAAGCCAGCTGACGGCGGCCCCAGTCTTCCAGACGGTGGATCGTGCCTTCTGCTGCAGTGATTGCACCAGTGTAGCGTTCGATCATACCCGGAACCTGTTCGCTCTGGTCAGGATGGACCATAAAAACGATTTCGTAATGACGCATCGAATTGCTCCTTACGGATTATTCAGCCTCCTGTCTGGGTCAGCCGAGGCCCATGGAGGCAAGGAACGTGTTAAAGGTCGGCTGAAAAATGACGCGTCATAATACTGGCGGTAGCAGGTAAACTCAAGGTGATTGTATGAATATTTATCAAACCGTCATTAATACATATCCACCAGCATTTTGACACTGATGCAAATCGAGACAATCACAATCATCGGTCGGATGACTTTCTTCCCACGCGTCAGCACCACCGAGGCTCCAAGACGCGCACCGAGAGATTGCCCAACGAACATCACCAGTCCCAGCGACCAGATCATTTTACCGCCGAAAATGAAGAACAGAATCGAGGCGATGTTCGACGCCAGGTTAATAAAGTTGGAGTGAATTTGCGCCTTATCGATGCCGTATCCCCATAACGTGATATAGCAGAGCGTATACAAGGAACCGGCCCCTGCGCCGAGAAAACCGTCATAAAAACCTACGCACCCACCGCCGATAAGTGAAAAGAGAAACAGCGATACCTGCTGCTTTCTTTTTGGTTCGCTCAGGTTAGGGGCAAAAATAAAGTAGATGGCGACGGTAATTATCAGCACCGGCAGCAGCTTTTTTAGCAGGTCCGGCTCAATGAACTGAATCAGTGTGGTACCCAGCGCGGAACCGATAAAGGCAGATAAGAACACATACTTGTGTTCCTGCACGTTGATATGCCCCCGGCGCAAAAAGTAAATCCCAGAGGTGAGTGAACTACCCAGAGCCTGAATTTTATTGGTCGCCAGCGCATTGGCCGGCGGTAAACCGGAGATCAACAATGCGCCAATTGAAAGAAACCCACCGCCCCCTGAAACCACATTAATAAAACCCGCCACCAGCGCAACCATAAACATAATCACGAAGTAGCTGAAATCCATGAATGAAGTATCCATAAGTTTTTGCCTTATAATCATGAAGTTATATTCTTTTTCAGCTCACTATAAACGGCGTACCCTTCCGGTTAAATTGACCATTTGGTAAGAGCTTATGCCGGGGAAACAGGAATTTTTTAACCGTAGCGGAAGGCATCAGTTGATTGTTAATTAAAGAAAAGACGGCTATGCGGTAATTTTTTGAACAACTGCATCAGAAATGGTCGCTATCGACTCTGTCGGTTGTGGTTAAAATTAAATCAGAAGTTATCCACTCACAGGAGAGCGCTAACCAGAGACCGCGATCGAGGAGGTACCTATGCGAACCCGTGTGTTGACCCTTTTGGCCGTGCTATTGCTCAGTGCAAATGCAATGGCAGCCATTGAAATTACCCACCGTCAGGCCAGGAATATGGATGATGTGCAGAGCTTAGGCGTGATTTACATAAACCATAACTTCGCCACTGAAAGTGAAGCAAATCAGGCCCTGAATGAAGAAACAGATGCGCAAGGCGCCACCTACTACCACGTGATCCTCACCAGGGAACCCGGAAGTAACGGAAATATGCACGCCAGCGCGGATATTTATCGCTAGCTACCCAGAAATAACCAACGAGAACATTGCCACAGTTTGACTTGCCCCCTTGATTGGGGGCTTTTTTTTGCAGTAAAACGCCGCCGAAGCCAGACCGATAACATCCCCTTAAAGATTTAGCTCCGGGGCATTTTTCTTACTTCTGCCCGTAATAGGCGTTCGGACCGTGCTTACGCATGAAGTGTTTATTCATCAGGTAATCGTCGATGGGGTTAAGCCCGGGGTTAATGCCGCGCGCAATCCACGCCATCTTTGCCACCTCCTCCATCACCACCGCATTATGCACCGCATCCTCGGCATCTTTGCCCCAGGCAAACGGGCCATGCTGATAGACCACAATGCCCGGCGTATGTAACGGCTCAACGTCGGCTAGCGTTTCTATGATCACCTTTCCTGTGTTCAGCTCATATTCGCCCTGCACTTCTTCTGCCGTTAATGCCCTGGTGCAGGGAATATCGCCAAAAAAGTAATCCGCATGGGTGGTTCCCAGCGCCGGGATCGCCTGCCCCGCCTGCGCCCATGCTGTGGCGTGGGTAGAGTGGGTATGCACTACGCCGCCAAGCGATGGATAACGCTGATACAGCGCCAGATGAGTCGCGGTATCAGAGGAAGGGCGATAGCCACCCTCCACCACGTTCCCTGACATATCCACCACCACCATATCGTCTACTGTCATATGCGTATAGGCGACACCGCTGGGCTTGATTACCACCTGCCCGCGTTCACGGTCGATAGCGCTGACGTTGCCCCAGGTAAAGGTCACGAGGCCATAGCGCGGCAGATCCATATTGGCTTCGAACACCTGCTGTTTGAGTTTTTGCATTACGCCGCCTCCACCAGACCTACGTTTGCCATACGCGCTTTCACCCAATCACGCGCTTTCGCTACTTCAGTCGCAGGGTCATCTGACGTTTCACTCCACATCTCAATCAGGTATGGCCCGCAATAGCCGCTTTGCTTGAGTGTTTCGAAACAGCGTTCAAAATCGACAACGCCTTCACCAAACGGTACGTTCTTGAATACGCCAGGTTTAGTGTCTTTCACATGTACGGCGACGATGTGTCCGATTCCGGCCTGTAGCTCCATCTGCACGTCGTTATCCCACGCCGACAGGTTGCCGATGTCTGGGTAGAGCTGGAACCACGGGTTATTCAGATAGTGCGCATAGCCCAGCGCCTTGCTGATCGAGTTCATCAATGGGTAATCCATGATTTCCATCGCCAGCGTCACCTGTGCGCGGCTCGCCATCTCAACGCTCTCTTTCAGCCCGTCGCGAAAACGCCGACGCGTCTCGTTGTTGGCTTCTTGATAGTAAACGTCATAGCCCGCCAGTTGGATGACTCGAATGCCGACGTCCTGGGCGAAGTGGATCGCTTTACGCATGATCTCCAGCCCCTGCGCACGTACCACGTCATCTTCACTGCCGAGCGGGAAGCGACGATGGGCGCTCAGGCACATCGACGGTACCCGCACACCGGTTTCGGCAACGGCGTTAACCAGCGCCAGACGCTGCTCACGGCTCCAGTCGAGACGAGCCAGGCGAGCGTCGGTTTCATCTACTGACATCTCAACGAAGTCAAAACCCAGCGTTTTCGCAAGCTGTAGCCGCTCCATCCAGCACTCTCCGGCGGGGAGTGCTTTCTCGTAGATGCCGAGCGGAATTTGTTTCGACAGCATAATTGCTCCTTAGCCCCACAGCTGGGCAATAGAGCGTTTAAACTGACGCGCGGCTTCAACCGGGGAAGCGGCATCGCGAATGCTGCGACCCGCGATAAAGACGTGAATCGGGATGCCTTTGAACAGCGGCAGATCTTCCAGCGCCAGGCCACCGGTCACCGTGACCTTAAAGCCCATATCAGACAGACGTTTGATCGCGCTGATATCCGCGTCACCCCACGCCACACCAGCGGCCTGCGCATCACGGCTGCGGTGATACACCACCTGTTGAATGCCCGCTTCACGCCACTCCTGCGCTTGCTCCCAGGTCCAGTAGCCGGTCAGTTCAATCTGCACGTCGCCATTGAACTCTTTCGCCACGTCCAGCGCACCTTTGGTGGTATTGATATCTGCACAGCAGATAACTGTCACCCAATCCGCGTTGGCTTCAAAACACATGCGGGAGAGAATTTTTCCCGCGTCGGCGATTTTGGCGTCTGCCAGCACGATTTTATGCGGATACAGCGCTTTCAGGTCGCGAACCGCACGCACGCCTTCGGCAACGCAAAGAATGGTACCCACTTCAATAATGTCTACTTCATCGGCAATCAAGCGTGTCGTTTCATACGCGGAAGACATGGATTGGTTATCCAGCGCAACCTGCAACATAGGTAATGACATTTTGGTGTTCCTTTTAAACAGCCGCCGCGGTGGCGTTATCAATTAAATCCAGCACTTCCTGCGCGGTGCGGCAGGCACGTAAACGGTCGAAGTTAGCTTCATCGTCAAACAGGTTAACGATCTGCATGATGCCCACTTCTTGATGGGTGTTGGCGTCAACCGCCGCCATCGTTATCAGGATATCGACAGGGTCGTTATCTTCATGGTTGAAGACCAGCGGCGTTTTCAGGGTCACCAGCGCAAAACCGGTTTTCTTCACACCTTCTTCTGGGCGCCCGTGCGGCATCGCCAGACCCGGCGCTATCACAAAATAGGGACCATGTTGGGCAACGCCATCCAGAATGGCCTGGTAGTAGCGCGGCTCAACCACATCAGCCTTAACCAGCAGATCAACGCCCAGCTTGACCGCCTCCTGCCAGGTGCTGGCCTCGGCCTGTAACAGGATCGCGTTATTGTCCGCCAATGAATCTCGTAATTTCATATGGCGTCCTTACTTCACATCTTGTGGGAAATGCGCGTTGATCACTTCCAGCAGCTTTGGACCAAAGTCAGCGGGCGACAGCATGTTACGTACACCCACCACGTATTTATTGCCGGTAACGGTAATCTCACCGGCGATGTGGGTGGAGGCGATGATGATATCCGCGCCGCTCAATTCGCTTTTGTATTCCCCCACCGCGCAGCTGTTCACCGTGTGGTCGATATTTGACTGGGTTAAAAACTGGTCCACTTTCATTTTCATAATCATGGAGCTGCCTTGCCCATTACCACATACAGCCAGAATACGTACGGTCATAATCGGAACTCCTTATTAAGCAGACTGTTCTGCCAGTTGTTTTTCTGCGTCTTCCTCAGCGCGCAATGAGCGTCCTGCGAAAAACATATAAGCCAGTGCAATCACAATAATGACGGCCATAAATATCAGCCCTATGGAGGCGAAGCCCTGCATCATCGGCGGTGCCAGAATTGACCAGTCCGCCATGCCCATCCAGGCGCTCATACCGGTGAGTTTCACCGCCCAAACGCAGCCGAAGATTTCAATCATTCCCATCACCAGGCAAATCTTGAGCGCAGCACGCCAGCCGCCAAAGTGATTAGCAAACACGCCGATAGTGGCGTTAGAGAAGAACATCGGGATAAAGCCCGGAATGATCAGAATGGAGGAACCTACGCCGACAAGGATGCCGACGGCGATCAGCTGACCGATAGTGCCCCACATAAAGCCCCAGACCACAGCATTCGGCGCGAAGCTATAAATGGCCGCACAGTCGATGGCCAGTACCGCCCCAGGGATCAGGCGTTGGGAGATACCGTTAAAGGCCTCAGAGAGTTCGGCGACAAACATGCGCACGCCCTGAGTAATAATGAAAATAGCCACCGCAAACGAGAAGCCGGTTTGCAGGATATAGACCGTCCAGTGGGTTTTCCCCGCCATCGCCTGCACCACATCGATACCGAAAGAGAGCAGGATCGCACCGAAGAAAATGGTCATCACAATCGCTGTCGAGACGATATTGTCGTGGAAGATATTCAGCCAGCCTGGCAGCTTGAGGTCTTCAACGCTTTCCTCTTTTTTGCCCAGATACGGTGCGATTTTATAAGCAATCCACGACGCAAACTGCTGCTGGTGCCCGATAGAGAAGCCGCAGCCATCAGTCACTTCCTGCGTCGGCTTGTACATCATGTTTGAAGTGATGCCCCAGTAAAGCGACACCAGCACCGCAGTGCAGATAATGGTGGTCCACATGGAATAGCCGAAGATATAGAACGAGACCGCAATCAATCCCGCCTGCTGAAACATGATGTGCCCGGTCAGCATGATGGTGCGAATCCCGGTAATCCGTCGTAGCAACACGTAACAGATATTCAGCGCCAGCGCTAACAGCACCGCATAGCCCACCCAGCTATAAGCATCGCCCATACGTTCGATGGTTGCCATCATTGAGGCGTAGGTATCGGAAATCGCCCCGTTGATGCCATAAACCTCAGACATCTTCGCCACTACCGGTTTGAACGTGCTGGTGAGAATGCCGGACCCGGCCTGCAGCAGCATAAAGCCGATGATCGTTTTGATAGTGCCCTTGATGATAACGCTGACACTTTTACGCAGCAGGATGTAACCGAGGCAGGTCACAATACCCAACAGCAGCGGGGCGTTGGTCATGACCTGATTAAAGAACACGGTAAAGATGTTGTAGAGGATCTCCATAACGATCTCCAGTAGACGAAGTTGCTGAACATTCATTACAGATGCCCAGGATATTGTGCCCTCACTTTAGTTTTCAAAAGTAATCACATCAAGATTGAATTTGATTAAATGTGATGCAGTACGCAAATTATTCACTTACGAATGAAATGGTTTTTCCCACATTCAATCAAATGAAAATAAAATCAATAAAAACAATTAAATATGATTATTAATTAATGAAGATGCACTTTATCTTATTGCAATATTTATCGAGAACGTCTCTTTTCGTTGAAAAAACACGCATTGCCATTTTGATAAAATGGTGTCAGGATTAATCAAAACAAGTCACAATTTGATTCAACTTGAACAAACATGAAGGTAAATGCGATGAGTAAAGTAAAAAGTATCACGCGTGAATCATGGATCCTGAGCACATTCCCGGAGTGGGGCAGCTGGCTAAACGAAGAGATCGAACAAGAACAGGTTGCACCAGGTACCTTTGCGATGTGGTGGCTGGGCTGTACCGGAATTTGGCTGAAATCGGAAGGCGGGACTAACGTCTGCGTTGATTTTTGGTGCGGAACAGGCAAGCAGAGCCACGGTAATCCACTGATGAAAACGGGCCATCAGATGCAGCGTATGGCAGGCGTGAAGAAACTCCAGCCAAACCTGCGCACCACGCCGTTTGTTCTCGATCCTTTCGCCATTCGCCAGATCGATGCCGTTCTCGCCACGCACGATCATAACGACCATATCGACGTGAACGTTGCTGCCGCCGTCATGCAGAACTGTGCCGACGATGTGCCGTTTATCGGACCACAAACCTGTGTGGATCTGTGGGTGGGTTGGGGCGTGCCAAAAGAACGCTGCATCGTGGTGAAGCCAGGCGACGTCGTTAAAGTAAAAGATATTGAAATTCATGCGCTCGACGCGTTTGATCGTACGGCATTGATCACCTTGCCTGCGGATCAAAAAGCGGCAGGTATCCTGCCTGACGGCATGGATGCACGTGCGGTTAACTACCTGTTCAAAACGCCGGGCGGTACGCTATATCACAGCGGTGATTCTCACTACTCCAACTATTATGCAAAGCACGGCAACGAGCATCACATCGACGTCGCACTGGGCTCCTACGGTGAGAACCCGCGCGGTATCACCGACAAAATGACCAGTTCCGATATGCTGCGTATGGCAGAAGCGCTGAACACCCAGGTGGTTATCCCCTTCCACCATGATATCTGGTCAAACTTCCAGGCCGATCCACAGGAGATCCGTGTTCTTTGGGAGATGAAAAAAGACCGGCTGAAGTATGGCTTCAAACCGTTTATCTGGCAGGTTGGCGGCAAATTCACCTGGCCGCTGGACAAAGATAATTTTGAGTATCACTACCCGCGCGGCTTTGAAGACTGCTTTACCATTGAACCGGATTTACCGTTTAAATCCTTCCTGTGATTGCAGTTAAAATGCCGGGTCTTCCCGGCATTTTTACCCATTTATCTTAGTATTTTCAGGCTATTTCAAATATCATCTTTTCAAATCAATTTGTATCGGAATAGCTCATGACTGAAGCACAAAGACATCAAATATTGCTGGATATGCTGGCGCAATTGGGCTTTGTTACCGTTGAGAACGTGATTGAACGTTTGGGAATCTCACCCGCCACAGCGCGCCGGGATATCAATAAACTCGACGAAAGCGGCAAGCTCAAGAAAGTCCGTAACGGTGCAGAAGCCATTACCCAGCAGCGCCCGCGCTGGACCCCAATGAATCTGCATCAGGCGCAAAACCACGACGAAAAAGTGCGGATTGCCAAAGCCGCTTCCCAGTTAGTGAACGCGGGTGAAAGTGTCGTGATCAACTGTGGATCAACGGCGTTCCTGCTTGGCCGCGAAATGTGTGGCAAACCGGTGCAAATCATCACCAACTACCTGCCGCTGGCGAATTTTCTGATCGACCAGGAGCATGAAAGCGTGATCATCATGGGGGGACAGTACAACAAAAGTCAGTCCATCACGCTGAGCCCACAAGGCAGCGAAAATAGCCTTTATGCCGGACACTGGATGTTTACCAGCGGTAAAGGACTGACCGCTGACGGACTGTATAAAACCGATATGCTCACCGCGATGGCTGAACAAAAGATGCTTAACGTGGTCGGCAAACTGGTGGTGCTGGTTGATAGCAGCAAGGTCGGTGAGCGCGCGGGCATGCTGTTCAGCCGTGCCGATCAAATCGACATGCTGATTACCGGCAAAAATGCGAACCCTGAGATCCTGCAACAGCTGGAAGCACAGGGCGTGACTATTCTGCGCGTTTAGAGGTGTTGGCGGAAAAACGCGACTGTCGCCGCCAGCGCTTCTGGCGTGATGCGATGCCGTACGCCTGCTTCCCACAGGCAGGTCAGCGAGTTGTCCAGACCAGCCTGGATTAGCGCCTGTTGTAAGCGGAAGGTTTCCACTGCCGGCACCACGTCGTCATCCTGGCCATGCCACAACAGCAGCGGTCTGTCGGCAAGGCGCTCCAGTTGATGCGTTACCTCCCAGTCAGCCAGTGGCGCGACAATCGCATCAAATTCCGCCTGCTGCTCCGTCGTCTGTACCAATACTGGCGGAAAAAGCGTATGGGCAAGTCGGGTAAAATAGCCCGATCCCATCAGGCAGGCTGCACATTTCACCTCGGGATGGCGCGCCATAATGCCCAGCGTTGTCATGCCCCCCATAGATGCCCCTGCCACGGCAAGACGTTCATCCAACAGCCAATTTTCAGCCACCAGCGCCGCACGTAACGCCTTAAATTCCTGCATGTTTTGCTGCAATATCTGCCAGAAGCGGTGCATTCTTTCCTGCGCATTACCGTGGAAGCGCGTGCCATGATCGGGCGCATCGGGCATGATGACCCGAAACCCGGCCTGTGCCAGTGCAACGGCAAAATAGCTGTAGACCAGACTGGAAGAGGTAAACCCGTGATAGACGATAACGCAGGGGAGTGAAAGGTCGTGTTTATTCGTGGGAAATGCGTGCAGGACAGGGATCCCCGCCAACTGTCGTGTTTCAATTTCTATCATATGTCGCCTCTTTTTTTCTGGTATGCCATGGCGAAATACTTAACGCAAGTGAATGTGTGCGGCAATGATTCATAATGTTGAGAACTGGGTTACGCTTTCGCAACATTTTCATTCGAAAATCGCGTGAGAGATAACAATTCGGGAACATTCCCCCTAAAGGGAAATTAATAAGGCACTACACTATGGCTATCAGGAAACGAGATAGAGTTATGCGTCGGTTTGCCTCTTTGATGCTGGTGATGTTGTTAAGCGCCTGTAGCGTGCTGCAGGGCACGCCACAACCGGCACCGCCCGTCGCCGATCACCCACAAGAAATCCGCCGTGACCAGAGTAATGGGTTACAGCGATTGGGGGTTGTGAGCGCGTTGGTAAGAGGTTCTCCAGATGATGCGCTGGCAGAGATCCGCGCCAAAGCCGCTGCGGCTAAAGCTGATTATTACGTTGTCTTATTAGTCGATGAGACCATCGTAACAGGCCAATGGTATTCACAAGCCATTTTGTATCGTAAATAACATTGGGTTGAAATTTAGTCAGTTTTACATTGCTTTGCGCCCCTATGCGTTTTCCTGTGCACAATAAACCAACAGCAGGGAGCTGGAGGTTTATTCTCGCGATGGAATGCCCTGCCACGTGTAGGGGTACGAATAATGGAGCTGACGATGAAACAATCACTAGCCTTATCCTCACTGCTGCTTTCTGCTGGAATGGTGGATACCACGGCACAGTCTGCCGAGTTCGCCAGCGCTGACTGCGTAACGGGTCTCAACGAAATTGGCCAGATATCTGTCAGTAACATTGCGGGAAATCCGCAGGATGTGGAGCGTGTTGTGGCGTTAAAAGCGGATGAGCAAGGTGCCTCATGGTACCGGATTATTCAGATGTACGAAGAACAGCAGCCCGATAACTGGCGCGTACAGGCCATACTTTATGCATAACAGATTGCCGGATGGCGTAAACTTATCCTGGCTACAACGAACGTAGGCAGGATAAGACGCGCCAGCGTCGCCATCAGGCATATTATTACCGTAATCCCCCCGTTGCCCGCAGTAGCAAATCATTCTGTACCTGTTCAGACAACTTCATCCCGCCGCGCGTATCCAGCATCATCTGACACCAGGCCTGCGCCACGGGCGGAGACGCATAACGCAACATCTGCGTCCCGCAGCCGAGCAGGAACAGCTGCTGGGTAATTTCCCGTCCCAGCGCTTCACTGGGTTTGTGTAAATGCGGCTGTAGCTTACGCACCATTCGATCGTAATGCCTGTCTTGCCCTTTGACCTCAGCAAAGGCCTCGCTGAGCATGTCGACCATACCAGGTTTTTTCGCCAACACCCGCAGCACATCAAGGCACATGATGTTGCCAGACCCTTCCCAGATGCTGTTGACCGGCATTTCACGGTATAAACGCGGCAGCTCACTCTCTTCGCAATAGCCTGCACCGCCGAGCACCTCCATGGCCTCTGCAACAAATGGCATACCGCCTTTGCAGATGGAAAACTTGGCTGCCGGGGTGAACAACCGGGCCCACAACGCTTCTTTCGCATCCGTTCGACGATCCCAGGCCCGCGCCAGGCGAAACAGTAGCGCGGTTTGACCTTCCAGTTGAAGCGCCATGCGGCTTAATACCTGTCTCATCATCGGTTGCTCAATCAACGGCTTGCTAAATACCTGGCGTTGATGCGCATGATAAATGGCGACAGAAAAAGCGCGTCGCATCATACTGTGGCTCCCCAGCGCACAGTCAAAACGCGTCATGCCGCCCATTTTCAGAATATGGCGAATACCTTCACCTTCTTCTCCCAGCAGCCAGCCCATCGCGTCCTGAAATTCAACCTCACAGCTGGCATTAGAGCGATTGCCTAGCTTATCTTTCAGGCGCTCAAGACGGATGGAGTTACGCTGGCCATCAGGTAAAAATCGCGGCACAAAAAAGCAGGATAAGCCGCCCCTGGCCTGCGCCAGCACCAGATGGGCGTCACTTTGCGGTACCGAGAAGAACCATTTATGCCCCACCAGCCGATACGCGCCATCCGCCAGCCGTTCTGCCTGAGTGGTATTGCTCAGCACATCCGAGCCACCCTGCTTTTCCGTCATCCCCATACCAATCAGCAGGCCGCGTTTTTGCCCGCCGGGCAGAAGATGAGAATCGTAGCGATCGCTACGCAGCGGCGTCAGCCAGTCATGAAATTGCGAAGGTAGCATCTGGAGTAACAACGGCGTAGCGGCAAAGGTCATGGTCACCGGGCATAAGGTTCCCGCTTCCACTTGTGCATGCAGCATAAAACGTGCAGCTCGGGCAACAAACGTTCCCTGCCGCGCATCCTCCTCCCAGGCAAGATTATGCACGCGGTTGGCGCACAATCCCTGCATCAGTAAATGCCAGGCGGGATGAAAGCGCACATCATCCAACCGCTGCCCCTGCGGATCGTATCGCAGCAATTCAGGCGGATACGCGTTAGCCAACCTACCCAGTTCAAGCGATTCTGCGGTGCCTAATTGCTGACCAATACTGGCAAGGAGATCGCTGTCCCAGGCAGCGCCTTCGCGGTTGACTGCTTCACACAGTGCTCCATCCGACAGGTATAAGTTGCTGTTATTGAGTGGTACAGGTTGGTTAAAAACGGTATGCGTTTGCCAGTGCATTGTGTCTCCCTCCATCAATGGCCATCGCCTTAAGTATGGTCAGAACCACACTCTCTGCGAAGGAGGGAGATCACAAAAGTACGTTTAGCCAGCAATGTAATGAGGAATAAAACGAGAAGTATCTTTCGTAATCAACGTATTGTCTTCACGGATCCCCATGCCGCAGGCTTCATCGTCGACGATCCAACTACCAATCAGCGTGTAGCTATCGCCAAAACGCGGCAGCGGCTGAAACGCCTGATAGATCATCGGTTCTTCTGCGTAGTCGCCATCAGCATGTTCAACAATCTGCTGCTGACCATTAAAAATGGTGACGTTGCCCCCCTCACGGGAAAATATCGGTTTGCGTACATAGCTTTCGCCGGGTGCAATTTTTGACGTTTCACCTTCGAACCAGGCTGGCAGGAGGTTTGGATGGTTGGGGAAGTATCGCCACAGCAGAGGCATCAACCCTTTGTTACTGAGCACGCTCTTCCACAGTGGTTCGACCCACTGTTCCCGGCGATGACGTAGCAACGGACCGTTATCGTCACGCATCATCCACTCCAGAGGATAGAGCTTAAAGGCGCGACGAATGACGTTGTCATCAAGATCCGTCAGCACACCGCCGACGCCAAGCCCCAGATCCTCAACATAAATAAACCGCGACGCTTGACCTGCCTGCTGCGCACAATCCTGCAAATACAGCACGGTGGTGCGATCTTCGTCGGAATCTTCGCAGCAGCAGAAGTAAAACGGCTCCGGACTGTAAAGCTCACTAAAACGGGCGATCAGACGTTCCTGGATAGCGTTGTACTGGTCGGTGTCACGCGGGATCGCCCCACTGCGGCGAGCATCTTCCAGCCATAGCCACTGGAAATACGCCGACTCGTACAACGACGTTGGTGTATCAGCGTTGTATTCCAGCAGCTTGACCGGCGCATTGTTGCCACACCAGACAAAATCCATTCGCCCATACAGCGAAGGATCGCGATTGCGCCAGCTCTCAGCAATAACATCCCAGTACAGTGGGGGAATGGCCAATTGCTGAAGAATCTGCTCGTCCTTAACTGCTCGCTCAACGACGTCCAGACACATTTGATGCAACTCAGCAGTAGGCTTTTCGATCTGCTCTTCAATTTGCCGTAGCGTAAAGCGATAAGCCCGGCTTTCATCCCAGTAGATTTCGTTGTCGATAATGTGAAAATCAAAACCATGATCGTAGGCGATCTGGTCCAGATCCTGGCGAACAGGAATATCATGTCGTAACATCGTTATCCTCCCCAGTGCCCGCGCGCGCTGGACGAACGCCCGTAACCCCCGCGAGAAACCGTCGAGACTTTCTTCGTCGTGTAGGCATGCGTCGTGGCGGTATCGTTTTTTCCGCTACCGGAACGCCAGGCATAGTCGCCTGAGGTCGTACGCCAGACGGGGCGGGAAACGTATGATGAGCCGCCACTGCTGTAAACATACTGCTCGTCACGATCTTTGCGAATCACCCGACTGAGCAAAAACCCGGTAAACACCGGCACCCAGCTCTGATCGGTGCTATCGAGGTAGCAATCGCCAAACTGGGTCTGACAACTCGCCTTACTTAATTGCGTTGGCACTTTGCCATAGAACTCTGTCTTGGCATTGTTCCAGCCGTCCGCACACACGGTAGCGGTATTACCGTCATCAATACATTCGCTCACCATGGAGTAAAACCGGCCGTCGCCGTCGTTGTCCGAGCCTGTATCATCCCCGCATCCCTTGAGGATAAAAAATGCTGCGCCGCCCATAATCGCCAGCGTCAGATACTTTCCACTGTAGCGACTGCGTTTTTTCTCAAAGGGATTCACCGGGCGATTCATTCGGGCGATCGCCGAATGACCTGTTCCCAATTTCTTTTGTCCGGATTTACGTTTTCTAGCCATGATCGTCCATTACCATGTCATACAGGCGGCATTAAAAATCCCGCCAGCCAGCGCAGCGGTTCCCATAAACAGTCCCGCAGCGGTATTGTGGTTAATAATTTTTTCACTCAATGCTGGCATATATAAGCGTACACCACCGTAGATAATAAGCTGTATCACCAACGCAATACCGCCCCAGGCAAAATAATCAGGAATACTGACCGCATTGATTGCTGCGCTGGATAAAGGAATAACATAGCCCAGCAGCGTGCCGCTAAATGCCAGAGAGGCTGCCGTATTATTATTTTTAATCAACTGCCATTCATTGTGCGGTGTTATCTTTGAATAGATAATAAGAAAAATTATCACCATGGCCGCACCAATAAAAAAATAGGCACAAAAGGCCAGTAATGATTCCAGGATATGCATTGTTTTCGTCCCTGACGTTAACCAATAATATTAAGAGATGTTAATGGGATATCGACACCCAGCGCCCGTGAGAATATCCACTCTGGCTCGCCTTGCTCATTAAACGACTCTTCGCCGTTCAACAGCAGATATTCCCAGGTATCTGCTGTTACCTGTCGTTGGTAGCCCATGGTAAAGTTATGCACTTCCCACTTTGCATGCTGCTGATTCTCGACTTTTTCCAGCATGTAGACTGGCTCAATATTCCCCGGTTCTTCGTCATTAAAAAAACGCTGCCAGTGCTGACCCTGCCAGAAAAGCGCTGGCATGCCGATCTCTGCCGGGCTAATGGCGGACTGCCAGTGTTTTTTCTGAGTTAAGCCATAGCTTTCTTCATACACAAACAGTTTGATATCGTCGATATCATCCATATCTGACCCGCCGGTAGTATTGATTTGCAGAAATTCCTCGCCCGAGGTGTAGTAGCGGAAAATCTGGCTTCCACCGCCCAAATTAATATGGCTGATTGCCGCAACGGTATACTCCTCGCCGGGCAAAACCACCAACAAATCCTCTTCTAACAGGCGAAACGCCAGTGTGTCGAGCGTAAACCCTGCGCTCAAATGTAGGCCCAATGGGCCACGAACAGGCGTAGCGGCCTCTGCAGTGCCAAATATACGCTGTAAAAAAGTCGACATCGTTATCCCTTACTAACCTGCCAGCTAGCAATCTTTGCGGGCAGGCTTTGCCGTATAATTACTCGCCTTGCTGGCGTTGTAGTCGCGCCAGCACATCCTGGGCAGAACTTTTGTTGGCAGCGCCAATGCCGACTTCAGCCAGTTTCTCGTCCAGATCACGTCCGTCAGCCACTTTCTCCAGCTGTGTTGCCGCATCCAGCCGGGCCTGTCGCTCTGCCTGACGTGTTTGCAGACGTTTAAGTGACTCTGCTGCCGTCGATACGCTGGAAGAAGCCCCGACTGTAGATGTTGTCACGGCCTGTTGAGCGCGCTGCATCGCTTCCGTTGCCTTAACCACCTCAAGCTGCTGTTCAAACTGAGCAATCCGCTGACCCGTTGCGGTAACGGCCTTTTCAACGCCATCACGTGAGATTTCTAAGTTAGTAAGCACTTGCTGTTCAGCCGCAATCACGTTCTCCAGACGCGCGATCTCTTCGGCGACTTCGTTAATTAACGACGGATTGACGTTTTTACTTAGCGCTTCCAGCGCCCGCGCTTCAAGAGTGGACTGACGTTCGCGCAGATCTTTCAGTTTGTCATTGCTCAGTTTCACGCGTGCCAACAGGTCAACTCGCGATTTCCCGGCTTTTTCCAGTTCATTTCTTGCGTCACGAATGTGTTGCTCCAGCATTCTGACGCCCTGTGCTTCTTCGATTGACTCTTCTGCCTGAGAAAGCACAGATTTGCCGAGGGTAAACAGGCTTTTCAAGATTCCCATCAACAGCGTTCCTTGTTATTCGTGAGTATATTCTTCAGTGATTTCCGCCAGATCTAGCGCGTTATCCACGAGCGTTGTCATTTCAAGCACCACGTCCTCTAATGTGGAGTTCAGCGACAGCGCACCAAATGCGACGTAGTATTCATCCTGCCGCACACGAGAAATGCCTACAGACGACAGTGGAAGCAGCTTTTGATTGCGTAATAAGAAAAGATTAAATGCGTCCTGATGCTGAATATTATTCACTGGGCAAATAACAGTTTCGATAATCATCTGGCGGGAGGTAAATAGAATACTGAGAAGTAAGTCTCCATAATCATTCATTTTAATAATCAATGACTGCTCATTACTTATAATATCTATATTTAAACCATGAAAATTAGTGAGCGCTTTAGTCAGCACCTGCGGGGTCCATGCCATATATAAATCCTGTATGTTATACTTAAATAAATATAAAAATATTTTCCTTCTCTTATTAGAATATCAGTTTTAGATAAAAAAAAACCATCCGAAATTGGATGGCTTTTTCTGAAAATTAACGTTTATCCACGCTGGCGGACGGCCTCAAACAGGCAAATCCCCGTCGCAACAGAAACGTTAAGCGATGAAACGCTCCCCGCCATCGGAATACTGATCAGCTCATCACAATGTTCGCGGGTCAGACGACGCATACCTTCGCCTTCTGCGCCCATCACCAATGCCAGACGACCGGTCATTTTGCTCTGGAACAGAGTATGGTCCGCTTCACCGGCGGTTCCGACGATCCAGATATTCTCTTCCTGCAGCATACGCATGGTACGTGCCAGATTGGTCACGCGGATCAGCGGTACGTTTTCAGCAGCACCGCAGGCTACTTTTTTCGCCGTGGCATTCAGCAGCGCAGAACGATCTTTCGGTACGATAACCGCGTGCACACCGGCAGCGTCTGCGCTACGCAAGCAAGCACCAAGGTTGTGCGGATCGGTGACACCATCGAGGATCAAAAAAAACGGTTGATCAAGTGAGGCAATCAGATCCGGCAGATCGTTCTCCTGATACTGACGACCCGGTTTCACGCGGGCAATGATTCCCTGATGAACTGCACCCTCACTTTTCTCATCCAGGAACTGGCGATTCGCCAACTGGATGACAACACCCTGGGCTTCCAGGGCATGGATCAGCGGCAGCAGGCGTTTGTCTTCACGCCCTTTGAGAATAAAGACCTCCTGAAAGCGCTCAGGCGCACGCTCAAGCAGGGCCTGCACCGCATGGATGCCGTAAATCATTTCACTCATGAATGTACTCGTTAAGATAGTTTAAGTGTAACGCCGGGCAACGCGTGGCCGCCCGGCTTACGGTTTATGGCTGTTATTGCGCGACGTTCTTTTTCGCCGCGCGTTTGGCTTTGGTGGCGGCCGCGATTTTAAGCGTTTTTGTCGAGGGCTTTTTCGCTTTTTTATCGCCTTTTTTCTCAGCCGTTTTTTTATCCGCCTGAGGTTTAGCTTTGCCTTTTTTCTCGCCGCGGAATGCGCTATCCGGCTCGAAATTCACCTTTTTTCCCGCCTGACGACGTCGGCCGGTGCTTTTACCCGTATCGCCTTTCTTCGCCTTTTCACGCGCAGTTTTACCCTCGTTGCGCGGGGCACGTTCGCTGGAGATCAGGCTAAAGTCGATTTTACGCTCGTCCATGTTGACGGCTTCCACACGCACTTCGACGCGATCGCCCAGGCGATACATCTGACCGCTTGATTCACCGGTCAGGCGTTGCCCAACCTGATCGAAGCGATAGTAGTCGTTATCCAGCGAGGAGACATGCACCAGGCCGTCAATAAACAGTTCATCCAGGCGGACAAAGAAGCCAAAACCGGTCACACTGGCAATGACGCCCTTAAAGACATTACCGACCTGATCCAGCATGAAGTCACACTTCAGCCAGTCAGATACATCGCGCGTAGCTTCATCAGCACGACGTTCTGCCATAGAACAGTGCTGACCCAGTTGCAGCATCTCTTCCATCGAATAGTGGTAGCCACCGGTTTCCGTGGTATTGCCTTTGTGGCCCTGCTCCTGCGCCAGCAGATACTTGATCGCACGGTGCAAAGAGAGGTCCGGGTAACGACGGATCGGCGAGGTAAAGTGGGCATAAGACTGCAGCGCCAGACCAAAGTGACCGCGATTTTCGGGATCGTAAATCGCCTGCTTCATCGAGCGCAGCAGCATAGTTTGCAGCATTTCTGCGTCAGGTCGATCGGCAATCGACTCCAACAACTCGGCGTAATCGCGCGGCTCGGGTTTGTTACCGCCCGGCAGCTCCAGTCCCAACTCCGCCAGCACGGAACGGAAGGAGGTAATCGCTTCAGTCGTCGGCTTGTCATGGATACGGAACAGTGCCGGCTCTTTGGCTTTCTCAACAAAACGTGCCGCTGAGATGTTCGCCAGGATCATGCACTCTTCGATCAGCTTGTGTGCGTCGTTACGCTGAGTCTGCTCAATGCGTTCAATACGGCGTTCGGCATTGAAGATAAACTTCGCTTCTTCGCTCTCAAACGAGATACCACCGCGCTCTTCACGGGCTTTATCCAACACTTTGTAGAGATTGTGCAGCTCTTCAATGTGTTTCACCAACGGTGCGTATTGCTCACGCAGTTCCTCATCACCCTGCAGCATGTGCCAGACCTTGGTGTAGGTCAAACGCGCGTGGGAGCTCATCACCGCTTCATAGAATTTGTAGCCCGTCAGACGCCCTTTCGTGGAGATGGTCATCTCACAAACCATGCACAGCCTGTCTACCTGCGGGTTCAGCGAGCATAACCCGTTGGAAAGGACTTCCGGTAGCATCGGTACAACCTGCGACGGGAAGTAGACGGAAGTCCCGCGGCTGCGCGCTTCCTGGTCCAGCGGGGTAGGCGGACGCACGTAATAACTGACGTCAGCGATAGCAACCCACAAACGCCAGCCACCGCCGCGTTTCTTCTCACAGTAGACTGCGTCATCAAAGTCACGCGCATCCTCACCATCAATTGTCACCAACGGCAAATCACGCAGGTCAACACGACCGATTTTGGCCTCTTCCGGTACTTCTTCTTTCAGCCCGGCGACCTGTTTAACGACTGCATCAGGCCAGATATAAGGGATTTCGTGCGTACGCAGGGCCATATCAACGGCCATGCTGGTACCCATGTTGTCACCCAGCACTTCAACAATTTTACCCACTGCTTTAGTGCGACGAGTTGGGCGCTGGGTCAGTTCAACCACCACCACAAAGCCCATGCGGGCGCCCATCACCTCTTCTGGTGGGATCAGGATATCAAAGCTGAGACGGCTGTCGTCCGGAACGACAAAACCTACGCCCGCATCGGTAAAGTAACGACCGACAATCTGACTGGTTTTCGGCACCAGTACACGCACAATACGCGCTTCGCGGCGGCCTTTACGATCCGCGCCCAGCGGTTGCGCCAGTACCTGATCGCCATGGATGCAGGTTTTCATCTGCTCACTGGAGAGATACAGATCGTCTTTACGTCCTTCGACGCGCAGAAAGCCGTAGCCATCACGGTGGCCAATAACGGTACCTTTCAGCAGGTCAAGACGCTCCGGCAGTGCGTAACACTGCCGGCGGGTGAAGACCAGTTGCCCATCACGCTCCATCGCGCGCAGGCGGCGACGAAGCGCTTCGAGCTGCTCTTCGCCTTCAATGTTGAGTTCAACGGCCAGCTCATCGCGGTTGGCCGGTTTTTCACGTTTAGTTAAATGTTCGAGGATAAATTCCCGGCTCGGGATGGGATTCGCGTATTTTTCTGCTTCGCGTTCCTGGAAAGGATCATGTGACATCGAGGTTCCTCCATTGTCAGCTCTGATGAAGATTTTCGTCACTCCACCAGCAATAATTTATATAGCGGTTGATTCTTTTCAACCAAATCAGCAAGTGTGTAGTTGTCCAGTTCCGTGAGAAAACTTTGCACTGCCTTAGAAAGCGCCTGTTTGAGTCGACAGGCAGGGGTAATGTGGCAAAACTCGCTGCTGCAGTTGACCAACGTCAACGGCTCCAGCTCGCGGACCACATCACCAATACCAATATCCTTTGCCGCTTTGCCCAAGCGGATACCGCCATTTTTTCCACGGATAGCAGTAACGAAGCCAGCCCGGCTAAGTTGGTTAATTATTTTGACCATATGATTACGGGACACGCCGTAGACTTCTGTCACCTCAGAAATACTGGTCATACGTCCTTCGGGTAGCGACGCCATGTAGATTAGCGCACGTAATCCGTAATCGGTGAAACTCGTTAACTGCACATCAACCTCTGGAAAAAGGATAAAACGGATAAGCCTGGTAGTATTAATTATATTGATGATAAACCAGCCACCAGCCAGGTCGCTAATTTATTTCAATTCGGGAAGGAAAAAAGCGAGGAACCTACATGATTTTAAGCCAGATACTGATACAAAGCCTTGCATCCGGCTTGCTTTAAAGCAAGCGCAGCGCCATCTGACGCTACGCTACAACCTACATTATGCGTCGAACGGGTCGCGCAGAATCATGGTTTCAGTACGGTCTGGGCCAGTTGAAATGATATCAATCGGCACACCGGTCAGCTCTTCAATACGCTTGACGTAGTTCAGCGCTGCCTGCGGCAGACCGCTACGCTCTTTCACACCGAAGGTGGACTCAGACCAGCCAGGCATGGTTTCGTAGATCGGCTCGATGCCTTTCCAGTCGTCAGCTGCCAGCGGGGTAGTCGTGACTTCACGGCCATCCGGCATACGGTAAGCGACACAGATTTTCACTTCTTTCAAACCGTCCAGGACGTCCAGTTTGGTCAGGCAGAAGCCAGACAGGGAGTTAATCTGTACTGCACGACGCACAGCAACGGAGTCCAGCCAGCCGGTACGACGACGACGACCGGTGGTTGCGCCATATTCGTTACCCTGCTTGCACAGGAACTCGCCGACATCATCAAACAGTTCGGTCGGGAACGGACCCGCACCTACACGAGTAGAGTAGGCTTTGATGATACCCAGAACGTAGTCCACATAACGCGGGCCCAGGCCGGAGCCGGTCGCCACGCCACCTGCGGTGGTGTTGGAGGATGTTACGTACGGATAGGTACCGTGGTCGATATCCAGCAGCGTACCTTGCGCACCTTCAAACATGACGAAATCGCCACGCTTACGCGCCTGGTCCAGCAGATCGGAGACATCAACAACCATAGAGGTCAGGATGTCGGCAATCGCCATCACATCATCCAGCACTTTCTGGTAGTCAACGGCTTCAACTTTATAGAAATTCACCAGCTGGAAGTTGTGATATTCCATCACTTCTTTCAGTTTTTCAGCGAAGGTTGCTTTATCAAACAGATCGCCAACGCGCAGACCGCGACGTGCTACCTTGTCTTCATAAGCTGGCCCGATGCCACGACCGGTGGTGCCGATCGCTTTCGCGCCACGTGCTTTCTCACGCGCATTATCTAACGCAACATGATAATCAAGGATCAACGGACACGCTTCAGACAGCAGCAGGCGCTCACGGACAGGAATCCCGCGGTCTTCCAGTCCTTTCATCTCTTTCATCAGCGCGGACGGAGACAGCACAACACCGTTACCGATGATGCTGATGACGTTTTCGCGAAGAATACCTGATGGAATAAGATGGAGGACGGTTTTTTCACCGTTGATTACGAGAGTATGGCCTGCGTTGTGACCACCCTGGTAGCGCACAACATATTTAGCCCGTTCAGTCAGGAGATCGA
>OJJJ01000345.1_pt1 | contig 25585 bp, 23 predicted proteins | sample 1596311 | NCBI WGS metagenome assembly OJJJ01 (sample SAMEA4350140, study PRJEB24818) | metagenome | biome: human; feature: gut; material: faeces | place: Denmark | collected 2013-09 | reverse complement strand
CCAGTTGCGATGTCCAGCTTTTCCAGGCGAACGGTCTGACCTTCGCTTACTCGGTGTTGTTTACCACCACTTTGGAAAACCGCGTACATATAAAACTCCGCTTCCGCGCACACCTTTTTGATGATTCAGAGTGCGCTATAAATATTCACAATAGGGCGCGAATATTACGCAAAACGCGAGCCTTTGACAAGTGCTACCGTCAATACATGCAGAAAAAAAACACAACGTGTATGGTAACGTTTATCTGTGGCGTTTTTTCAGTACAATCAGCATATATTTCTAACCCTAAACCCGTAGTTACCTTGCCATACAGTGAGGTAATCGGGGCGAGAAGCCCGGCTTTTGCGATGAATTTAGAAAAAATCAATGAGTTAACCGCGCAAGATATGGCGGGTGTCAATGCGGCAATCCTTGAACAGCTCAATTCCGACGTCCAGCTGATCAATCAGTTGGGGTACTACATCATCAGCGGCGGCGGAAAACGCATTCGCCCAATGATCGCCGTACTTGCTGCTCGCGCCGTTGGCTATCAGGAAAACGCCCACGTTACGATCGCGGCCCTAATCGAGTTTATCCACACCGCAACCCTGCTTCATGACGATGTGGTGGATGAATCCGACATGCGCCGTGGGAAAGCAACGGCAAATGCAGCGTTTGGTAATGCAGCCAGCGTACTGGTCGGCGATTTTATCTATACCCGCGCCTTTCAGATGATGACCAGCCTTGGCTCACTGAAAGTGCTGGAAGTGATGTCTAAGGCAGTGAACGTCATTGCTGAGGGTGAAGTTCTGCAATTGATGAACGTCAACGACCCTGACATTACCGAAGAAAACTACATGCGCGTCATCTACAGCAAGACAGCGCGCCTGTTTGAAGCGGCGGCACAGTGCTCTGGTATTCTTGCCGGCTGCAGCGAAGAACAAGAAAAAGGCTTGCAGGATTATGGCCGCTATCTTGGCACAGCTTTCCAGTTAATCGACGACTTACTCGATTACAGCGCAGACGGCGAGCAACTGGGTAAAAACGTGGGCGACGATCTCAACGAAGGGAAACCGACGCTGCCGCTGCTGCATGCGATGCGCCACGGTACCCCAGAACAGGCGCAAATGATTCGTCAGGCTATCGAGCAAGGAAACGGGCGTCATCTTCTGGAGCCGGTTCTGGAGGCCATGAACGCCTGCGGCTCGCTGGAATGGACCCGCCAGCGTGCAGAAGAAGAGGCCGACAAGGCCATCGCCGCGCTTCAGGTACTCCCTGAAACGCAATGGAAAGAAGCCCTGATTGGCCTGGCACATATCGCCGTACAGCGCGACCGTTAATCCTTTCCTCACCTTTCTTCGTATAACATCATCCCGTGCACTGCACGGGATTTTTTTACATTCCAGCAAATTCCAATAAGCACAACAATTTTACATAAAACTAGAAAAAATCTTGGTTTATTCTGAATATACAAACCCTTTACACGAACACTTTAGAACATTCGTTCTCCGCGAGTATAGTGTCACTACTGGCTAATTGTTAAACCACAAGTGGTGAACCAAAGGAGAAAGGGACGTATGGAAAGCAAACTCATTGACTGGCATCCAGCTGATATCATCGCAGGACTGCGCAAGAAAGGGACCTCAATGGCCGCAGAGTCGCGGAGAAATGGGTTGAGTTCATCAACGCTGGCAAATGCATTAACTCGTCCATGGCCAAAAGGAGAACTCATTATCGCTAAAGCGCTAGGCACGGAACCTTGGGTAATTTGGCCGTCGCGATATCACGACGCAAAGACGCATGAATTCATCGACAGAACACGGATGATGAGAGTGCGTAAAAACAGCGAAAAATAATGGCACACAGCGATAGAAGTCTTTGTAGTATGGTTAAGGATAAAACGACTAATCCTTAACCGCTTATCCGACTTATTTTAGTACGGTGCAGTCGAAGACTGTTTATCGATATCTTCCGGCCAGCGGACGGTGGTAAAGGGCGTCCAGTCCCGGGGTGTATCGGTCCATAACGGATTTTTCGGCACCGGCTTTGCTTCCATATAGTGACAGCAATGACTCCACAGGCCGTAAACCGCTGACACATCCCCCACGGTCCAGGTCAGGACAAAACGGTCCACAACGTCGCAGGTGCCTGGTTTACAGACCGCGCAGTATATCCGGTGCCCCCATTCTGCATGCCCGCTCATCTGCACCCGCTCGGCATGAATATCCGCCCAGTCAAAAACCTTCACCTGCACCGGCCAGCGTTTCCACGGCCAGATACCGCGCTGGTATTCATAGGCATACACTTTCTGCCGCTTACGGTTAAAGCGGAGCGGCGCACCACGGGGTTCGAATAAAACAATTTTAAGAAAAAAAACATTCAATGAACCTAATAAAATAAAAGATATTAAATAAAAAATAAAACCTGATATTCCGGAAAACATATCCAATAAGGCATAAGGTGAAGTAACGAAATAACAAGCAGATAATAATATAACGATGCAAACCAACCATACTCCCCACCAGCCATGATTTACATAGCGGGGGATCTCCATCCAGATATCATTAATTTCATTCACACGGATTAGCTGCGGTGGATAAAACTGCTCTGCCGCCGTATCGGGCAGATCGCCGCTCCAGTGTTCCACTGGCGGTATCATCCGTGGCGTCACCGGTTGGTGGGTTTTCCTGGCACGACGTTTAATCTTGCCCATTGTGTTTAGTCCCGCTTCGCGCTGACCGTCAGCCCCAGTTGATAATGGGGGTCGCTCTTATCTGGCCAGTATGCAACCACCAGCGTGGCCTCTGGCGTGCTGAATTCCTTCACCCAAATGCTGACGATCACGCTCAGGCTTTTCGGTTTTGTGACTTTTTCGTCCTTATTATCCGCACCTTCAATGCGATATGCATATTTATAGTAGCCCTGCGGACTGCTGCTCTGGCGATGGTTTTCAACGCCTGGCACATCACTGGATTCAGCAAACAATACCTGGCTCCCCCCGGTCAGCGTGAGCGACCAGCCGCTGCGTTCTTCCTGCCATCCTGGCAGGCTTACGCGAAAATCCAGTCGTCGGTGTGCCACAGCGTCGATGGTTGTGTTGCCCGTCACGACATCCAGCGCCGAGGCGAAGGCGATATCCGCCACCATTCCGCTAACAATGGCCCGGTATTCCACTACGGACTCCGCCAAATCCTCGAGACTCCAGGCTCGCCAGACAAAACTGTGAAATTCGCTGGCCGGAATGCCAAAGCAGGAGCGCCGCAGCCAGTGTTCAAACGCCGTCGTCCTTAGTTCGTTGGCAATAAACGCCAGCGTAACCCCGGCAATGATCAGTAGAGTGGCCCATCCGGCAGGACCAAGTCCAAGGAGACCGGTAGTACTGATCAAGGCAAAAATGCCATGCCCCCCATACCCCCCGCTGATAATTCCACTGGAAATAAACGCCACTGCACTTATTCCATAAGCGTATGTTGCGCCGGCATCGCCTACCTTATAAGCTTCCCAACCATCCTTCCCGTTTCTCAACCCCTCCACAATAGCCGCCATCCCACCCAGTACCGCACCAAACCGGACCAATGAAGGTATCTGCTGCGCTTTGGAGAGCACCGCCCAGTTTTGTTTTAACGCCAGTTTGGAAGCAAAGCCGGAGAGCTCCGTGAAACCCTCAATAAGCAGCAGGTTGTTAATGGAAATATCGGCAACAACATCCACATCGGAGCCACCGGATGTCTCCAGGCGTTCTAACAGATCGCTCCAGTTTGCCACCTGTAGCGCCATCAGCCCGGCTCCCAACATCAGTCCGGCGCTGTCACCGCTAATCAGGCGCATTCCCCGCTCATGCCATACTGCCAGTTGTGCATAGCTTGCTTTTACTACCGGGCCAGCAAGCCCTTTTCCCTGTAATGACAGATCGGAAATAAACAGGTCGTGGATCTCACTGACCATTGCCGGATTGTTGAAAGGTGTTTTCCCCATATTAAGATAAGGGAGTTCCGCCCGTAGCTGCTCCAGTGTACCGGGCGCGCTGTAACGCACCCGTATTGGGGTATCCAGTGCCTTGCCCCGCATGCTCATTAGCTCATCAACTACCCGCGCGCCACCGCCCCGATAGCCAGTATCTTTAAAAGTAGCGTTATTCACTGACAGCGACTGACGTAAGGTCTCGTTATTTTTAAGATGCCGCTTTAACTTACGGAAGGTCGTTTCATACTCCAGCACAACGGTAGATTCTCCCGCAGTTAGCATTGCCGCCTGTGTCATTGCCAGATAACTTTTGCGGGTCGCTTCATTCAACGTTTTGTTCAAACGGCTGAATGAACCCGCAGCCGCCAGAAGCCTGCTTGCCCATCCCTGCTTAATGGCTGCACTTTTCAGATATCGGCCAAATTCATCCGACGTTGCTGCCGCCTTGAGATCACCATAAACATTAGCGCCGCTGAACACGAGTGCCGTCAATGACGTTTTCATTCCGGTAAACCCCAGCCAGGCTGGAGAATCGGATGTCTGTAGCCACTGGTGCCAGACTTTGTCCGTCGCCTCCCCCATAGCCCCGCCCTGAAGGCAGGCTGACAACGACAGCATCTGCACCGCCCAATCAGCAATACATGTTTCCGGAGCATAGTCATTAGTGAGAATATTTTGCCAAAGCACAGACTGGTACCAGGCCGCCAGATCGGTATCAACGTCATTAAGTCGTTGCAGCGGCTAGGTGAATTTACTGTCAAACTGTCTGTCAAAATCAGCCCTGACCGGCTCCTTATAGCTTTTTAATAAGCGGGCATACTTTCGGGCAAACGCCTCTGCAGCAACATCTTCTTGCGGAATAGCCTTTGGTCCATAACTGCCGATTGACGGTCCAGTAGATTCAACAAGCGGGCCACTTTGCGCGGTAATATCAGACTTTAGTTTCTCGAGATACTGGGTGATGGCCTGCGATATCACATATTGGTGGAGAACTTCTGGTCGCTCAATATAGGCCTGAATAGACTCCGTCAGCTGCATGCGGGCGTTGTTCAACTCCTGAATAATACCCATCTCATCAGCAAGCGGTACTGCCATTACAGTACAGTGATACTCCTGAGACAAGCGGAATATCTGATAGCTCAACGCGTCCTGCTTTTCAGGATCGGTGCGAGGGTAAAATCCATGCACGCCCCCCACATCGTCACCCTCAACCTGTTCAATATTTTGAAAATTTTCGCTGTTAAATTCGGCCACGTTGGCTTTGAGCGTAGAAAGAGACTCATCCAGAGCAAAGCATCCATCCCCGGATACCTGTCCTTCTTTTGAGAGGATAATTTTGGTAAAACGACTGTCCGGACGGGAACCATCCTGGTAGCCTTTCAGCACATCAGGACTCCATGGATAACGACTAAAGGCCAGCCAGGCCTCGCTGTAGCACGTATTATCGATGTTGATAAACCCTGCTATAACATCATGGTTAGTCATCCTGCACATCTGCGCAAGCGGCTCGACGGTGTCACCTTCTGGCATTAATAGCGCCTCAAATTGCCGCATACACCCATCCGCCGTAACTTCATAACCATGCCAGACAATTTTATCGAGTAGTACATACAGATACCCCATCCGCAACGTGCGCAGGGCATACTTAAATTCGTCTCCGCTTAGCTGGACATCCTGTTCAGGGACTTCGGGACGCCATGTTGAGCCAGCCTGCCCTCTCGGTACTGCAGCGACGCGCAGTGGGTAGACAGGAACACCTTTACGTTCACAAACTCTGCAACCGGTAGGGTACGAAGCTGCCTGCAGGCTGGCGACACGATTACGGTTTAATTCTTCACGAAGTCCCATAGCGAATTAATCCATTATGTTTGCATGGTTTAATGCGCATACTACTCCATAGTGACTTAACCGAAATTCGATCCACCTGAAATTCAGATATTATCAAGGAAGAACTGGCGACCCAGACAGCCAAAGGCTAATCGGCATTCAAGGAACTGCAGCAATTTTAGTGATCAATGCGCAACTGGCATTTACTGTCAGGTAGTGACGTACTACGAGGGGTCAGACTCTCGCCAGAACGGCGAGAGTGCTGCAGAAAAAATTACTCGCCTTTCACGCGCTCGATATTTGCGCCCAGCGCACGCAGCTTATCTTCGATGCGCTCATAGCCGCGATCGATGTGATAAATACGATCAACTACCGTGGTGCCTTCTGCAATACAGCCTGCCAGTACCAGGCTTGCTGACGCACGCAGATCCGTTGCCATCACCTGCGCGCCGGAGAGCGTTTCAACGCCGTGACAAATCACGGTATTGCTTTCAATCTCTGCGTGAGCGCCCATACGGCTAAGTTCAGGCACGTGCATGAAGCGGTTTTCAAACACGGTCTCCGTAATGAAGCCGGTGCCTTCTGCCACCAGATTCAGCAGCGTGAACTGTGCCTGCATGTCGGTCGGGAACGCCGGATGCGGAGCAGTGCGCACATTGACCGCTTTCGGACGCTTGCCGTGCATGTCGAGGCTAATCCAGTCTGCCCCGACTTCAATATCCGCACCCGCATCACGCAGCTTCGCCAGAACGGCATCCAGCGTGTCCGGTTGTGCGTTATGGCAGATGATTTTGCCGCGAGAAATCGCCGCTGCCACCAGGAACGTCCCGGTTTCAATACGGTCTGGCAGAACGCGATACACGCCGCCACCGAGACGCTCAACGCCCTCGATGGTGATACGATCGGTGCCCTGACCGGTGATCTTCGCACCCAGTGCAATCAGGAAGTTCGCAGTATCAACGATTTCCGGCTCGCGCGCGGCGTTCTCGATGATGGTCGTACCTTCGGCAAGCGTAGCCGCACACATGATAGTGACCGTCGCGCCGACGCTCACTTTATCCATCACGATGTGCGCGCCTTTCAGACGGCCATCAACGGACGCCTTCACATAGCCTTCTTCCAGCTTGATGGTCGCCCCTAACTGCTCCAGACCGGTAATGTGCAGGTCAACTGGACGCGCGCCAATCGTGCAGCCGCCCGGCAGTGATACCTGGCCCTGACCAAAGCGAGCCACCAGCGGCCCCAGCGCCCAGATGGACGCACGCATGGTTTTTACCAGGTCGTATGGCGCGCAGAAGACGTTAACGTCGCGAGCATCAATGTGCACGGAACCGTTACGTTCAACCTTTGCGCCCAGCTGACTCAGCAGCTTCATCGAGGTGTCAACGTCCTTCAGTTTCGGGACGTTTTGGATTTCGACAGGTTCTTCTGCCAGTAATGCCGCAAACAGGATTGGCAGTGCGGCGTTTTTAGCGCCTGAAATTGTGACTTCGCCCTGGAGCTTAGTCGGCCCCTGTACACGAAACTTATCCATTATTCTGTTCTCTGTTAAGAATTCATATTCGCTACCGGCGCATCACCCGTAGCTCAAAAACCGTTAAGTTTGCGATCGCGTGCCCATTCCGCTGGGGTAAATGCTTTGATCGACACGGCATGAATGCGGTTGTCCGCAATGTACTCCATCAATGGGCCATAGACCGATTGCTGCTTCTTGACCCGGCTCATGCCGTCAAACATCTCACCCACGGCAATAACCTGAAAGTGACTGCCATCGCCAGAGACGTGGACTTCCTGGAGGGAGAGTGCGTTCATCAGCACGCTCTGAATTTCATTATTTTCCATGGGCTCTTCATTCGTCAGATAGTGAAAACAGCCCAACATCTTAGAGCAAAGTTGCGCTGTCATAAATAAGCAAAAAGCCTCGCCGATAAATCAGACAAGGCTTTGGTGGCTGCTACCCCCTCAGGGGGTTTGCCGGATGGCGGCACAAGACCTTATCCGGCCTACAAAAAATTAACGCGGAAGGACATCGTCAGGCAGATTGTAAAGCTTTGCCAGCGTATAAACCTTATCGTTCACACCGCTGAGTACGACACGGTTCCCCTGCCTCTTGCCCTGGTCAATAAGATGGACCAGCAGTGCCAGTCCACCGGTATCAACCCGGGAAACCTGGCTCAGATCGATGCAGGTAACCCCTTTCATCGCTTCAACACGCGCATCCCATAATGGGTTTAACACGTCCTGATCCAGTTCCCCCACCAGCAACAACTTGTCACCTTCACGCGCCCAGGCGAGTGACTGCGTCATTATTTTTTCTCTTCCAGCGTGATTTTCTGCTGAGAAATAGATTTCAGCTGCGCCGTCAGGCCATCAATACCTTTGGTCCTCAGCAGGTCACTCCACTCATTTTGTTTGGTGGTGATCATGCTGACGCCTTCGGCGATCATGTCATACGCCTGCCAGTGACCGGTCTGGGAGTTTTTACGCCACTGGAAATCCAGACGTACCGGAGGACGGCCATTCGGATCGATAATGGTGACACGGATCGGCACGATGGTCGCGTCACCCAGCGGTTGTTCCGGGGCAATCTGATAAGTCTGGCCATGGTACATCGCCAGCGCCTGACCGTAGGCCTGTTTCAGGTACTCACGAAACGCAGCAAAATACGCGTCACGTTGTGCAGGCGTCGCTTCTTTGTAATAACGACCCAGCACCAGCGCGCCGGCATATTTCACCTGCACGTACGGCAACAGCTCCTGATCGACGATATCACGCAGGTAATCCGGGTTAGAACGGATTTTCGGCTGTTCGTTCTTCAGACGGTCGAAGGTTTTCTGCGCCGCCTCATCCATCTGTTTGTAAGGGTTGGCTTGATCCGCTGCCATTGCTGCGCTAAGTGGAGCAATGACCAGCATAGCCACCATCATCAATCGTTTAAACATATGTCGATTCTCCTGAGATTATTTCGTCGCGCCCGCAGGCGTGGTGGCTTCATTATTACCCTGAGCCGCAATCGGCGCATCGCCAGAATTCTTATTGTCATCGCCTTTACTGTTACTGTTGTAAAGGAACTGACCAATCATATCTTCCAGCACCATCGCCGATTTGGTGTCCTGGATCGTATCACCATCCTTGAGAATAGCGGTTCCCAGTTCAGGATCCTCAAAACCGACGTTCAATGCCAGATATTGCTCACCCAGCAGACCGGAAGTGCGGATACTCAGCGAACTGGTATCTGGAATCTGGTTAAAGCGCGATTCAATCTCCAGCGTCACACGCGGCAGGTACGATTTCGGATCCAACGAAATATCCGACACGCGTCCAACAACTACCCCGCCAATCCGCACCGGAGAGCGTTCTCTCAAGCCACCAATGTTATCAAAGGTCGCATAAATCGTGTAGGTCGGCTCAGTACGCATAGAGGTGACGTTAGCTGCTTTCAGGCAGACGAACAGCGCCGCCAGCAGCGCAACCAACAGGAATAACCCGACCCAAATTTCATTTTTTTTCGTTTGCATGAACTCAATTCCCAAACATCAGTGCGGTCAGCACAAAATCCAGCCCCAGAACGGCAAGAGAGGCGTGCACAACGGTACGTGTCGTTGCCCGGCTAATCCCGGCAGAGGTCGGGATTGCATCATAACCATTGAACAATGCAATCCATGTGACCGTAATGGCGAACACCACGCTCTTAATTAAACAGTTGACCAGATCCAGGCGCCAGTCGACGGCATTTTGCATCGCAGACCAGAAAAAGCCTGCATCAATACCTTTCCAGCTTACACCGACCAGTGAACCGCCCCAGATACCTACCGCGACAAAAATAATCGTCAGCAGCGGCAGTGAAATCACCCCCGCCCAAAAGCGTGGGGATATCACCCGACGCAGGGGATCAACCGCCATCATTTCCATACTGGAAAGCTGTTCGGTTGCCCGCATCAGACCAATTTCTGCGGTTAAGGCCGACCCGGCTCGCCCGGCGAACAGCAGCGCCGCCACAACCGGTCCCAGTTCACGCAGCAGCGAAAGCGCCACCAGCATACCAAGACTGGTTTCCGCACTGTAGGTGGTCAGAACCAGGTATCCCTGCAGCCCCAACACCATACCGATGAACACGCCAGAAACGATAATAATCAGCATCGATAAGACGCCGACATTATAGAGCTGACGGATCAGAAGCGGCGCATGTTTGCGAAACTCCGGCTTGCCGACTACCGCATTGAACAACATTAATCCGGCACGCCCGAACGTCCTGAGGGTTTTAATCCCTCGATGTCCGAGTGAGGCCAGCGCATTTAACAACATGGATGGCTTAACTCCCTGTTTTAAGTAAATCGGAGTGGTAATCGCCCGCCGGGTAGCGGAACGGAACCGGCCCATCAGCAATGCCATCGAGGAACTGACGTACACGCGGATCGGCATTTTCTTGCAGTGCCTGAGCACTACCGTAGGCCACAATTTTTTTATCCGCCATTATATAGGCGTAATCCGCAATACTCAGAACCTCCGGCACATCATGAGACACCACCACACAGGTGACGCCCAGTGTGCTGTTCAGTTCAGAGATCAGCTTCACCAGCACGCCCATGGTGATGGGGTCCTGACCGACAAACGGCTCATCAAACATGATCAGGTCTGGTTCCAGCGCAATGGCGCGCGCAAGTGCGGCACGTCGCGCCATACCACCAGATAATTCAGAAGGCATTAATTTTGCTGCACCGCGCAGGCCAACGGCCTCAAGCTTCATCATCACCGTGCTTTTCAGCAACGGCGAGGGTAGCGTCGTATGCTCACGCAGCGGATAGGCAACGTTGTCGAACACGTTCATATCGGTAAACAGCGCACCCGATTGAAACAGCATACTCATACGTTTACGCACGGTGTACAACCGCGAACGAGACATGGCCGGGACGTTCTCGCCATCAAACAGGATCTCACCCTTATCCGGGGGAATTTGTCCGCCAATCAGACGCAACAGCGTCGTTTTGCCGATGCCTGATGGCCCCATGATCGCCGTTATCTTGCCGCGCGGCACCGTCAGGGAAATATTATCAAAAATGCAGCGGTCGCCTCGGGAAAAGCTGACATCGTGCATATCGACTAGATTCGCCACAGACTGACCCATTGATTCATCCTTTACTATTGCCTCGTTGATCGAAGAGTTTGGCGCTCAATTTAGCCATGAACCCAACATATTTACAGATTATTACCCGCTCTGGTTAGCGAAAGCTGGCATTTGTTTTACTTTTTAGCCGCATAAAGTCAAAATTAAGACTTCGTTACGGCTTCCAGAAGATCCTTCACGTGGACCGGCGAGTATACCTGAAGAAAGGACTTTAGATGCTTTTAGCGACGGCGCTGTTAATAATTGGTTTACTTCTGGTGGTCTACGGTGCCGACCGTCTGGTATTTGCCGCCTCTATTTTATGCCGCACCTTCGGCATTCCCCCCATCATCATTGGGATGACCGTCGTCAGCATAGGCACATCGTTACCTGAAATTATTGTCTCCGTTGCCGCCTCTATGAATGGGCAGCTCGATTTAGCCGTCGGCACCGCGCTCGGCTCAAACATCACCAATATTCTCTTGATTTTAGGCCTGTCAGCGCTGATTCACCCTTTTACCGTGCATTCTGATGTTCTGCGTCGCGAATTACCGCTAATGTTGCTGGTCAGTATTCTGGCCGCATCCGTGCTGTACGACGGGGAACTGAGCCGCAGCGATGGTTTTTTTCTTCTGCTTCTGGCCGTGCTATGGCTGCTATTCATTGTTAAAATCGCGCGGTTGGCGGAACGGGAAGGCAATGACAGCCTGACCCGGGAGCAAGTGGCTGAACTACCGCGCGAAGGGGGACTACCTGTCGCCTTTTTGTGGCTGGGCATTGCGCTGATTATTATGCCAATGGCAACGCGAATGGTGGTCGATAACGCCACCGTGCTGGCGAATTACTTTGCCATGAGCGAGCTCACCATTGGATTAACGGTGGTGGCGATTGGCACCAGCCTGCCAGAGCTGGCAACGGCTATCGCGGGCCTGCGTAAGGGTGAAAATGATATTGCTGTCGGCAACATCATCGGTGCCAACATTTTTAATATTGTTATCGTTCTCGGACTCCCCGCACTGATCACACCAGGCGAGGTCAATCCGATGGCCTTCGTCCGTGACTACAGTGTGATGCTACTGGTAAGTGTTATTTTTGCATTACTCTGCTGGCGACGTCCGCGCCAGATTGGTCGCGGTGCGGGTGCGCTGCTGACCGGCGGTTTTATCATATGGCTGGCGATGCTGTATTGGGTATCGCCACTTCTCGTTGGATAACTGGAAACGCATTATGTCGCACTTAGAGTTGCAACCGGGTTTTGACTTTCAGCAAGCAGGCAAGGAAGTCCTGGCTATTGAACGTGAAGGCCTGGCGGAGCTTGATCAGTACATCGACCTGAACTTTACCCTCGCCTGTGAGAAAATCGTCAACTGCGCGGGTAAAGTTGTGGTGATGGGAATGGGGAAATCCGGGCATATCGGGCGCAAAATGGCCGCCACGTTTGCCAGTACCGGTACGCCGTCCTTTTTCGTACATCCTGGTGAAGCCGCACACGGCGATCTGGGCATGGTATCGCCGCAGGACGTGGTGATCGCCATTTCTAACTCCGGAGAATCCAATGAGATTGCCGCGTTAATTCCAGTGCTCAAACGCCTTCACGTCCCGCTTATCTGCATGACCGGTCGTCCGGAAAGCAGCATGGCGCGTGCAGCAGATGTGCATCTGTGTGTTAAAGTACCCAAGGAAGCCTGCCCATTAGGTCTGGCGCCGACCAGCAGCACAACCGCGACGCTGGTGATGGGCGATGCGCTCGCCGTGGCATTATTGAAAGCCCGCGGCTTTACTGCGGAAGATTTTGCGTTGTCACACCCCGGTGGCGCACTGGGGCGTAAGCTTTTGCTGCGCGTTAACGATATTATGCATACGGGCGACGAGATCCCGCATGTGAATAAAAACGCCAGCCTGCGCGATGCGTTACTTGAGATTACGCGTAAAAATCTCGGCATGACCGTCATTTGCGATGACACCATGAAGATCGACGGCATCTTCACGGATGGTGACTTACGCCGCGTCTTTGATATGGGCGTTGACGTTCGCCAGTTGGGGATTGCCGACGTGATGACCCCCGGGGGCATTCGCGTGCGTCCGGGCATTCTTGCCGTGGACGCTCTGAATTTAATGCAATCCCGCCATATTACCTCGGTGATGGTTGCTGATGGCGACCGTTTACTCGGTGTGTTACATATGCATGATCTCCTGCGTGCAGGCGTAGTGTAAAAAGTAAAGTAGAAACGCAAGGATAAAAGAAATGAGTAACGCAGGTGCGTCGCTTGCGACCTGTTATGGACCCGTCAGCGCTGAAGTCATCACCAGGGCAGAGAATATTCGTCTGCTGATCCTTGATGTGGATGGCGTACTGTCTGACGGCCTGATTTATATGGGCAACAACGGCGAAGAACTCAAGGCGTTTAACGTCCGTGATGGCTACGGAATTCGTTGTGCGCTCACTTCCGGTATCGAGGTTGCTATTATTACCGGACGAAAGGCTAAACTTGTAGAAGACCGCTGTAACACGTTGGGGATTACCCATCTGTACCAGGGACAGTCGGACAAACTGGTGGCCTTCGACGATCTGCTCAACAAGCAGGCGATCGCGCCGGAACAGGTGGCATACGTCGGCGACGATCTGATCGACTGGCCGGTGATGGCGAAAGTCGGATTAAGCGTGGCGGTAGCGGATGCCCACCCGCTGCTGATCCCTCGTGCCGACTATGTCACGCGCATTGATGGAGGGCGCGGCGCGGTACGTGAGGTCTGCGATTTATTACTCCTGGCGCAGGGCAAACTGGACGAGGCCAAAGGTCAATCGATATGAGCAAAACCAGACGTTGGGTTATCATTCTACTGTCGCTGGCCGTCCTTGCGCTGATCGGTATTAACCTGGCAGACAAAGACGACACCACTCAGGTGGTAATCAATAACAACGAGCCGACCTATAAGAGCGAACATACCTACAGCGTCGTGTATAGCCCGGAAGGCGCACTGAGCTATCGACTTATCGCTCAACACGTTGAATATTATTCCGCTCAGGCTGTTTCGTGGTTTACTCAACCGGTATTAACCACGTTTGATAAGGATAAAGTGCCGACCTGGTCTATCAAGGCTGATAAAGCCAAATTGACTGAGGATCGGATGCTGTATCTGTATGGCCATGTTGAAGTCAACGCCCTGGTGGCAGACTCTCAACTACGCAGAATTACGACCGATAACGCGCAGATTAACCTGGTGACGCAAGATGTTACCTCAAACGATCTGGTCACGTTGTATGGAACAACATTTAACTCCAGCGGACTGAAGATGCGCGGCAATTTACGCAGCAAGAACGCCGAGCTGATTGAAAAGGTTAGAACCTCATATGAAATCCAAAACAAACAAACTCAGCCTTAATCTTGTGCTTGCCAGCTCCCTTCTGGCCGCCAGCATTCCGGCATTTGCCGTCACCGGCGATACCGAGCAGCCGATTCACATTGAATCGGATCAGCAGTCCCTGGATATGCAGGGTAACGTGGTGACATTTACCGGTAATGTTATCGTGACGCAGGGCACCATCAAAATTAATGCCGATAAGGTTGTCGTGACCCGTCCGGGCGGTGAAGACGGTAAAGAAGTGATCGATGGCTACGGCAATCCGGCAACGTTTTACCAGATGCAGGATAACGGTAAACCCGTTAACGGCCATGCCTTACATATGCACTATGAACTGGCAAAAGATTTTGTTGTGCTGACGGGTAAAGCCTATCTGGAGCAGGTGGACAGCAACATCACCGGCGACAAAATTACCTATCTGGTAAAAGAGCAGAAAATGCAGGCCTTCAGCGATAAAGGTAAACGCGTCACTACCGTTCTGGTGCCGTCACAGCTGCAGGATAAAAACAAAACCAAAGCTCCGGCAGAGAAAAAAGGTAACTGATTCGTTATGGCAACATTAACTGCAAAGAACCTTGCAAAAGCCTATAAAGGCCGCCGAGTGGTGGAAGACGTCAGTCTGACCGTCAACTCTGGGGAGATCGTCGGTCTGCTCGGCCCTAACGGTGCGGGCAAAACAACGACCTTTTACATGGTGGTGGGCATTGTGCCGCGCGATGCGGGCAACATCATCATCGATGACGAAGACATCAGCCTGCTGCCGCTGCATGCACGCGCCCGTCGCGGCATCGGTTATTTACCGCAGGAAGCCTCTATTTTTCGTCGTCTGAGCGTGTTTGATAACCTGATGGCGGTACTGCAAATTCGTGACGATCTCTCCAGCGAACAGCGCGAAGATCGTGCTAACGAACTGATGGAAGAGTTCCATATAGAACACCTGCGGGACAGCCTGGGACAGTCGCTGTCCGGGGGGGAACGTCGCCGTGTGGAAATCGCTCGTGCATTAGCTGCAAATCCGAAATTTATCCTGCTGGATGAACCATTTGCGGGCGTTGACCCGATCTCCGTTATTGATATCAAACGTATCATTGAACACCTGCGCGACAGCGGACTCGGCGTGCTGATCACCGACCATAACGTGCGTGAAACGCTGGCGGTCTGTGAACGCGCCTATATTGTGAGTCAGGGACATCTGATAGCACACGGCACGCCAACCGAAATACTGCAAGACGAACACGTTAAGCGCGTATACCTTGGGGAAGACTTCAGACTCTGATAGGGTAGAAGACGTCACGTTACTGCAGGAGAAAACCACTCTGAACATGAAGCAAGGTTTGCAACTCAGGCTTAGCCAACAACTGGCAATGACGCCTCAGCTACAACAGGCTATCCGTCTGTTGCAGTTGTCTACGCTGGAACTTCAGCAAGAACTTCAGCAAGCGCTGGAAAGTAACCCATTGCTCGAGCAAACCGATCTTCACGACGAAATTGATACCCAGGAAAAACAGGACAGCGATTCCCTCGATACCGCAGATGCTCTCGAACAAAAAGAGATGCCGGAAGAGCTACCGCTGGATGCCAGTTGGGATGAAATTTACACCGCAGGCACGCCGTCGGGCACCAGTGGGGATTACATCGACGACGAACTGCCTGTGTATCAGGGTGAAACCACGCAATCATTACAAGATTACCTGATGTGGCAAGTGGGATTGACCCCGTTCTCGGATACCGATCGCGCCATTGCGACGTCAATTGTCGATGCGGTTGATGACACCGGATATCTCACCGTTTCTCTGGACGATATTCTCGAGAGCATGGGTGATGACGACATTGGACTCGATGAAGTCGAAGCCGTGCTAAAACGCGTTCAACGTTTTGATCCGGTTGGCGTGGCGGCAAAAGATCTCCGCGACTGCCTGTTGATTCAACTGTCGCAGTTTGACAAAGCCACACCATGGCTGGAAGAAGCCCGCCTGATCATCAGCGATCACCTCGATCTGTTAGCCAATCACGATTTCCGCTCGCTCATGCGCGTTACCCGGTTGAAAGAAGATGTGCTGAAAGAAGCCGTCAACCTGATCCAGTCGCTGGATCCGAGACCCGGGCAGTCGATCCAAACCGGTGAGCCAGAGTACGTGATCCCAGATGTACTGGTGCGCAAACATAACGATCGTTGGGTCGTCGAACTGAACAGCGACAGCATTCCGCGTCTACAGATTAATCAGCACTATGCCGCCATGTGCAATGGCGGGCGCAACGATGCCGACAGCCAGTTTATTCGCACCAATCTCCAGGATGCAAAGTGGCTGATTAAAAGTCTGGAAAGCCGTAACGACACGCTGTTGCGCGTCAGTCGATGTATTGTTGAGCAACAGCAAGCCTTCTTTGAGAAAGGTGAAGAATTTATGAAGCCGATGGTGCTGGCGGATATCGCCCAGGCTGTCGAGATGCACGAATCGACCATTTCCCGAGTGACCACGCAAAAGTATCTGCACAGTCCACGCGGCATTTTTGAACTCAAGTATTTCTTTTCCAGCCACGTCAACACTGAGGGCGGGGGCGAAGCCTCTTCTACAGCGATACGCGCACTGGTGAAGAAATTAATTGCTGCGGAGAACCCTGCGAAACCGCTGAGTGACAGCAAGTTAACCTCTATGCTGTCAGAACAGGGTATCATGGTGGCGCGCCGCACCGTTGCGAAGTACCGAGAGTCTTTATCCATTCCGCCGTCTAACCAGCGCAAACAGCTGGTCTGACCCAACCGATAAGGAAGACACTATGCAGCTCAACATCACTGGAAACAACGTCGAAATCACTGAAGCACTGCGTGACTTTGTGAACACAAAGTTCGCCAAACTTGAGCAATATTTCGACCGGATTAATCAGGTCTATATTGTGTTGAAGGTGGAGAAGGTGACACACATCTCGGATGCAACACTGCATGTGAACGGTGGCGAAATTCATGCCAGCGCGGAAGGTCAGGATATGTACGCCGCCATTGACGGTTTAATTGATAAACTGGCTCGGCAGTTAACAAAACATAAAGATAAACTGAAACAGCACTAACTTGTCCGGGCAGTTAGCGGGTGCAGGACGGCCTGTTGTGCAGCACAACGGGCCATTTGTACAGTTAGCGCTTAGGTGAAATTATGACAAATAACGATACGACTCTACAACTGAGTACTGTTCTTAACCAGGAATGTACGCGCTCTGGTGTTCACTGCCAAAGCAAAAAACGCGCTCTGGAAATCATCAGCGAACTGGCAGCAAAGCAGCTCAGCTTGCCTTCTCAGGTGGTATTTGAAGCCATTCTGACGCGTGAAAAAATGGGCAGTACCGGCATCGGCAATGGTATTGCCATTCCGCACGGAAAGCTGGAAGAAGACACGATGCGCGCGGTCGGCGTGTTTGTGCAGCTAGAAACGCCTATCGCGTTCGACGCCATTGATAATCAACCGGTCGATCTGTTGTTCGCCCTGCTGGTTCCCGCAGACCAAACCAAGACGCATTTGCACACCTTGTCACTGGTTGCAAAACGTCTGGCGGATAAAACCATCTGTCGCCGCCTGCGTTCCGCGCAGAGCGATCAGGAGCTGTATCAAATCATCACGGACACCGAAGGTGTACAGGATGAAGCATAACAACCCAATGGCACCCTTTTTTGTCGTTGTGAGGAGAAACAGTACATGGTACTGATGATCGTCAGCGGTCGTTCAGGGTCAGGCAAATCTGTTGCCCTGCGAGCGCTGGAAGATATGGGTTTTTACTGCGTGGATAACCTTCCCGTAGTGCTGTTGCCCGATCTGGCCCGCACCCTGGCCGATAGCCAAATTTCTGCGGCCGTCAGCATTGATGTGCGCAATATGCCTGAGTCACCAGAAATTTTCGAGCAGGCAATGAATAACCTGCCTGAAGGTTTCTCGCCGCAGCTGCTGTTCCTCGATGCTGACCGTAACACGCTGATCCGTCGCTACAGTGATACCCGTCGACTGCACCCACTCTCCAGCAAAAATCTGTCACTGGAAAGTGCTATCGATAAGGAAAGTGACTTACTGGAGCCACTGCGTTCCCGCGCGGATCTGATCGTCGACACCTCTGAAATGTCCGTGCACGAGCTGGCAGAAATGTTGCGTACCCGACTGCTGGGCAAACGTGAACGTGAACTGACCATGGTATTCGAGTCCTTTGGCTTCAAGCACGGCATCCCGATTGATGCGGATTACGTCTTTGACGTGCGCTTCCTGCCAAACCCACACTGGGATCCTAAACTGCGTCCGATGACCGGCCTGGACAGGCCCGTCGCCGCGTTTCTCGACCGTCACACAGAAGTACACAATTTTATCTACCAGACTCGCAGCTATCTTGAGCTATGGTTACCCATGCTGGAGACCAACAACCGCAGCTACCTCACCGTAGCCATCGGCTGTACCGGCGGGAAACACCGATCGGTGTATATTGCAGAGCAACTGGCTGACTACTTCCGCTCTCGCGGTAAAAACGTGCAGTCACGCCATCGCACGCTGGAAAAACGCAAATCATGACCGTAAAACAGACTGTCGAAATCACCAATAAGCTGGGCATGCACGCCCGGCCTGCGATGAAGCTGTTTGAATTAATGCAGGGTTTTGAGGCGGAAGTGCTGTTGCGTAACGATGAAGGTACAGAGGCGGAGGCAAACAGCGTCATCGCCCTGCTGATGCTGGATTCCGCCAAAGGTCGCCAGATAGAGGTTGAAGCCTCTGGCCCACAGGAAGTAGAAGCCCTGGCAGCGGTGATTGCGCTGTTTAATTCGGGGTTTGACGAGGATTAGTCAGTACAGAGCTACCATTTCAGCACGTAGCGAGTAGGTCGGATAAGGCGTTTACGCCGCATCCGGCAATGTCGTTGTGTCGTATTCTGCCTGATGCGCTGCGCTTATCAGGCCTACAAAAACAGCGTCAGCATCGCTAATACAGCTTATTTTCCCGCATAAACGACTCACCGCCTAACTGGCGCATTTGCCTCATGACCCATGCCTGCCGGTTACGTACATAGCCTGACGGGGCATTCGCCTTAAAACGCAGAGGATTTGGCAGCACCGCCGCCAGCAGCGCTGCTTCAGACTGACTCAGGCGGCTGGCCGGTTTATGGAAATAACGTTGTGCTGCCGCTTCTACGCCGAATACACCGTCGCCAAACTCGGCGATATTCAGATAAACAGTCAGAATACGTTTCTTACTCCACACTGTTTCCATGCCCAGTGTGAGTCCGGCCTCAAGACCTTTACGCACCCAACTGCGTCCATCCCACAGAAAGAGATTTTTTGCTGTCTGCTGCGAGAGCGTCGATGCTCCACGAATGCGGCTTTCATTGCGCTCATTATGCGCCAGCGCCTTTTCTATCGCAGAGACATCAAATCCCCAATGCTGCGGAAATTTTTGGTCTTCTGCGGCAATAACCGCCAGTCCCATCCACGGTGAGATCTCATCCATACTGACCCAGTCAGAATGCGCCACATAGCCGAAATCACCGTGCAACCAGGCGCTAATTTGTCGTTCAGCCATCACCGCTGAAAAGGGCACGGGCAGCACGCTGAAGAGGGCGATGCCCCCGCCCCAGAACACGGCGAGGACAATGACCGCCCGCAGAAAGAGTCGCCGCAAACTGGCGGTCACCCCTTTTTTCATTCAGTCAGCACCAGCACACGCGAGACCAGCTTGTCGATACCGCTCGCCGCCTGGGCAATATCCTGTGCCAGCATATAAGCCGGCGTGGTGACGATTTTGTGGTCTTCATCAACCACAATATCATCGACCGGACACGGCACATGCTCTGCCCCCATATCCTCCAGCACTTCCGCAGTATCGATATCAGTGCCAATCGTCAGACGCAGCGGAAAATCGAATATTTTAGGCAGCATCGCTGGAGCAATACACATGAACCCCAACGGCTTACCGGATTGATGCATGGCGACTACCAACGCGGCTAAGTCGCTATCCACCCGGCATTCGCTTCCCTGGCTGGCGAAATTGCTCAGGTTCTTCGCTGCACCGAATCCACCTGGGACAATCAGCGCATCCAGTTCAGCAGAGACCGCCTGGGCAAGCGGGCGAATATCACCACGGGTTATACGTGCAGCCTCAATCAGGACATTGCGGGTCTCCTGCATGGGTTCGCCCGTCAGATGATTAATCACATCTGCTTGTTGTTTATCCGGCGCAAAGCAGATGGCCTGAGCCCCGTTGCGGGCAATAGCCAGCAGCGTTAACACGGCTTCATGGATCTCCGAGCCGTCATACACGCCGCATCCACCGAGCACTACGCCAATTTTCTTCATCGTGATACTCCTTTCGCAACTGGCTGTAGCATATTAATAATTCTTATTAAAATGCTACGCTTCACACATTTAACTGATTCATGTAACAAATTATTTAAGATTTGCTATCTTAACTGCGTGCGGCCTGAAAATTAGGGCTGCGCCCTTGTAAACAATGATAATAATTTACGGCGCAGCCACGATTTCCCTGGTGTTGGCGCAGTATTCGCGCACCCCGGCTAAGCCGGGGTCATTTTTTTTCAACACTCGCCACCCAGGCTCTTAATACCGCCACGTCGTGCTGCCACTCCTGCTTCATCTCTTCAATCCATTCCCCCACGTTGTCCTCCCAGGCAGGAAGGTCCGGGGATTGAATTTGCTGACCCAGCTGCTGCAGATGGCGCAGTCCCACTGACCCCGCGGCACCTTTGATTTTATGGCCTTCCTCAACAACGCCTTTTTTATCACGCGCGGTCAGGTTGGACTCCAGCACACTTAAATAACCCGGCATCATCTTCTCAAATACCGCCAATCCGTCGGTAATTAACTTCGGTCCCACCAGCTCGAGGTATTGTTCCAACATGGGAATATCTAACAGCGCTTGCGATTTACTGCTTTCTTCAGATGTCACAGTGCTCTCCTCTTTGTTTCGGGTATCCCAGTATTTTTTAATCATGGCGGTTAACGCCGGTACCGACAGCGGCTTGCTCAGCACGTCATCCATACCCGCTTCCAGATATTCTTTTTTGTCTTTCAGAACGTTAGCAGTGAGCGCCACCAGCGGCGGCAGATCTTCCCGCGCGTACTTTTGCGTTAACTCTCTGGAGATATCCAGACCCGTCATATCCGGCAACTGAATATCCAACAGTACCAGGTCGTACTCACCCGGTTTGAACATTTCCAGCGCGGCTTTCCCGGTCATGGCGACGTCCACGCTGTTACCCAGTTTTTCCAGCACCGAACGGGCGACAATCACGTTCAGTTCAATGTCCTCAACCAGCAGCACATTCAGGGCAGGTAACGGCATGTCGTCTTCCTCGAAGGCGTCTTCAATCTCTTCCGCAACGGCTGGGGCATGAACGGTAAGGGTAAAGACGGAACCTTTCCCCGGATGGCTGGAAACCGTAATATCGCCGCCCATGTTTTTCGCCAGACGACGAGACACTGCCAGACCAATCCCGGTCCCGGTGGCCGGTTTACCGCCATTGCTGTCCTTCACCTGATAATACATGGCGAAGATTTTATCCTGCTCATCCTGCGGAATACCGATACCAGAATCTTCCACTTCAAAATGCAGCATGTTGCCTTTGTCATAGCGCGCCCGCACTGTGACCTGCCCTTTCTGGGTAAACTTCACGGCGTTGCTGATCAGATTCCACAGGATTTGACGCAGACGCGTCCCATCGGTAATGACCTTATGCGGCAGCGGCAAGGTCGGATCAAGTACAAAGCGCAGCCCTTTTTGCTGCGCCTGCAGGCCGGAGAGGTTTTCCAGATCTGCCATAAAGCTGGTGAAATCTATCGGCTGGTTATCGAGCTGAACTTTACGCCGCTCCATCTTATCCATGTCGATAATATCGTTGAAAATATTCCCAAGCGTAACGGCAGAAACATGGATAGTTTTCAGGTATTTTTCCTGCTCAGCGGTCAGATCCGTATCCAGCAGGATCCGACTTAAACCGACAATACCGTTCAGCGGCGTACGCAGTTCGTGGCTGATGGTGGAAATAAAGGTCGTCTTGTCACGGCTGGCACGTTCAAGTGCATCCTGGTAGCGCTTGCGCTCGGTAATATCGCGGCCAAAGCCCATCAGGCCGTGTCGTTTACCGACGCGGTCGTAATAAGGCACTTTACGAATTTCAAAGCAGGCTTTACGTCCGTCCGGGTAATCCAGCCATTGTTCATAGGTCAACGAGACATTATGGCGGAACACTTTCTCGTCGGTTTCGATAACTTTTTCAGCCGCTTCTGGCGAGTAAACTTCAATCGGTTTTAAATTCACCAGCTGCTTTTCGCTCTTGCCGGTCAGCAATTCCATGGCGCGGTTACAGCCGGAGAACTCTTTATCTTCATTGCGATAAAAAACCAGATCCGGTGAAGCATCGAGAAAAGAACGCAGAAAAGAGGATTGTTGTTCCAGTTGGATCTGCGCTTCTTCACGCTCTTTAATTTCGACTTTGAGTTGTTCAAACGTTTCCTGGCGCTCCGCTTCCGCCTTTTCACGTTCGACAATCTCCTGGTTAAGCTGCGCAATATTGTCCTTTAACTGCACGTTAAGCTTGAGATCGCGTTCGCGCATCTCTTCCAGCTTCTGCACCAGTCGTGACAGGCGTTGCCGGGACTCCTCCAGTTGCTCCACGACCACTGACAGGAAGTAGACCGCCCAGGGGGTAATTAACAGGCCAAAAAAGATGGAACGTATTACATCAATACTTTCTACTTCACCATGCAGCACCATGGTGACGGCCATTTGCACCACTATGGCCAACACCACCAGAGCCAGCGCCAATAGCAGCGAAAAGCGCACCAGACCTAATTTCATCATCAGGTCGACATAATACTGCGCCAGCATTCGAATTTGCTTCATAGAGGGTTCCTTCACGACAACTTGGCACAATAATACTCAATTCTCGGCGTGACGTTTGAGATTGTGCAATAAATGCGGAGGCTATCGGTGAAATGACTGAGGAGAGGTCATCGTAGACCTGATAAGCGAAGCGCCATCAGGCAAGCAGGCGCAGATTGCCGGATGTCGGCTTTGCCTTATCCGGCCTACAAAGGGTTAGCTCCCCGGCTGAGCCCACGGCGTTCCAAGAGCGGAGCCTTGTACACCATGCTCATTGAGATAACGGTCCAGTTCGACCATTCCGGTCCAGCGATTTTCACACCACAGCGGCGCCAGTAACATCGGGCGACGGGCGCTGGCAGAAATACGATGATAAATAACCTCTGGCGGCGTATGGCGAATCATCTCGCCCGCCGTCACGGTGTAATCGGCCAGCTCAATACCGCTCAGACGCCCAGCTTCCCAGGCCTTCGCCATAATGCTGCCCTTCACGATATGCAGCGGATGCAGCTTAATGCCATCAACGCCGGTCTCCACCACGCGCGCCAGCGTTTGCAGACATTCCGCTTGCCCTTCTCCCGGCAGGCCGACAATCAGATGTGAGCACACTTTCAACCCACGCTCACGCGCCAACTGCGTGGTGCGTTGATAGCAGGCAAAGTCATGCCCACGGTTAATACGGTGCAGCGTTTTATCATGGGCCGTTTGCAGCCCCAGTTCCAACCACACCTCGTAGCCCTGATCTTTATATTCGCACAGCAGATCGAGCACCGCCTCTGGCACGCAGTCAGGGCGCGTCCCGACGCACAGCCCGACAATATTGGCCTGAGTGACCGCCTGCTGGTACATCGAACGCAGCACCTGCACTTCGGCAAAGGTGCTGGTATAGGCCTGGAAATAGGCCAGGTAGCGCTTGGCGCGATTCACCAGTTGAGCCTGATGTTCGAGCTGCTCAGCAATCGAATGATGCTGCTGTGCCTCATCGGCAAAGGAGGCGACATTACAGAAGGTGCACCCGCCACGTCCAATGGTGCCATCGCGATTTGGGCAGCTAAACCCGCCGTGCAGCGTGAGTTTATGAACCTTTTGCCCATAACGACGAGAAAGATCCCCACCAAACATATTGACTAATTTCTGTAACTGCATAATCTGATAGACCGCGCCTTGAAAAGAGGCCAAAGCCTGCCATTTTTAGCCCCCGTCGGCGATGACCTGGATCAATCGCCCCGGCGTGCTTTTATTCATTGCATATACAAGCAAAATAAATGAAATTTCATTCAATCAAAATGTGATTACTTTTCCTTATATCCGATGATTTTTTTATCTTCCGACGGCCAACAGATAAAAACAGTATCTTTAAGACGCGTAAATTCTATAAACCAGCATAAAATGCCAAATATCGCGATAAACAAAGGGAGGACAAGCGATAACGGACCTTTCTGACAGTGAGACAGATCACACTTCCCTCGCCATCCACCGTGCGTTAAATCAATGTAAAAATGCTATTAATTTCAATATATTCATATCGTTAATCGACCTATAGCACATTTTTGCATAAATAAGATTGCCATTTGACCTGTGTGTGGATTCCCGATAACGTGGAAATCCGCTGGAAGCTTTCTGGATGAGCAGCCTGCTCATCATATTTATGCAGTAATTGAGATTCCCTCTGAAGCAAGTCCTCAAACTTGTTTGACCTATGCGAAAAGGATTAAAGAGGGCGAATGCGAGGTGAGCGTATAACGCGCAACCCCCGTCGCCATGCTCTTGGTGTGCCTGTGCGCAAACGGTATCGGAGAGGCGTCCCGCAGAGCCTGGGGAGGTTCACTGATATGTTGTACGATAAATCCCTTGAGAAGGATAACTGTGGTTTCGGCCTGATCGCCCACATAGAAGGCGAACCTAGCCACAAGGTAGTGCGTACCGCCATACACGCACTGGCCCGTATGCAGCACCGTGGAGCCATCCTCGCGGACGGTAAAACCGGCGACGGCTGTGGCCTGTTATTACAAAAACCCGATCGCTTTTTCCGCATTGTTGCGCAAGAGCGCGGCTGGCGTTTAGCCAAAAACTACGCGGTCGGCATGATCTTTTTAAATAAAGACGCTGAACTGGCGGCGGCGTCTCGTCGCATCGTTGAAGAAGAGTTACAGCAGGAAACCCTGTCGATTGTGGGCTGGCGCGACGTGCCGACCAACGACGGTGTTCTCGGTGAAATTGCCCTCTCCTCCCTGCCCCGTATTGAGCAAATTTTTGTTAACGCCCCTGCGGGCTGGCGTCCACGCGATATGGAGCGCCGTCTGTTCATCGCGCGTCGCCGCATCGAAAAACGTTTACAGGACGATAAAGACTTCTACGTCTGTAGCTTGTCCAATCTGGTCAATATCTATAAAGGTCTGTGTATGCCGGCGGATCTGCCGCGCTTTTACCTGGACCTCGCGGACCTGCGTCTGGAATCGGCCATCTGCCTGTTCCACCAGCGCTTTTC
>OJJJ01000343.1_pt1 | contig 25716 bp, 24 predicted proteins | sample 1596311 | NCBI WGS metagenome assembly OJJJ01 (sample SAMEA4350140, study PRJEB24818) | metagenome | biome: human; feature: gut; material: faeces | place: Denmark | collected 2013-09 | reverse complement strand
GTAGCGATGGAAGAACAGGTGCATCACGGGGGAGTGTTTTGCCGGGTAGCGCTGCGCTTACCCGGCAAAACACTCACCCGTGATGCACCTGTTCTTCCATCGCTACCGGCCATTTACGGAAAATCAGTACCGACCAGATAAGCGCCACGAGTGCCGGAATCGCCCCCAGGTAGCCAATCGCCGACATCGATACATGAAGGCTGATCTGATTGCCCACCAGCGCACCCGCGCCAATACCCAGATTAAAAATGCCTGAGAATAGCGACATCGCCACGTCGGTGGCATCCGGGGCCAGGGCCAGCACTTTTACCTGCATACCAAGCCCGATAATCATGATCGCTATGCCCCAGAAGATGCTGAGGATCGCCAGATGACTTTCACTGCCCGCTGCGGGCATCAGTAATACCAGACACACCAGCAGCAGGCCGATGGCACCGCTTACCAGCACCGAAGCATGCTGATTGCCGAGTTTACCGAAGAGGATGCTGCCAATAATGCCCGCGCCGCCTAAAATCAGCAGCAGGACGGTGGCAAAGTTAGCGCTAAAACCGGCAACAACCTGTACAAACGGCTCAATATAGCTATACGCCGTGTAATGCGCGGTCACGACAATCACGGTCAGCAGATAGATGCTCATCAGCGCCGGACGGCGAACCAGCAGCGGCAGGCTTTTCAGCGAACCGGAATGTTCACTTGGCAGTTTTGGCAGCAATTTAATCAGGCAAACCAGTGTGATTAGCGCGCCCATACCGATAGCGAAGAAGGTGGTGCGCCAGCCGAAGTATTGCCCGACGATGCGGCCAATCGGCAGACCCAGCACCATCGCCAGCGCCGTTCCGGTCGCAATCAGGCTCAGCGCCTGAGCGCGTTTGCCCGCAGGGGCGAGACGAATGGCGAGCGACGCGGTGATCGACCAGAACACGGCATGCGCAAATGCGATCCCCACACGGCTAATGACCAGCACGGTAAAGTTCCAGGCCATAAACGACAACACATGGCTGGCGATAAACACCACGAACAGGCCAATCAACAGTTTTCGCCGCTCCATCTGGCTGGTCAGTAGCATAAACGGCAGCGACATCAGCGCCACGACCCACGCGTAGATGGTCAGCATAATGCCCACCTGAGCCGTCTCCATCTGGAAACTCTTTGCGATGTCAGACAACAGCCCAACGGGCACAAATTCTGTGGTATTAAAAATAAACGCGGCAACAGCAAGCGTGACCACACGTAGCCACGCGACCTTGCGGGAAACAGTGTTTATTGTCATAGGGATGTCTGGGATTCGTTGGATAAAAGATGAGAGGCCGATCTTAAGGCTTTAAACGGCGAAAACTCAACCATTATGTGACTCAGATCCCAATATTTACCTTATCACAACGGTAGCGGACGCGGTTGTTTTCATCGAATATAAAGACCAACACAATAAAAACAGGCGGTAACAGAATGCAGGAGATTGATTTTTATCTGGTCGATGCTTTTAGCAACGAGGCGTTCGGCGGTAACGCGGCGGCGGTATGCCCGCTGGAAGAGTGGTTACCGGATGAGACACTACTCAGGATGGCGCAGCAGCATAATCAGTCTGAAACGGCGTTTTTCGTCCGCACCGACGAGGGCTTTGCGCTGCGCTGGTTCACCACGCAATATGAAATAAATCTGTGCGGCCATGCGACGCTGGCGGCATCCCACGTCATTTTTGAATACCTTGATTATCCTCATACGGAAATTACCTTTTCGACGCGATTCGTGGGCAACCTGACGGTGAAACGCAACGGCGACTGGCTGACGCTAAACTTCCCGGCCTGGGCGACGGAAGTGGTCGACACGCCACCGGCCTTGCTTTTCAGTTCACTGGGCATTGACGGTGCAGCAGAGGTGCGCGTCGGGCGCGATTATATGGTGGTGCTGGAGAACCAGCAGCAGGTGGAAGCCTTAACGCCGGATATTGCCGCCATGATCCCGCTGGGGAAAATGGTCTGCGTAACGGCACCGGGCGAACACGACGATTTTGTCAGCCGCTTCTTCTGTCCTGGCGAAGGCGTGCCGGAGGACCCGGTCACAGGGTCAACCCACAGCATGCTGATTCCGTACTGGAGCAAAAAACTAGGGAAAACGCAGATGAAAGCCCGTCAGGTGTCGGCGCGAGGGGGTGACTTGCGCTGTGAGTTAACCGGTGACCGCGTACTGATTGGCGGCCAGGCCTCGCTGTACCTGAAGGGTAAAATCTATATGCGCTAATCGTTATGCAGAAGGCGCAGGTGCCTGACGTTCGTTCAGCAGCGCGATAAAGGCTTCGAGCTGGCGGGTCATCGCGCCGCGACGCCACACCAGCCAGGTGGTAAGCCAGCGCCAGTTCTCCGCCAGCGGCCACGCCTCAACCTGATGATGTCCTGGCATACTTTCCAGCATTGAGCGGGGCATCAGCGCAATGCCTGCCCCTGCGATCACGCAGGCGAGCATCCCGTGATACGACTCCATCTCATGAATGCGCCCCGGTGTTGCTCTGTCTGCATGAAACCAGCTTTCCAGATGTCGACGATAGGAGCAGTTAGCGCGAAAGGCATACACATCGCTGCCGCTTACCTGCGTTGCGCGGGAGACTTCACGGTGTCCAGCAGGCGCTACCAGCATCATCTCTTCCCGGTAGACCGGCATGCCGTCCAGTTCAGGGTGCGATAACGGCCCGTCGACAAATGCGGCACTTAACGTTCCCTCCAGCACGCCGTCGATCATCGTTCCTGAGGGGCCGGTAGAGAGGGCAAACTGAATACGGGGATAGCGCTGGTTAAATAAGGCCAGGCTTTCGGGGATGCGCACAGCGGCGGTGCTCTCCAGCGCGCCGAGGGCAAACAATCCCTGGGGTTCATCACCGGCGACAACCATCCGCGCCTCGTCAACCAGCGCCAGGATCTGCTTACTGTAGCGCAGAAAGTTATGTCCGGCTGGCGATAGCCGCAAACGCTGATTTTCACGAATAAACAGCTCTACGCCGAGATCCGCCTCCAGCTGGCGGATGCGGGTCGTGAGGTTTGACGGAACGCGATGCACTTTCTGCGCCGCCTGGGTGATGCTGCCGGTCTGCGCAACGGCGTTAAACATTTCAAGCTGAGTTAAGTCCATGCCATTCTCGTTTTGTGAATAAGGTGGTCATTATTATTCATTTTTAAGAAATAGCAGAGTGAGCCACACTGAAGCAACTGTTATTGCGTGGAGAATATTATGACTCAGTCAGTTGCTACATCTGTAAACCCGGCGACCGGCGAAACGCTGGCGTCTTATCCGTGGGCGACCGCCGAAGAGGTTGAACAGGCTATCGCGCAGGCGGACGCCGGTTTCCGTCAGTGGCGGCGTGAGAGCGTGTCCCACCGCGCTCAGAAGCTGCGCGATCTCGGTGTGGCGCTGCGTAACCGGGCGGAAGAGATGGCCCAGATGATGTCCCGCGAAATGGGAAAACCCATTTTGCAGGCGCGCGCGGAGGTGACGAAATCGGCCAGTCTGTGTGACTGGTATGCCGAACACGGCCCGGCAATGCTGCGTGCCGAACCGACGCAGGTGGAAAACCAGAATGCGGTAATTGAGTACCGCCCACTGGGGCCTGTTCTGGCGGTGATGCCGTGGAATTTCCCGCTCTGGCAGGTACTGCGTGGTGCAGTGCCGATCCTGCTGGTGGGGAACAGCTATCTGCTCAAGCATGCGCCTAACGTGCTGGGCTCAGCCGAACTCATTGCCCGTATTTTTGCCGACGCCCGTTTTCCTCAGGGTGTTTTTGGCTGGGTCAATGCCACTAACGACGGTGTGAGCCAGGCGATTAACGATCGTCGTATCGCTGCCATCACCGTGACCGGGAGCGTGCGTGCCGGTGCGGCAATAGGAGCACAGGCGGGGGCGGCGCTGAAAAAATGCGTGCTTGAACTGGGAGGCTCCGATCCGTTTATCGTCCTGAATGATGCCGATCTGGATCTGGCTGTAAAAGCCGCAGTGGCCGGACGTTACCAGAATACCGGGCAGGTTTGCGCAGCGGCGAAGCGTTTTATCGTTGAAGCGGGCATTGCCGATGCCTTTACCCAACGCTTTATCGATGCCGCCTCTGCGCTGAAGGTCGGCGCGCCGGATAAAGAAGAGAGCGATATCGGCCCGATGGCGCGTTTTGACCTGCGTGATGAGTTGCACCAGCAGGTACAGGCGACACTGTCAGAAGGTGCAACATTGCTGCTGGGCGGAGAGAAAATCGCCGGCGAGGGGAATTACTACGCGCCAACGGTACTGGGGAACGTCGCGCCGGAAATGACGGCGTTTCGTCAGGAGCTGTTTGGCCCTGTCGCGGCCATCACGGTTGCAAAAGATGCCGAACACGCGCTGCAACTGGCTAACGACAGTGATTTCGGTTTGTCTGCGACCGTCTTTACCGCCAACAGTGCGCTGGCGGCATTATTCTCACGCGAGCTGGAGTGTGGCGGCGTGTTTATTAACGGTTACAGCGCCAGTGATGCGCGTGTTGCCTTTGGCGGCGTGAAGAAAAGCGGGTTTGGCCGTGAGCTTTCACACTTTGGTTTGCACGAATTCTGTAATGTGCAGACGGTATGGAAAGATCGCGTTTAACGAAAAAGGGCCTTCATTGCGAAGGCCTTTGTCACGTTTTTGCAATGGTTCTGTCATTTTTCTCTCGTAGACTCCATCGCGTCTAACGCATTGTTACAGAAGAAAATTATGAACCTAACGCAAATTTTACGCCGTATTGCGCAGCGCATCATCCCACGTCAGTTTGGTCTGCTGGCCGGTATCTTTTGTATTATTGGGCTTTTCTCCGCACTGCAACTCTCCTCATCCTTTCTGTTAACCGCTTCTCTCAAAGAGGCCCAGCGCAACGAGCAGCACAATCAGCTGGCATATCAGCAGCAGGGAAAGCTGGATCTGGCGCGCGTCTCTCTGCTGGCGGCAAGCGATCTGCTTAACCGTTCGGGCGTTTGGTTTATGCAGGATAAAGAGACCGGCTCAGAAGGAAGCTGGCACAGCCTGATGGACGAGGCGCAAAAATCGCTGGAGGCGTCTCAGCAGGCATGGAATGCCTGGCTTGCACTTAATCCGCCGAAGGACGAAGCGTTGATAAACAGTTACCAGCTATTCTATGGAGCCATTAAAGAGCAGGCCGAAGGGCTTATCAAAACTAACTCAATTGATGCCTTTTTCGCGGTGCCCGCCCAGGCGTTCCAGACTGATTTTAACGATAACTATGCTCGCTATCAGCAGGTAAGCGAGAAACAGGCAGTACAGGGACGGCAGGCGCTGATGGAGCAGCTTTCAGGGCTGCAAACGCTGTTCCTGCTTGCGCCGGTTGTGCTGCTGGCGATAGCGATTGTCGTCTGGTTCGGGATGGCAAAGTGGGTCATTACACCGCTGCGTCGGTTGATCGCACACATCAACCTGCTGGCTGCGGGGGATTTGTCGGGCACACCGCCTGGCGTAATGCGCTTTAACCGCGAAATTGGGCAACTCAGCGACAGCGTTGTCACCCTGCAAACGGGCCTGCAGCAGCTGGTGATGCAGGTCAGTGATGCCACTACCTCAATGGTTGAAAATATTGGATCGCTGGCACAGGGCAATCAGAAGCTGTATCAGCAGTCGGCTCGTCAGGCGAAGGAACTGGAAGATGTCACGTCACATATTGCTGTGCTGGAGACACACGTCGAAGGCAATACCGGCTATGCGAGGCTTGCCAGTACGCGCGCGGATGAGGCGAGGCAGGCCGCAGCAGGTGGCGATCACATGATGTCGACCGTCAATGAATCCATGCAGGCGATCGTTGACCGATCTTCTGAGATGCGAGGGATCGTCGCGATGATCGACAGCGTGGCGTTTCAGACCAATATACTGGCTCTCAACGCAGCCATTGAAGCGGCGCATGCGGGGGAGCAGGGCCGCGGCTTTGCGGTGGTTGCCAGAGAGGTTGGGCTGCTTGCCAGAAAGAGCAGCCACTCAACCCAAACCATTCAGGAGCTGATCAACCACTCCTTGCAGGGCATTGAAGATGGTTCGAAAGCCGTGACGCGCCTCGAAGATAACCTCCAGCAGGTGACCGGGCTGGTGGCGAATTTAAGCAGCCTGCTGAATGATATCTCGACCGCCACGCTGAGCCAGGGGGAGAGCATTCACCAGATGACCCGCCAGCTTCAGGCGCTGAACCAGGTGTCACGCCAGACTGACGCGCTGGTCACTGATGCGTCACAAGCCTCCGAGCGTCTGCAGCAGGAGTCCGATCTTTTGCTGCACGCCGTTTCGCGTTTTCGTCTCCCTGCCTGACGCGACATATCAGCGTCTGTTATACTCGCAGCCCGTTTTAGCCTGAGGGCAAGGAGCAAAGTGTGGCTGCGGTCATCCATAATGAGATGCTGGACGAGATTCTGGCGCAGGTTCGTCCGTTACTGGGGCAGGGTAAGGTTGCCGACTATATTCCGGCGCTGGCGTCGGTCAGCGGTAATAAGCTGGGCATCGCCATTTGTACGGTAGACGGCCAGCGCTATCAAGCCGGTGATGCCCGTGAGCGCTTCTCGATTCAGTCAATTTCAAAAGTGCTGAGCCTGGTGGCGGCCATGCGTCAGTATGATGAAGATGAAATCTGGCAGCGCGTGGGTAAAGATCCGTCCGGCCAGCCGTTTAACTCTCTCCTGCAGCTTGAAATTGAACAGGGTAAACCGCGTAACCCCTTTATCAACGCCGGGGCGCTGGTGGTGTGCGATATGCTGCAAAGCCGCCTCAGTGCGCCTCGTCAACGTATGCTTGAAATTGTGCGCCAGCTTTCCGGTGTGCAGGATATCGCCTATGATCCGGTTGTGGCACGCTCTGAGTTTGAACACTCCGCCCGTAACGCGGCAATTGCCTGGCTGATGAAATCGTTTGGCAATTTTCATAACGATGTTGCCACCGTTCTGCAAAACTACTTTCACTACTGTGCGCTGAAGATGAACTGCGTTGAGCTGGCCCAAACGTTTTTGTTCCTCGCTCACCAGGGCCACGCGCCGCATCTCTCTGAAGATGTGGTTTCCCCGATGCAGGCTCGCCAGATTAACGCCCTGATGGCGACCAGCGGGATGTATCAGAACGCCGGAGAGTTCGCGTGGCGTGTTGGTTTGCCAGCCAAGTCGGGCGTTGGCGGGGGCGTCGTGGCGATTGTACCGCACGAGATGGCGATAGCCGTCTGGAGCCCGGAACTGGATGAGACGGGAAATTCACTTGCCGGTGTGGCAGTGCTGGAGCAACTGACACAACGCCTGGGGCGGTCGGTCTACTGATGTCAACGCTGGAGCCGTTATTTATTCGTTTGTCACGTTCAACCTTTCGTTCCCGTTTTCGCTTAGGGCCGAAAGAGCGGCAATACTGCTGGGACAAAGGGGCCGACACCATCGATCAACATGCCGCAGATTTTGTTTCTAAGCGGCTGGCCCCGGCACATCCTGCCAGGGATGGAAAGCAAACGCCGATGCGCGGACATCCGGTATTTATCGCGCAGCACGCTACCGCCACCTGTTGTCGGGGCTGTCTGGCAAAATGGCACAATATCCCGCAGGGGGAGCCACTCACTGCGCAACAGCAGCACTACATTGTCAGCGTGATCCATCACTGGCTGGTGTTACAGATGAACGCCTGAAACTGGCAGGTTATGATCGTGTTGTGTATGTGTTATAGATGCATGCTAAATTATTTCCATTCATGCTAATGGCCGCAAATACGTGCCATAAGTGATTATATGGATCGATATTTCATGCGTTCTGCTATCGCTTCGTTCACACTTTTTCGACCAGAAAGCCCGCTACGCAATGCGGTGGGTATCTTTCTCCTCACCACATTGTTCTATTTTATCGGTGCAGAGTTGCGTCTGGTGGAAGCATTATCTCTTTTCTGGCCGCTGAACGGGGTCATGGCGGGCGTATTTTCCCGTTATCTGTACCTTAACCGCCTTCGCTATTACACGGTCTCTTACGTCGCCATGCTGATGTACGATGCGGTAACCACTAACTGGGGAATGGCTTCTCTGGTGATCAATGCATCGAATATGGTCTTTATTGCTACCGTGGCGCTGCTGGTGCTGCGTGATAAGCGGTTAATGAGGGCTACGCAGGAACCGATCAACGCGCTGCGGCTGTTTAATTATTGCCTGGTTGCCGCCTTGCTGTGTGCACTCCTGGGGGCGACAGGCTCGGACGGGATAGACAGCCTGACGTTCTGGCCGCTCTTTGCCGACTGGTTTAGTGAGCAGTTCTCGACAGGTGTGTTGATTGTGCCGTGCATACTTACGGTGAAAATACCGGAACGCTTTATCCGGTTCCGTCCTGAGCAGCTCCTGCCGGTGCTGGCGTTGATCGTTTCTGTTGCGGCGTCGGTCATCATTGGCGGAGCGGGGAGCCTGGCCTTTCCGTTGCCCGCGCTTATCTGGTGTGCTGTACGGTATTCCCTGCCAGCAACCTGTTTGTTGACATTTGTTACCGGAGCGGCAGAGATCATACTGGTTGCTAACTCTGTTATTGATATTGCGGTCGACGCGCCGCTGTCGACACCGATGATGTTCTCGGCGCGCCTCGGGATTGCGACGATGGCGATTTGCCCGGTAATGGTTTCCGTGAGCGTGGCAGCCATTAACTCGCTTATCCGGCAGGTCTCATTGCGGGCGGATTACGACTTTCTGACGCATGTCTATTCGCGCTCCGGTCTGTACGAAGCACTCAAACATGAAGGGGCGCACCGGCACTCACGCTTTCTGACGGTTATGCTGCTGGATATTGATTATTTCAAGAGTATCAACGACAACTACGGCCACGAGTGTGGCGACCGTGTGTTGGCGTCTTTTGCGCAGAAAGTGCAGCAGGTCGTGGGTGAGGATGGGCTGGTGGCGCGTATGGGGGGTGAAGAATTTGCGGTGGTCGTGAACTCCGGCGATGCGCAACACGGTTTTACCCTGGCTGAACGTATCAGGCTCTCCATAGCAAATCATCCGTTTACCTGGCGGCAGCAAACCTTGTACTTAACGGTCAGTATCGGGCTGGGGAGCGGAAAATCGGAGTCCTGGGAGTTAACAGAGGTCTTTAACAGGCTCATGGCTGAGGCAGACGATTATCTCTATCGTTCGAAAAAAGCAGGCCGAAATCGTACCAGTGCGCGGTTGTCGGCGGATCTGATCGTCGCCGAACCGGAGCGGGGGGCGTAGTGGGCGAAAATGTCATCCGTTCAGTCAGAATGCGGTATGCGTCTGAATGATTAGCGGATAAATTGCTTGCTACGTATTTTTAAGCTCAATAAGATTACCGCAAGAAATATATCGGAAAAATCTTAGCATGAATGCCACTGACAAACTCAGCTCCACGCCCCGCGTACCCGGCAGTCGGTTTGTCAAACGTATGTATCTGATGCGTATTCTCGGTACGCTGCTCTGTTTTTTCCCCGTGCTGTCCGTGCTGGCCGAGCACCAACGTTCAGTCTGGCTTATGGTATTGCTGGGGATGAATGCTTTTATCTGGCCCACTGTTGCCTGGTATCGCGCGCGTCAATCACCGGTTCCTCTGGTCACGGAACAGCAAAACCTGCTCCTTGATGCCGGAGCCGGGGGATTCTGGATCGCCATGATGGCGGTGAATCCGCTGCCATCTGTGGTGATTGCCACGATTCTGCTCGCAGACAGGCTCTCAGCGGGAGGACTTCCGCTGATGAGGAAGGCGGCGGTTCTGATGCTGGCGGTTTTTCTGGTGAGCTGGCTAACACAGGGGATGGCTGTAGACCTGATCGTCTCGCCGCGAACGCTGTTTGCCACGTTGCCCCTGATTGCGATCTACATGATTGCCCTTAGCGTGCTCACGGACAGTATTGCGCGGCGTCTTCGGATCAAGAGCCGGGAGCTTGAGCGGATCGCCATGATGGACCCGTTGCTCGATATTGCCAATCGACGCCTGCTTGAAAAGCGTATCGATCACGAGCTGAATAAACTTCGCCAGTCCTGCCGTGAGTCCGCGTTGATGTTTATTGATATCGACAATTTTAAAGAGGTTAACGACCGTTTTGGCCATAAGGTAGGGGATGCGTTGCTGGCTACGGTATCGCAGATCCTGCATCTGGCGACACGGCCTACGGATACGCCAGCGCGTCTGGGCGGCGATGAGTTCGTGATCCTGCTGCCGAATACCACCCTTGATGAAGCCCATATCGTGGCTACCCGTATTATGGATGCCGCTGCGGTGATGAAAGATGTCGCTCAGGAGGCCGTGCATTGTACGCTCAGTATCGGTATAGCCTGCGCCACGCGCGACATGGACAGCGTGACCGACTGGCTGCAGGCAGCCGATAATGCCCTTTACCAGGCCAAGCGTGAGGGTAAGAACAGAATTTTCGCCCACTGATAATGTCGCTGTAAGCTACGCTTTTAATAACGTAAAAGCGTCAGGAGACGTTATGAAAATACCCGCCATCCCTGTTAATGAAACGGATCGTCTGAACGCTTTGCGTGAATCCGGCCTGCTGGAACTCGACACCTCTCCGGCGTTTGACCGGCTGACGCGGCTGGCTAAACGCTTTTTTAACGTGCCCCTGGCGATGGTTAACCTGATCGATGAACATTCGCTTATCGTCAAATCGGCTGACGGAGAGGCTCCTGCAAGCATTCCCCGCGATATCTCATTTTGCAGTCATACCATTCTGAGCGACGCGCCGCTGGTGGTGCCAGATATGCTTCGGGATGTTCGCTTCACGGATAATCCGCTGGTGGCCGGTGAGCCCGGCGTTCGCTTTTACGCAGGGTTTCCGCTGCGCTTGCGTGGCGGGGTAAATGTTGGTTCGCTCTGCCTTATTGATTACGCTCCCCGTGAATTTTCAGCGGCCGATCTCGCCGTATTAAGCGATCTGAGTGCTCTGGTTGAGGGCGAATTCGCGGCAGTGAGTGCGGCGACGACAGACGAACTGACGGGCCTGTACAATCGTCGCGGTTTTAATCAGTTTGTTCCGTTTGTGCTTTCTGTGGCCAGACGACGGGCAGAGCCATTAACTCTGGGCTGGCTGGATCTGGATCGCTTTAAACAGATTAACGACCGCTATGGGCATGATGAAGGCGACAACGCACTGAAGGCGATGGCAACCCTGATGCGTACCTCCTTCCGTGAGGCCGACCTTTTAGCCCGCTTTGGCGGGGATGAGTTCGCGGTGCTGTTTGCCGATACGGATGAGCAGGGGGCCTGGATAGCAATGCAGTATCTTGCCGAGCAGGTAGAAAACTATAACGCCGGTAAGCAGCACCCGTGGTCTTTACACTTTTCGTGGGGGCTGAGTGAATTCGATCACACCAGCAATGATATGCAGCGGTGGTTGAAAACGGCTGATGAGAAAATGTATGCCATGAAACAGCAGCGCCAGGCCAGACGCTGACATAACAAAAACCTATGTCCGACGCTATTGCGTTACGAGAATGTAAATAGCAAAGTGGGGAATTCATCAAAAGGAGCAATAATGACCTCCCCACTGCACATCAAAACCCTCTCGCGGGAAGAGATACTCTCCCATCTTTCTGCTCTGACCGACATTCTCTTTAACTGTGTGAACGGCGGTGCATCCGTCAGCTTTATGCTGCCTTTCAGCCATGAAAAAGCCCGCTCATTCTGGCTCGGTGTTGCTGAAAGCGTCGGGCGAAACGAACGTACCGTACTGGCCTGTATCGATAATCAGCAGGGGGTTATCGGTACGGTACAGTTGATAACGGATCAGCCGGAAAATCAGCCCCACCGCGCAGATGTGGCAAAGCTGCTGGTTCACGAAAAAGCCCGTCGTAAAGGGGCAGCGATGGCCCTGATGGAGGCACTTGAAGCCGTGGCTCGCGAAAAAGGGCGCACAGTGCTGGTACTGGATACCTCCACCGGGAGCGGAGCGGAAACCTTTTACCAGCGTGCAGGCTGGCAAAAAGTGGGAGAGATCCCGCGTTACGCTCTAATGCCAGACGGCGAGATGAATGGGACATCGGTCTTTTATAAGTTCTTGTGATTATTTTTCACAATTGCGTCATGAATTGATCAAAACAGGGTTCCCGGTCGTAAAGTTTTGGTAAGTTATCACACCAATCTTATCAGGCTGTATGACTAATCATAAAAGGACCCCAACGTGAACACACTCAACCGTCGTGATTTCCCCGGTGCGATCTACCCTGAACGTATCATTCAGTTTGGTGAAGGCAACTTTTTACGTGCGTTCGTTGACTGGCAAATCGACCTGTTAAACGAACATACCGATCTCAACGCTGGCGTGGTCATTGTGCGCCCGATTCAAAGCGACTTCCCCCCGTCACTGAGCACTCAGGACGGGCTGTACACCACTATTATTCGTGGTCTGAATGAGAAGGGCGAGGCCGTCAGCGATGCCCGTGTTATCCGCTCGGTTAACCGTGAGATCAGCGTCTACAGCCAGTACGATGAGTTTCTGAAGCTGGCTCATAATCCGGATATGCGTTTTGTCTTTTCAAACACGACAGAAGCGGGGATCAGCTACCACGCGGGTGATAAGTTTGATGATGCGCCTGCGGTTAGCTATCCGGCGAAACTGACGCGGCTGCTGTTTGAGCGCTTCAGCCATTTCAATGGCGCTACGGATAAAGGCTGGATCATCATTCCATGTGAACTGATTGACTATAACGGTGATGCGCTGCGCGAGCTGGTGCTGCGTTATGCGCAGGAGTGGGCGTTACCGGCGGCATTTATTCAGTGGCTGGATGATGCCAACAGCTTCTGTTCCACGCTGGTTGACCGTATCGTAACTGGCTATCCGCGCGATGAAGTGTCCGCGCTGGAAGCGGAACTCGGTTATCACGATGGTTTCCTGGATACCGCTGAACACTTCTACCTGTTTGTGATTCAGGGGCCCAAAACGCTCGCCAGTGAACTGCGCCTGGATAAATTACCGCTGAACGTGCTGATTGTTGATGACATTAAACCGTACAAAGAGCGTAAAGTCGCGATCCTGAACGGTGCGCATACGGCACTGGTGCCTGTGGCATTCCAGGCCGGGCTGGATACGGTAGGTGAGGCGATGAACGATGCGGAAGTTTGCGCATTCGTTGAAAAGGCGATCTATGAGGAAATTATTCCGGTGCTGGATCTGCCACGTGATGAACTGGAATCCTTTGCCAGCGCGGTGACCGGGCGTTTCCGTAACCCGTACATCAAGCATCAGTTACTGTCGATTGCGCTGAACGGGATGACCAAATACCGCACGCGTATCCTGCCGCAACTGCTAGCGGGGCAGAAGACCACCGGCAAACTGCCTCCACGCCTGACCTTTGCACTGGCGGCGCTGATCGCCTTCTACCGTGCGGAACGTAACGGTGAAAGCTACCCGGTACAGGACGATGCACACTGGCTGGAGCGCTACCAGCAACTCTGGACACAGCACAATGATAAGCAGATCAGCACGAGCGAACTGGTTAACGCGGTTCTGAGCGTCAGCGAGCACTGGGAGTATGATCTCACTCAGGTTAGCGGATTGGTAGAACATGTTACGCGGGATCTGGATGCAATTCTGCACCAGGGAATGCGAGCAGCGGTCAAACCGCTTTGCTAAACGTTTAACGCCCGGCGTCAGCCGGGTTTTAATGTCACATTAATTAGTTACAACATACTATTTTCTCTGTTTTTAAAAAATGCAGCACCGTGCGGTTTTTGTCTGTTCAGGGTAGAAAATGCAATGTTCCATTAACATGCTTGCAACCGTGAGCACGATCACGTTTAATAGCCGCGCACTTTCCTTTCCTGAAGCTGACTATGATTGTTCGTCCTCAACAGCACTGGCTACAACTGATTTTTGTCTGGCACGGCTCTGTACTGCCAAAAATCTATACCCGATTGCTGCTTAACTTCCTGCTTTCAATTGCCGTCATCCTGATGCTGCCGTGGTATACCTCGCTGGGCGTCAGGTTTACCGTGGCACCGTTCAGTATTCTGGGGGTAGCCATCGCCATCTTCCTGGGGTTTCGAAACAACGCCTGCTATTCACGCTACGTTGAAGCTCGCCAGCTGTGGGGGCAACTGATGATAGCGGCACGCTCGCTGTTTCGCGAGGTAAAAAACACCTTGCCTGACGATCCGCAGCTTGGGGAATTTGTTCGCTTGCAAATTGCTTTCGCACATTGCCTGCGAATGACGCTCCGCCGTCAGCCACAGGCAGAGCAGCTTTCCGGTTATCTGTCAGCAACACATTTGCGCGATGTGATGAACGCGAACTCACCGGCCAATCGTATCTTGCTGATTATGGGAGAATGGCTGGCGGTAAGACGTCGGGAAGGGCAGTTGTCCGATATCCTGTTCCACAGCCTGAATAACCGCCTGAACGATATGTCAATTGTTCTGGCCGGCTGTGAGCGTATCGCCAATACACCGGTTCCGTTTGCTTATACGCTGATTTTGCATCGCACCGTATATCTGTTCTGTATCATGCTGCCGTTCGCGCTGGTTGTGGATCTGCACTATATGACTCCGTTCGTCTCGGCGCTGATTTCATACACCTTTATCTCGCTGGATACGCTGGCAGAAGAGCTGGAAGATCCGTTTGGTACGGAAGATAACGACCTGCCGCTGGACGCCATCTGCAACATGATGGAACGCGATCTGTTGCAGATGAACGATGAAGACGCGATACCCGAACGCATTATGCCGGACAAGCATTATCAACTGACGTAACGGGCATTCCACTCATCGCGGGTGATCTCCCACAGCCCGGAATCCAGTAGTCCACTAACATATTCTTTCTTTTCCGTTCTGATAAGCCGCATGCCGCTACTTTCTGAGATCCGTTGAGAGCGGCTGTTGGCTGCCGCTTTCGGAGCGCGCAGTACCGTTTTGTTCAGCGTATTAAACCAGTAGTCCGTTGCTGCCATGCTGGCTTCGCGCATATAACCTTGCCCCTGAAACTCCGGGGCCAGCCAAAATCCGCGGTTATTATCTTCGACGTCATACAGGCAGATGATCCCCATTAATTCCTCCGGTGCCGCCTGGCGGCGAATACTCCAGAACCAGGCGATGCCCTTTGCCATATCCGGCAGCGCAACCTTGTTAACATAATATTCTGCGCCGTTATCCGGGTAGGGCCAGGGGACGGAAGCGACCATATAGCGCACAACCTCCCAGCGGGGAAAGCGTTGCTGGATCTGGACAGCATCTTCGGCAACCAGCGGTTTTAACACTAAGCGTTCCGTTAAAAGTGTGGGCATCGACATCTGGATCTCCTTTTTTAAGCGTTATGCTTTTGTTTGCCTTCTGCTATTTTCATGATTACCACAATCTATTCCGGCTTGCTGTAAATCATTTACTACTGAAATTTTCCGAGGACACAATGGCGGTAACGGTTAGAGCCTTACACGAAGACGATTATTCCCGGTGGCGACCCCTCTGGGATGGCTATACGCAGTTTTATGACTGTGAACTGGATGAATCCGTCACGGCATTTACCTGGGAAAGGGCGCTCAATCCGGGCTCGCCAATGTTTTGTCGGGTCGCAGAAATGGACGGTCACGTTATTGGTTTTGCGCTCTGTATTTTGCATGAAGGGACCTGGTCAACAGCGCCGATCTGTTATCTGGAAGACCTCTTTGTGGATGCCTCTGTCCGTGGCATCGGGGCCGGAAAGGCGTTGATTAATGCCCTGATGGCCGAAGGGAAACGCGAAGGGTGGTCAAAACTTTATTGGGTCACCCGGCAAAATAATCCGGCGCGTAAACTGTATGACCAGTTTGGCGAAGCTGACGATTACGTTCGCTACCGCCTTTCCCTGTAATGCTTAATCGCCTGTGTTTGTATCACACTGTATCCGTGCCTGAGATACATACACAGGCTTGCAAATAACCGTCTTTCGCACATATCCGCTATACAAAAAGGTGTTGTTATATCCCCGTGAATTGTACTCAACCGGAGATACCAACATGTTTAGCAAACTCATTTGTTCAACCCTGGCGTTAACCGCATCTCTTGGCACCGTCTTGTTCTGCCAGGCAGAAGTAACGGGTAAAGATTATTCTGCTGCGTTTAACCAGGTACACCAGATTAATGCGGGGGATCTGAACGTCGGTTACGTCGATATCGGCCCGAAAGAGGGTCAACCCGTGATCCTGTTGCATGGCTGGCCTTACGATATTCACAGTTACGCCGAGGTCGCACCAGCACTGGCCGCTAAAGGCTACCGCGTCATTGTGCCTTCACTGCGCGGGTACGGCACCACACGGTTTATTTCCGACAACACGCCGCGTAATGGCCAGCCTTCAGCCCTGGCGAAAGACATCGTGAACCTGATGGATGCTCTCAACATCAAACGAGCGGTGTTTGCGGGTTATGACTGGGGGGCTCGCACAGCTGATATCATCGCGGTGCTGTGGCCGGAGCGTGTGAAATCGCTGGTATCGGTCAGCGGTTATCTGATCGGTAGCCAGGCGATTGGTAAACAGCCGTTGCCGCCAAAGGCGGAACTGCAATGGTGGTATCAGTTCTATTTTGCCACGGAACGCGGCGCTCAGGGTTATGCCCAAAATACGCATGACTTCGCCCGCTTAATCTGGTCACAGGCATCGCCTGACTGGAAATTTAGCGATGCGACCTTCAACGCCAGTGCCAAATCCCTTGATAACCCGGATCATGTAGCGGTGACACTCAGCAATTACCGCTGGCGTTTAGGGCTGGAAAAAGGGGAGCGCAAATACGATATCTATGAGCAGAAACTGGCGACATTACCCGATATCACTGTTCCAGCCATCACCATTGAAGGGGGTAACAATGGTGCTCCACATCCGGCACCGCAGTCCTACGTCAGTAAATTTACAGGAAAATATGAACACCGTACCTTCGGGCCAACGATAGGACACAATCCACCGCAGGAAGATCCCCAGGACTTTGTTAAAGCGGTAGTCGACGCGGATAAGCTCTGAAATGTGCTATTTTCAATCCGTTACCCTTCATTCAGGAGCCTTCGGAGGAGCATATTGATCACATCCTTGTCGTCGACGACGACAGGGATATTCGTGAACTGATTGTTGATTATCTTGTGAAATCTGGTTACTACGCCTCCGGTGCGGCTAACGGCAAAGAGATGCGCGTGGTGCTTGATAAACAGCATATCGACCTGGTGGTGCTTGACGTAATGATGCCCGGTGATGACGGGCTGACGCTGTGCCGCCAGCTGCGCAGTAGCAAACATAAAGATCTGCCGATCCTGATGTTGACGGCGCGTAACGACGATACCGATCGGGTTCTGGGGCTGGAGATGGGGGCGGATGACTACGTCGTGAAGCCATTTGTGGCTCGCGAATTGCTGGCACGCATCAAAGCCATTTTGCGCCGGTTTCGCACTATGCCGCCCAATCTGCAGGTGACCGAGGCAGGGCGACTGGTTGAATTTGGGGAATGGCAACTGGATACCGTTGCGCGTCAGTTGGTTGACAGTGAAGGCATGATTGTGGCCCTGAGTGGCGCAGAATACCGCCTGCTGCGCGTGTTTCTGAATCACCCGCAGCGCGTTCTGACGCGCGACCAGTTGCTGAACCTGACTCAGGGGCGGGATGCCGAACTTTTCGAACGTTCGATAGATCTGCTGGTAAGCCGGGTGCGCCAGCGCCTGAATGAAGATGCCCGGACGCCTGTTTATATCAAAACCGTGCGCAGCGAAGGTTATGTCTTTACCATGCCGGTGACCATCAAAGAGGCGAATGAATGACGCTTTGGCCGCGATCGCTTCTGGCCCGGCTGCTGATCATCGTACTTCTCGGGCTTTTGCTGGCCAATTCACTCAGCCTGACGCTGGTAATGTATGAGCGAATGCGCAGCGCGCGCACCGTCATGCTGGGCAATCTGGAATATGACGTTGCCACAAGCGTCGCTATTCTCGACAGGCTTCCGGCCAGCGAGCGGGCAGGGTGGATCTGGCGGCTTGATCGGGGCAATTATCGTTATATTCTTGGTCCTGGAGCATCGGGTGGCGCGCCCCAGGACAGGCGCTCGCAAGATGCTATCCGTACCTTAAAGGAGACGCTCTCAGCGAAATATCCGCTCAGTTTTACGGCCATTCTTGGGCCGACATCCCACATTCAGGCGCATCTTACGCTGAGCGACGGCGCACCACTCACCATCGATCTGATCCCGCGTATGCCGCCAGTTGCCCGCTGGCTGCCTGTCGTGCTGGTATTGCAATTATTACTGGTCGCACTCTGTTCATGGATCGCCGTGCGCCAGGTGGTGCGGCCATTCTCGCAGTTTACCCGTGCGGTGGATGCTCTCGACCCGGCGGCAAACACACCGATGGCCGAGCAAGGTCCCGTAGAAGTGCGCAGAGCCGCGCACGCATTCAATGCGATGCAGTCGCGTATTCAGTCCTATTTGCGGGAACGCGCCCGGATACTCGCATCGATTTCTCACGATCTCCAGACCCCGATCACGCGCATGAAACTTCGCGTTGAAATGGCGGAGCAGCCTGAACTGCGTGACAAATTGCTAAACGATCTGGATAACATGTCGCGTCTGGTCCGCGAGGGAATTGCGTATGCCCGATCGGCAGAATCGCTGGAAGAGACCGCACTAAAAATGGAGCTGAACGCCTGGATCAACAGTATGGTCAGTGATTACCAGGACATCGGTAAAAACGTGCAATTTCATGCGGGGGATACACGCTTGCCGATTGTCACGCGGCCGCAGGCGTTGCGCCGGGTAATGACAAATCTGCTGGATAATGCCCTTAAGTTTGGTGAGTACGCCCTTGTTGAGATTGATGATACCCATGCCGGAGAGATTGTCATTCATATTATGGATGGTGGGCCCGGTATCCCTGACGCGGAACGTGACGCGGTATTACAGCCATTTTACCGGATAGAAACCTCACGTAACCGGGAGACCGGAGGAACCGGATTAGGCCTGGCGATTGCCGCACAGCTGACGGCGCAGCTCAACGGCACGCTGCGCCTGACGAACCGCACGACAGGCGGCCTGGATGTTAGCATCACGCTGCCACGCCAGTAATTGTACGGTTTTGTATCCTGCGCCGCGAGGATACCTAAGCAGACAAAACCAGCCTGTTTGCACATATCCTGAACATATCCGCACGCTGAAATAACCTCACTGCAGCTTCGCAGAAAATCTGTCATGTGAGGTCATTATGTTTCTGATAATTGCTTTTTTAGGGGGGATGATTAGCCTGCTTAGCCCATGCACACTCCCCGTTATCCCACTGCTTTTTGCGGGTTTCCACGGACAACGGCGTCATATTCTGGCACTCCTGGCTGGCATGATTGTCATGTTTACCTTTGTGGCTCTGGTTGTCACTGCTTCCAGCGAATGGATCGTAAACGCGACCCTTACAGGCCGCTGGATTGCGCTTTCCATACTTGCGGTAGCGGCTCTGGCCCTGATTTTTCCTCAGTTTGCACAACGCCTTGCCGGGCCTGCGGTCGGTGCCGGTAACATCCTTAATGACCGAAGCCGCCAGACGCGGGGCATGCTGTCCGCTTTTCTGGCCGGGCTGGCGGTTGGATTGCTCTGGTCACCGTGCGCCGGGCCTATTCTCGGCGCTATCTTCAGCATCAATATTACCGGACATTCAGCCATTACAACCGGTGCACTGCTGGCTGCGTACGGCGGTGGTTGTGCTTTCATGCTGGGTATTCTGGTTGCAGGAGGGCGCAAATTGCTGGCACCGCTACGCGCACGATCGGCGCTGATGGAAAGAGTACGCACAGTAGCGGGAGTGGTGATGTTGACGGCGGTTGTATTCAATGCCGTGGGGGTGAACCCACAATTAAAAGGGGCTAACGGCGTGACTGACCGCCTGGAAACGATACTGCTGACGCTGGCGAAACCCGCCACCACACCGATGAAACGACAACCGGTCATTGAGCCCGTTTCAAGTAACAAACTCCCTTCGTTCAGCGGTGGAACAGGGTGGATCAATGGTGACCCTGTCACGCCTGAGTCCTTAAGGGGTAACGTTGTTCTTGTTGATTTCTGGACGTGGGACTGCATCAATTGCCAGCATACGCTCCCGTATGTTCGCGACTGGGCGAATAAATACCAGGGGCAGGGCCTGGTGGTAATAGGCGTTCACACGCCAGAATACCCGTGGGAAAAACCAATAACGTCTGTAAAAAATGCAGTAAACAAATGGCAACTCCCGTACCGAGTCGTCACGGATAACAACTATCAAATCTGGAACAGATTTGGAAACCAGTACTGGCCTGCACATTACATTTTTGATGCCAGTGGAGAGCTGCGATACATCTCGGCAGGCGAAGGAAACTACGACAAACAGGAGCAGGTTATCCGGCAATTACTTAAAGACGCGCGTTCCTGATCAGCGTCTCACGGCTCACGTTTTGCGACGATAAACAGTCGAGGAAATGCCAGCAGTATCTGCCCGTTCTCCTGGAGCGGATACTGCTCTTCCAGCAGTTCGCGATACCGTTCCAGAAAACGTTTTTGCTCACTCTCATTTAACTCCTGTAACCATGGGCGCAAGCCGGTCGCACTAACCCAGTCGATTATCGCCTGATGCGAACTCATCTTGTGGTAGTAGGTTGTCCGCCAGATATCAACATCGCAACCTGCCTCCGTCAGAATATCGTAGCAGGCATGAACGCCAGGTAGTGGTTCACGTCCACGATCCGGGTAACCTTGTTCGTATGCCACTTCACGCATTGATACATGCGTCGGTTCAAGCCAGTTATCAGGCATTTGAATTGCCAGCACGCCGTTCAACTGCAGCAACGAAACAAGATGCGGCAGGAGATCGTAATGGTCTGGAATCCACTGCAGCGAGGCGTTTGCGTAGATCAGGCTGAGCGGTTGATTTGGCTTGTAATGACGGATATCCGCTTCCACAAACTGGCAATCTGGCAAGGCTCTGCGCGCTTCTTCCAGCATGGCCGGCGAATTATCCACGCCGGTAATCTGTGCTGATGGCCAGCGATGTTTCAGCAACGCGGTGCTGTTTCCTGGTCCACAACCCAGATCAACGATGGACGTGACGTCATCAAGTGTGACCCGAGCAAGTAACTCTGCGGCAGGGCGTGTACGCTCTGCGCTGTATTGCAGATAAAGCGAGGGATTCCAGTCGGCCATATTTGCATCTCCGTTTTGCATTATTCAGCAAGGATAGCACAGGCAGACATCGGTACTGGTGTCGTCAGTGCAATGACCGTAATTTTGCCAGCGTAACGGTGTGGCTGGCTTTGAGACAAAGGTTATCTTTGTTGCAGATTCTTATACTGATATTTTTCATCAGGATAAGGACAACTCATGAAAAGCATTTCAATCCTTGCGGCAGGCGCAGATCCAACCGGTAAACGCATTTCAACCGCTGCTATTCAGCAGGCTATCGCTGAAGCGCAGCACAATGATACGGTTGTGATACCCGCCGGGCGTTTCCTTACTGGCGCATTTTTCCTGAAAAGCGGCATCACATTGCAGCTTGAAGCCGGTGCAGAGCTTATTGGCAGTCAAAACCTGGATGATTATCCGCTCATTGATACCCGTGTCGCTGGCATCGATATGCGCTGGCCCGCAGGGATAATAAACATCATTAACTGTGACGATGTCAGCATCACCGGAACGGGAGCGCTAGACGGGCAGGGGAAATTCTGGTGGCAGCGGTTCTGGGGTGAGGATGAACAGAGCGGCATGGCAGGCGATTACAGCGCCAGAGGACTGCGCTGGGTCGTAGATTATGACTGTCAGCGACCACGCAATATTCTTGTTTATGAAAGCCAGCATATTATGCTACAGGATTTCACCAGCCGTGAGTCTGGTTTCTGGAATCTGCATCTCTGTTATTCGCATAATGTTACGGTTGAAAGCGTTAAGATCAGTAACTCAGCGGGCCCAAGCACGGACGGAATTGATATCGACTCCTGCGAGCAGGTACAGGTTGAACGTTGTGTGGTTTCCTGCAATGACGACAATATTTGCATTAAAGCAGGCCGTGGGCTTGAGGCGGCGCAAAAAGCGCGTACTGCCAGAAATATTGTTATTCGCGGCTGCACGCTGAACAAAGGTTCCGGTATTACGCTGGGCAGCGAAACATCTGGGGGGATTGAAAATGTGCTGATTGAACATAACCGTTTCAACGGCACGGGTGTAGGGTTCCGTATCAAATCGGCCCGTAATCGGGGAGGGTTTATTCGTGATATTACGGTCAGAGATTTACAGCTCCTGGACGTACGTTTTCCCGTACTGATTCAGCTAAACTGGTTCCCGCAGTACAGCTATGGCGATAAAAGCAACCTGACGGATAAACCTGAGCACTGGCGCAAGCTCGCCGAAGGTGTGGAAGGCAACGCGGGTCTGACGCATGTCAGTCGTCTGACAATAGAAAACATTACAGCGCGTCGTTCGACTGAAAAACCATTTTCCCGCGCGTTTTTTATTGAAGGGTATCCTGAGCGACCGATTTCTGAGTTATCGCTGACATCCATTGAGATCGACGCCTGTGAGTTCGGCAAAATTTCCGGCGTTGACGGATTGATGTTTAACGACGTCAAGGTGAATGCCGCGGCCATCACTGATGACAAGAACGACAGTTATGAACGTTAGGGAAATGATACAGGTAAAGGCTGGTTTTCTCGTACATATACGTTAGTGCGCATAATGTATATTATGTTAAATAAGATCGATGCCGCACACACCGTCACCGACAAACTTCTTCTTGGTTCACTCATCTTGATCCCTATTAGCTCTGGCCTGGGAAAAACGGATATTGAGGACCATATTCATAGTCGTGCGGGCTTGGCTCAACTTCCCAGAATGGACGCCCGTTAATAGTCTTAGGGCCGCGCTCGTTTACGATGTCCTCTACATCCTGGATATGAGACGGCATCATTGCCAGCAACAGTTGATCTTCGGTGGTCAGCGTCACGGTTGCACCGTCGAGGCGGCTATAAAGTTCGGCAAACTGTTTACCCGCGCCGTGTAATCGGTGCTCCGCTACGCTGCGGATTGCGTGCAAGTCCAGTTCTGCCGCCTCCATACGATCCATGTATAACTTCATTTCCTTACGTAATACGCTCAGTTCGCGGGCTTTAATAAATCCGTATGCGTACCCGCCCAGGGCGATAACTGCGATGATTGCTAAAACTGCCATTTGTGTACTCTCATTTCAGTCATACTGCATTCTCTGGGTTAAACAACGAGATATCCGCACCATACTCTTACGTTTAAAACGAGCACCTGAAGCTCATCGCCTCTACTGTTGTTTACTGAGGCCGGTCATCTCCCTATGCTTGATCCAGTGCCGTCTTTGTATTCAGTAAATCTGGTAATAAAACGCTGCTGTTTCCGGCTCATATCGTTACCATTTCTCCAGTCGCGCAGGTGAATTTAACTCTGGGTTTTCTTCCGTCTGCGTCTTCTCTGATGTGATGGTCGAAGAGGAAAAGCTGATTTCGACACCAAGGACGGAAAACACCTTAAACAGGCGCTCAATGCTCGCACTGGCAGGATTGGCCTCCAGGCGAGCGTAATTCTGCTGAGTAACACCTAACCTTTCGGACACGTCTTTTTGCGTCAGACCATTCGCCTTGCGAAAACCAAGGAGTAATGGACGCAGCTGGTTGAGCGTTTTCAATGGGTAAACATTATTCATAATAAGATGGCCGCTGTAATGGACTCTCATACAACTTATAGGCTGTTTTCATAAAATACACCCTATAGGCTGTTTTATCAACATTACAGCTTAAAGGTTGTATTTATTGCTTAACAACCTTTAAGTTGTTAGAAAGGAATTATAGCAGGTGCAGCATCGTAAATACTGCACCCTCCTTCCATCACTCCAGCGCCAGCAACGCAAAACTGGCCAGCCAGTGCCCGCCGCTGTAATGGCTTCCCACCACGTGCTCCACGCTTGCAGACAGATGCCGCGCCACAGAATCCTTCAGCGCCCTTTGCTGTGCATGGTTCGCAGGCAGCGCCTGAGCAATATGCTTCATACACCAGGCGCGACTCAGGTTTAATCCGTCCAGGTGTGCAATTTTCGGGTCTGTCCGATCGCTCACTTCCGCCGGTTCCATAAGAGCGTTCACTGCCCCTACCTCAGGAAGGAACTGATCAAACCATGCCGGGAAATCTTCCGCCACCTTACTCATCAACAACGCTTCGGTGAGCGCACCGGAAATGTACTCATCTCCACCGGGTTCATAATGTGCAGGATAATGAGTGTCCGCGAGATAAAACCGGTTCGCTGCTGCCAGAATGGATTGCTCCAGAGTGTTGTCATTTACCTCGCGGGCATAATCCAGCCCCAACGCCAGCGCGAATGCGGTGTTGTAATGCGTACCGACCCGAATTGGATAAGTCAGCTTGCTGAGATAATCAACCAGCCGGTTACGAATATCCTGCGTTAAGGGCTGCAGCGTCTGATACCAGCGCTCAGCCTGCGGCAACGATGACTGCTTCAGCTCCTGAGCCAGCGCCAGCAGCCAGCCGTACCCATACGGACGCTCAAAGGAGGCGCGGTACGGCGCGTTAAAATACGCCAGCTCCCGCGCAACCTTCTCTTCCGTCATGTGTTCATTAAACAGTGTGGTTATCTCTTCCCGGCACGGCAGTTCAGGATAAAGGCGAACGCAGCGCAACAGCAGCCAGTAACCGTGTACCGCCGAGTGCCAGTCAAAACAGCCATAAAAAACAGGATGCAGTTCCCGCGGTGGCAACACATCACCATCGTCATTAAGCAAATGCATAATGTGGTTCGGGTATTCCTGTCGCAAATAGGTCAAAGGCATCCGGGCAAAAGCGTCAGCCTGATGTTGCGTTAATTCCATATCAGCTCCTTAAGTCGTTGCCGCTCTCAGCGAAACACGAGGAAATACATTAAAAAGACATTCACCACCAACAGCGTTAACGCGGTCGGGATCTGGATCTTGATCACCTGATATTTATCTTTCAGTTCCAGTAACGCTGCGGGAACGATATTGAAATTCGCGGCCATCGGCGTCATCAACGTGCCGCAATAGCCCGCATACATGCCAATTGCCAGTAGCGGAGCCGGATTACCATGATGGACGTTAATCAAAAAGGGTAAGGCAATGCCCGCGCTCAATACCGGGAATGCTGCAAAGGCATTGCCCATAATCATGGTGAAAAGCGCCATGCCGACACAATAAATCACCACCAACATGAAGCGGCTATCAGGATTAACAAACAGGCTCACCACTTTCTGAACAGAATCGCCCGTGTTGGCGACCACAAACACACCGCCCAGCATGGCGAGCATCTGTGGCAGAATGATCGCCCAGCCAATGGTATCCACCAGTCGCCGGGATTGACGAATTGCATGCAGTGGCGTACCCCGCGTCAGCCACCATCCCGTCAGGATCGCGGCGACACACGCCACGCACAGCGCCGCCAGCGTAAGCTGTTTCTGGTCAAGCAGGTAGACACCGCCAATCGAGACGCCTTTGAGGAACAGCGTGCCGATCACCGTCACTACCGGGATCATCAACGCCGGTAAAAAGAGCCAGTTTTTCAGGCGCTCAGACGAGGCGACGCGTTCAGGCTCCGTAGACATTTTGTAATGGCCCTTCCCGACCAGCCCGAAACCTGCCAGCAAGGCAATAACGATCACGCAGCCGCCAATAATCCGGTACGCCAGCGACCTGCCCAGCTCCTGCACCATAAGGTCGCCAAACACAAAGGTCCCCCCGAATAAAATCCTTAGCAGTGCGCTCGTAAAGCGTGTAGGGTT
>OJJJ01000342.1_pt1 | contig 25732 bp, 25 predicted proteins | sample 1596311 | NCBI WGS metagenome assembly OJJJ01 (sample SAMEA4350140, study PRJEB24818) | metagenome | biome: human; feature: gut; material: faeces | place: Denmark | collected 2013-09 | reverse complement strand
GTCTGACGGCGTTTAGTGCTGAATTCACTATCGGCGAAGGTGAGTTGATGGCTCATGATGTCCCTCTGGGATGCGCTCCGGATGAATATGATGATCTCATATCAGGAACTTGTTCGCACCTTTCTTAATCCTTCAAAAAATAATCCACATGTATAAAAAGGGGTGCCCCTTTTTCGAGGCGGAGTATAGTCAGGCCAAAATTAGCGAGGCAATACAGAAAAATTCACTCACCCGCGATAAAAGATGAATATAAAAAATAAATATGTGTATCTTGTTGTTACATAATGAATAAATCGTTTGATTTTCAGAAAATAGATAATCATCGATTCTATTATTGACGTGAAATATCAGGATGTCGGAACAGCCACGCACATCATTACAGGCAATACCAGCCCTTTAATTAGCCACGCGTGTTTTTTGACTTTGTTGATATAGAAGAAGTTAATATTATCCAATAACATTTCATTTACAATTCCGTCAGGCGCAATATCATCCTCGGATTTATTCAGCTTTTTATCTTTGATGTAGTAAATATTACTTCCGTCGACCTTCTCGACATTAAGGATGTAATTGCGGTCGATCAGGTAACTGTGCCCTCCCTTTCGGAGAACGCCTTTATGAATGACCGTCACGACATCCGTGCTGTTAAACAGAAAAAGGGTCGTTAATGACATATCGGTCAAATCACCCGAGGAATACGTTTTCCAGGAAACGGTATCTGACTGGCAGCCAAATCCCTCTTCCTGGGTTCTCATAAAATAAAAGAACAGCAATGCGATGACAGACAACACCAGTACGACACCAAACAACACACTCAGGTTATGAGTCCTTGACATATTTTAACTCCCGGTCAGGCTTCTGTAAGAAATGCAATTCTTATAATCATCGACACTGTCCTGCTGGTAACAGAGAGCCAGAAAATAGTTTTCCATCTGCGACTTTTTGAAGTTTGAATAGTAAGCATCAGCAATTTGATGTTCGCAGTCGATTTGCCGTTTCGCGATGACCTCTTTAACGCGGTTAAAATAGAACTGTCGCGGCTGAAACATGTTCTTATCGATAAGGTATACCGTACACCTGTCCACTTTGCCGAGCAGATGGACGTCAGAATCTTTCATGTTGTCTGCATATGACTGTTTCTGAAAAAACAGATGGGCAAATCCAACAATCGTCACCAGGCATACTGCGCATAAGATTATAAAGGCAGTATGCAAGTGACGATATCGTTTGGGAGGGTCGGGATCTCGCTGCTGAATTTGAATATGCGATTCTTCCACCAGCGTCTGTTCAGGAGTGGGAGGGGTAACAGGTGGCCTGACCGTGTGATGTTCAATATGTGCCGCAAGACTAAAACCTTTACCGCGAATCGTTTTAATCAACATCGGATCGCGCCCCAAAATACGAAACGCCTTTCTGATTTCACTTATGGCAACATTAAGACTGACCGATGAACCTGAGAAGCCGTGTTCCTCCCAAACCTTTTTTATCAGGTCATCTCTGTCGAGAGTTTTACCATTATTGATGATAAGTTCATACAGTAAACGTGCAGCCTGATTTGATAACTTAATGGAAGATTCCTCCTCTCCATTAATCATGATCATACCGGTGTCTACTTCATAAAGCATTGCGAGATCAATGAGATACTTCATATTATTATTACACCACTGTTATAGATTTATGTATTTCCCTCGCAATAATAAGTCCAAAGTTAGTGTGGTCAAGTCAAGTAATATTATTTGAGTAGCGGATATAGAAAACTTCATTAATTAAGGATTATTAATTCATTAATTAAAACCTTCGAAAGAAGGCATTTGGGTTATGATCTTAAAAAAAACATTATAGCAAGATTATAATCTCTATTACCGAAACCAAACGGAATAATGTTTTGTTTTGTATCTTTTTGATGCAACATAATCTCGTCACGGCGTGTCTCTCACGTCGCTATGCGCTTTACCCGTTAACCGCGTGCTGCGCAGCCGAATAACATTCATTTTTATACAAAACAAAACATTATGGAGTTTATCATGTTCAAATCGATCATGACCGTTTCTTTGCTGGCCGCGGCTATGGCGTCTACCAGCGCGGTTGCCGCAGATAACTCAGCGGGGGGTGTAATTAACTTTACCGGTGCCATTACCGATACCACCTGTACCATTAACGGCGGTAAAAGCGCTGATTTTACTGTTGCGCTCTCACCAATTTCGGTAAAAGATGCCGGGACAACGGTTGGCCTGATTACCAAAAATAAAAAATCTATCGCCTTAACCTTCTCCGGCTGTTCCCCGGCGGCGGGCACCACAGGAACACCGTTGAAAGTGTACTTCTCCAGTGCGGATAATATTTCTACCGACGGAAAATACCTGCTGAATAACAGCGTTAACGAAAGCGATACAAGCGTTGCGCGTAACGTGGGCTTTGCTTTAGTTAAACCGGGTGCATCTACCCCAATTGCGCTGAATCAGGCTTACACAACCGATATTATGGGGACGGCAACAGCACCTGATTCAGAAACGCTGACGCTGGATGTTTATTACTATAAAACTAACGCCACCGCCGCAACGGTCGGCGAGTTAAGCTCCAACGTCACTTACACCATTTCCTACCTGTAATATTACTTTTTCAGGCTCTGTCTTTGCAGAGCCTGTATTTAAGGTTGCAATCATGCGTAAGGCTATTTTGCTGGCAGTGTTACTGCTCAGCACAGGTCAATCATGGGCCAATATCGTCATTAATGGCACCCGTGTTCTTTATCCTGAAAATAACAAAGAGGTGATTGTCCAGTTAATGAATACCGGAGATGCTCCCGCACTGGTGCAATCATGGATCGATGATGGTGATATTAACTCCACGCCGGAAACAGCAAAAGTGCCCTTCCTGCTCTCACCACCGGTCATTAAAGTGAGCGAACATAATGGTCAGCAGTTGCGCATTAAAAAGCTCCCGGCAAATTTGCCTGCGGATCGTGAATCTGTGTTTTTCCTGAACGTGCTCGACATTCCGCCGAAACCTGAAAATCTTCAGAACCAAAATACCGTTCAGCTGGCGATTAAATCGCGCATTAAACTTTTTTATCGCCCGGCGTCGCTGACAGGCTCGCTGGATGACGCCGTTAAAAAACTGACGCTTGTCGCCAACGGGGATCAATTCCGCATCAGTAATAACAGCCCGTACCATATTACCGTCGCCAACATTTCGCAGGGTAAAACCAAATTACTCCAGGATTCTCCGATGGTGTCGCCTTTTGGACAACTGACGGTAGCCACAAAAAACGCGGTGAAACGCGGTCAGACCTTCCAGGTGATGTATGTGGACGATCTGGGTGCGTATAAAACCCGGACTTTCACCAGCCAGTGATCGGAAAGACTCACCATGAAATTGAAACAAAACAGGCTCTACCTTCTGGCAGTCTGCTCGCTTCTGCTTTCGCATAAATCCGGGGCCGTGTCGTTTGATACCTCCCTGCTTGCTGGCGCATCCGGTGAGTCCGATCTGTCACGCTTCTATGAAAATAACGCCATGCCAGCAGGCAATCAGGAGATGGATATCTACGTTAACGGTAGCTGGAAGGGGCGCTATAACGTTACCTACGGCGAACAGCGTGATGACATTCGGCTTGCCTGGAAAGATGCGCAAACGCTCGGCATTAACACCCAATCACTGCCTGCCCCCGCTATTACCCAGGGCCAGGTACAACTGCACGATCTGGTGCAGGGCGGAGAGGTCAAAACCGATACCAGCACGTTGAGCCTGGCGCTCACCGTTCCGCAGGCGGCGGTGCTGCGTACCGAAGAGGGCTATATTGCCCCGCAATTCTGGGATGAAGGGATACCCGCGCTCATGCTCTCCTGGAATACCACCTGGTACAACACCCGTGCGAAAGGGACTTCCAAAGAGACGAACGATGATTTTTATGCCGGACTGGATTCCGGTGCCAACCTGTTCGGCTGGCAGTTTCGCGACAGCAGCACCTGGCGTAAAACGGCCAGCGGCGACAGTAGCTGGCAAAACAATACCCGTTACCTGCGTCGCCCCCTGGCCTCGCTGAAATCAAACCTGACGATGGGTGATTTTTATATCCCAGGCGATCTGTTTGATTCCCTCCGCGTGCGCGGTGTATCGCTGGCGTCAGACATGAAAATGCGGCCCAACTCGCAGCAAGGTTTCTCGCCGGTAGTGCACGGCGTCGCGCGTACCAACGCCCTGGTGAAGGTGATCCAGAACGGTAACATCATCTATCAGGAGAACGTTCCGCCGGGCCAGTTCACGCTCGACAGTATTCAACCCACCGGCTCGGCCGGGGACCTGTTAGTTGTCGTGCGCGAGGCCGATGGTTCACAGCAGTCCTTCACGGTGCCATTCTCAGCCGTGCCCGGCATGTTGAAAGAGGGCGTCAGCCAGTACAGCGTTGTGGCGGGTAAAGTGCACCAAAACACGCTCGATGCAGAACCGGCTTTCCTGCAGGCTACGCTGCGTTACGGATTTAATAATCTCATCACTGGCTACACCGGGATGATTATCAGCGATAACTACCAGGCCGGGCTTATTGGAACCGGCTGGAACCTTCCCTTTGGCGCGGTCTCTGTGGACGTCACGCAGGCAAAAACCACATTGCAGGATCGCACAGACAGCGGCCAGAGCTTTCGCGTGTCGTACAGTAAATTTATCGACACCACGGCCACCAACTTCACGCTGGCAGCCTACCGTTATTCCACTAAAGGCTATTACAGCTTCAGCGATGCGCTCTATTCGCGAGAAGGTTATCAGCGCCTGAAAGCGCAATACGACGAGTATGAAGATAAATTCGGCGTCGCCCCGGAGATGTCGCTAAGCACATGGGATGCCCTGCGTGCCGCGCAGCCTAAAAACACGTTCACGCTCAACCTCAACCAGCGCCTGGCTGATAACTGGGGCACGGTCTTTATTTCCGGCACGCAGCGCGATTACTGGAATTCGCAGCAAACCACACGTGAATACCAGACGGGTTACTCAAACTCGATTGGCCGCGCCAGTTATACCGTTTCGGCCAGCCGGGTTCGCAACAGCAACAGTGAAGAAGAGACGCGCTTTTATCTCTCCCTTAGCCTGCCGTTCTCGCTGTTTGATAACAATGCGTGGCTCACCTCCAGCCTGACGGCCAGCGATTCGCATTACGAGCAGAGCAATATCAGTATGAGCGGCAACGCGCTGGCGTCGAACCGCTTAAGTTATACCCTCTCCGGCAGCAACGCCCGCGGGGGACATAATTCGGCAAGCGTGAATACCGCGTATCGCTCGAATTTTGCCACGCTGGGTGGCTCATACAGTGAATCCTCCGATTACCGTCAGACGGGCCTCAGCGGTCGCGGCAGCCTGGTCGCCTTCCCGTGGCACCTCCTCGCCTCTAACGAAACCGGTACGACCATGACCATCGTGGATGCGCCGCAGGCGGAAGGGCTGATGGTCAATGGTGACGAAAGTATCGTGACCAACCACGACGGTGTCGCGCTGGTGCCATACGCCACGCCGTACCGTAAAAACGCCATCACGTTGTCAGAAACAGCAAACAGCTCGGGTGCTGAGGTGCTCGGCAATATGGCTAACGTCGCGCCTTACGATGGAGCAGTCAATTACGTCCGTTTTGAGACTGACAAACGTCAGTCGTGGGTGTTACAGGCCACGCGCGCCAACGGCAAACCGCTGCCTTTTGGAACGGAAGTGCTTGATGAAAACGGTGGATCGGTCGGCTATGTCGGCCAGGCAAGCGTGCTGTACATTCGCGCCGAACAGCCGCCGCGCGTCCTTAACGTCCATCTCCGTGGCGGAAAGTGCGAAATCACCACGCCAGCGTGGGGGCTGAACAATCCGCCATCGGTTTGCCTTTAATTACGGAATATCAATATGATACGGTTATTCACTTTTCTGTCGCTGCTCTGCATCAGCACAGCCAGCTACGCTACCTGCTCCGGTGGCAGCATTGTCTATGGCACACCGATCAGCATCGATTTGTCCGATAAGCTCAGCCCGGCCACGCCGACATGGACAGGAAGTTTTACCACGCAATACAGCGGCTCGTTTAATTGCTCAACCGGCAACAGCGAGTTTTCATACACACCGATCCTGTCGACCGACAACAGCTACGCCACGATTTTGGGCTTTAGTAATAATAAGTATATGGTGCGCGCGGAGATCACCAGCACGCAGGCCAACAAAACGCTGGCCGCAAGCGGTAGCCACACCGCCTCAGAGCTTAATACGCCTTTTACCGTCCGTTTCACGCTCGTCAGCCAGAGCGGTACAACGCTCACGGGAGACACGGCGAACATGAGCGACGTGATGTTCGTCAGCGATATGAGCGGCATGTCATTCTGGGAGATCATCACCTGGCCGATTAATCAGATGGTGAAGATTGTGCAATGGTTATTCAGCGGCTTTCAGTGGCCTTATGACAACCGGGATATGTTTGGCCAGCCAATGACCATCAAATATGCACCGAAACTGACCACCTGCTCGTTCGATAATGCCGGGCTGACCGTCAATCTCCCGACGCTCGGTATCCCCCAGCTCAGCGCCTCGGCTCAGCCAGGGCTGACACCTTTTACGCTGAATATGAGCTGTCAGAACGTGAGCGTAAATGGCAATTCAGACCGGGCGATTGAGATGTTCCTTTCCAGCACGCAATTGCTGTCAACCGACAGCTCGGTGCTGGTCGACAGCAGCAGCAGTGCCGCCCAGGGCGTTGGCCTGCGGCTCATCAAGCGAGATAACCCGCAGATGCCCGTGACATTCTCGACGTCCACCACCAGCCGTGGAAACGCCACAATGATTTTCAACGTGGCGGCAGGTGGTGCGCTGAGCGAACATTTCACCCTTCCGATGGCGGCGTACTATTACGTCTGGTCTCCCGCGAAACTGACGCAGGGAAAGATGAATACCTCAGCAACGTTGAATATTATTTATCCCTGACACACACCGGCCGGAATGGGTACACATTCCGGCTATTCATGATTTAACTGCCCATTTTTCCAACCGTATGCAGATATTTAATCAGCTCACTGTGGCTGGAAATATTGAGTTTTTTCATCGCATTATGTTTCTGCGTGGCGACGGTACTTATGGAACGGTTTCGATGACGCGCGATCTCCGTCACCGTATATCCCTCAACAATAAGGTGAATCACCTCCCACTCTCTGGCGGAAAGCACAGAACGCGAGCGCGATCCGGCACGCATCACTCCCCGCAGCCAGGTCGAGACAACAGGCTTTTGCGCATCGGTCACCATTAACGTTCGTAATTCATTTTTCAGCTCCGCCATTTCGTCCTGCAGGCTGATAGTCAGTTCAAACTTCATCTCCAGAACTTTTCTTAAAAGCCCATAATGCAATTCAGGAACAAAGAGTACGCGTCTGACATGGCGCGATTTACACAGGCTCGTTAATCGACTGCTGGTTTCCGTACTCCACTCCTTATGATTGAGGAGGTAATTAAACTCGGTAAAAAATATATCGACATCATTATCAGCAAGCGCGTCCAGAAGCTGTTCAGTGGAATCGACTATCGTGATGTGAAGCGAATAATCAGGAAGGATATTTTGCAGCGCAAGGGATATTATTTCCTGAAAGAGATTTATTTTGTAGAACACCATCACCCTGACGGGATTTTCAGCATTAATCATATCATTTCTGAATTATCTTAACCGGAGAAAAGCCGATAATAGTTTATGCATCCCTGGCTCACAACCTCTTCGCGCCAGGATTTTATCCTCCTGAATGCTAAAAATCTGAACAACCATATTAAATTAATAGAATTTTTTCTATTTTATTCTTAACTGTCATCTTAATACATTGGCAGGACCGAAGGCTTGCGCGTTTCTGACTATGATTATTTCTCCTGTAACACCCGTAAAACCACGAAAAAACCGTGGGTTAACGGCATTAAACACCAGAGCAATGCTTATGTTTCGCGCGTTATCAGGATAAAAATCTGATTTGAATGTCATGAAAAGATTAAAGAGATAATATATATCATTAAAACAATTTTTCAATTTTATCTTCCCCTAACAATTAGCATTTCCTTTACTCATCTGTTTCGGTTGGCTTACATTTACGCCATCACATTACATTTAAAAAAAGAGGTGTTCGCTATTCTTTTTGCAATTAAGAAATCGCGAGGCCGCCACCTTCTCTTATATGGACTGATTGCTCAGCGAAAGGAGAAAGCCAATGTCAAACAAAAAAACAATACATGTGGCTGTTGTTGATAGCTGCGAATTCACAATGATTGGCCTGCAATACCTTGTGAATCGTGATAATGATATGCAACAGGATGTCTTTTTTCATGGGTTTACCAATATCGAAGACCTTGCCCTAAGCGAACAGTGCTTTGATATCATCATTTATGATCCGCTGAATACGCGCCATTTCAGGGTAACGACCAACGACGACATTTTATGTATTAAAGAGAAACAGCCAGGGGCAAAAATTTATATTTATTCGCTGTCCGTGGGCTATTTGAAATTTAAACATGTTGATGGCGTGATCAGTAAAAGAGTGTCGCTGGGGGATATCAAAGCACTTTGGCAGATTCTGATGAGCCAGACGCCGCAAGAGTCCGGCCTTTACAAGGTCAGCATGACGACCCGACAACGCACGCAGGCCAGATTGTCCAGCGAGGAAGCCAGCGTCTTGCGCGGCTATTCCTGCAACCTCAAAACCAAGCAAATTGCACGACAGTTAGGTTGCAACGTCAGGCTTGTTTATTTTTATAAAAACAATGCCATGAATAAGCTAAAAGCCGTGCGGGGCCCGTCGTTCTATCAAAGCATCCGCTGGATATTGAATTAACTATTTGACCGTGTGTCGTTTGCCTTTTGTTCCCGTGTCCGCGGGAACCTTTTTTTATCTCCTGAAGGCGCTGCCATGTATACCGTTCTTCCTTCTCCTGTATTGCAGAACATTTCAGGGCTGCGATTCCAGCCTCTTATTGATTTTCGTTCAGGCCAGGTTGTCGCCCACGAAGTCCTTGTGGAGATCCACAACGTCAATCTTGAGGTGCTTTTTGCGTCGCTCCCCTCACGTTGCGCGCTGCAGATTTTTTTCTGGCAGGCTAATACGCTTCTGCAGATGCCGGGGCGGGGCCATTACTGGCTAAACCTGCCAGCAGAACATTTTCTCAACGCCCAGGCGATCAGTTTGTTGCTCGCGTTACGTCATCAGCAGCGTTTAACGATAGAAATTCAGGACCCCCTGACCCCGACCCGGATGAGTAAAGCGGAGCAACACACGCTTCATGAAACGCTGCACCGGCTGAAAGCCGCTGGCTGGAAAATCTGGCTGGATGACCTGACACACGAACTGGCAGAAGACTACGTGCGTCTTGCCCTGCCGGTGGACGGCGTAAAAATCGATCGTTCAGAGCTGAAGAGACACACGCAGCTTGCCTCGTTTATCCACTACGTCAGACGTGAGATTGCGAAGCCTGTCCTCATCGAAGGGATTGAAAATTCTCAGGATCTGGAGCGAGCCCGCGCAACAGAGGCGCAGTTCGGCCAGGGTTTTCTCTGGCCGGAAAGTCGAATTGATGCCCGTGTGACGCTCTAAGACCAGCAGATTACCAGCCCGGCACCGCGCCGCCGTTAAAGATAGTCTCCGCCGCTTTCGCCACTTCAGGTGACTGATAAGACTGAATAAACGCTTTTACGTTTTCTGCATCTTTGTTGTCTTCCCGCGTTACCACGATGTTCACGTAGGGCGAGTTTTTATCTTCAATAAAGACGCTATCGTGAACCGGAGACAACCCGGTTTGCTGGAGGTAGGTGGTGCTGATGATGGCAACATCCACTTTTGGGTCATCCAGCACACGCGGAAGCTGTGCACCTTCCAGTTCCATGATGTTCAGGCTTTTGGGATTGGCAGTGATATCCAGCGCGGTGGGCAGCAGGCCCACGTCAGGTTTCAGGGTAATCAGCTTCTCTTTTTGCAACAGCAGCAGTGCGCGGCCAAGGTTGGTTGGATCGTTTGGAATAGCAATGGTAGCGCCGTCCTTCAGTTCAGACACCGCTTTAATCTTGCGAGAATAACCCGCCATCGGGAAAACGAAAGTGTTAGCGACAGCAACCAGCTTGTAGTTATGCGCTTTATTATCTTCCGCCAGGAACGGGCGATGCTGGAAAACGTTGGCATCCAGTTCCCCCTGGTTAGTCGCATCGTTGGGCAACAGCGAGCCGCTAAAACCCACCAGCTCTACGTCCAGACCGTACTTCTCTTTCGCCACCTTTTTGGCAACTTCTGCCACATCCTGTTCGGCACCGTTAATCACGCCGACTTTAATGTGTCTGGCATCATTGCTGCTTTGATCACAGCCTGCAAGCAGCAGGCCGGTCAGGAGAAGCGCACCCAATCGACATTTCACAAGACAGTTCCTTTTGACAGATGTTTTAGTAACTATATCGACAACGCGACGGCACGCTAAAAAACGAAAAGGAATCAATAAGAAGGATAAGTTATATGTCGGTGCGCGAGTAATGTAGGCCCGGTAAGCGTAGCGCCACCGGGCGATGGGCATCAGGCTACGGTAGTCCAGTCCTCAACCGTGAGATCCTGCACCATCCCGAACGCACGATCGTTAGTCACAATCGTCGTGCCCCGGCTAATAGCATGCGCAGCAATCAACTGATCGAGATCCCCCATCACTTTCCCTTTCTTTTCCATTGCCGCACGCAGCTCGCCATAGGTGGCTGCGGCTTCGCTATCCCAGTCGCAGATAGTGATGGTTTCAAGAAAAGATAATATTGTCTCTTTCAGGCCGATGCTCTGCTTCTTATCGGCACCATAGAGTAATTCCGCTTCCGTGATGCTCGAAATACAGACATCCCCTGGAGCCAAACAAGCCATACGGGTGACAACTTCAGGATGTTTTTTAAATAGATGGCTCACAATATTCGTATCAAGCATATGCCTCATGAACAAACCCCATCCAGAGGGTCTCTTTTCGTCACACTCTGCTTTCTCTCCTCCTTGTTCAGAAATGAATCAGGCACACTGGTATTTTCCAGAAGCCGGAAGAAATTATCCCAGCTTTTTACCTGAGCAGCCTTTGCCGTCAAAACAACATTCCCTGCCTCATCACGGCGGATGTAGACACTCTCTGCATCAAATGCGAACTCAGCGGGCAGAACAACAACCTGCTTTCGCCCCTTTTTGATCAGTTTTGCTGTGCGCTCCATTGCAACCTCTGCTGGTTTATTGACCTGACCAGAGCATGCGCTACGACGAGAAGGCAAGACAAGCACGACGCTTCAATTTCAGAAAGCGACTCGCAATAAATAGCCGAATCGCTAACCTCACGCCTGCCCGCGTCGCAACGGTGCTTCACGTAGAAACCACGACAACACAAACGCCAGCACCATAATCCCTGCCGCGAGCAGGAACACGGCGTGGATCGCCGAGCCGAACGCATCCAGATAATCCAGTCTCAGCGCATCCGGCAACTGGTGAATGGCCGTTGGGTTCAGCTCACGTGGCAGCTCGGCCCCCTCCGGTATACGCTCCATCAGACCCGATTGCAGAATATGCGTGAACACCGCGCCAAACAGCGCAACGCCAATGGCCCCGCCGATAGAACGGAACAGCGTCACACCGGAAGTCGCCACGCCGTACTGGTCGGCAGACACGCTGTTTTGCACCGCCAGCACCAGTACCTGCATCACCAGCCCAAGCCCCATTCCCAGCACGCCGGTGAACAGATAAAGCTGCGAGGTCGGAGAGTGAATCGAAATTCGCGTCAGTAAAAACATCCCTACCACCCCAAGCAGCGTGCCGAGGATTGGGAACAGGCGGTATTTCCCGGTACGGCTGATAATGCGCCCGCTGATAATCGACGTCAGCAACAGCCCACCCATCAACGGGATCAGCTGCAAACCGGCCTGCGTTGGTGTGGCATCTTTTACCACCTGCAGATAGAGCGGCAGGAACGTCACCGAGCCAAACAGCGACATCCCGATGATAAAACCAATCAGGCTACAGAGCAGGAAGCTACGGTTACAGAACAACGACAGCGGAATGATCGGCTCCCACGCCAGCCGCTCCTCATAGATAAACCCGGCGATCCCCGTCAGGCCGAACGCCAGGATGCACCACAGCTGCGGGTCGCTCCACGGGCGGATTGTTCCACCCTCGGTCGTGAACAAGATGATGCACAACAGCGCCATGCTGAGGTAAATCGCCCCCAGGTAGTCAATCTCATGTTTGTTGCGACGGGAGCTGCCCTGGAACACGGCACCAATCACCAGCAGCGCAAACAACCCCAGCGGAAGGTTGATGTAGAAAATCCAGCGCCAGGAGGCGTGCTGCACGATAAATCCGCCGATCAGCGGCCCGATTACCGTCGCCAGACCGAACACGCCGCCAAACAGCCCCTGATAGCGGCCGCGTTCCGCAGGCGGGATCACATCTGCTACAGCAGCCATACTGATGACCATCAGGCCACCACCGCCCAGCCCCTGCAGGGCGCGCATCAGCACCAGTTGGGTCATATTTTGTGCCAGTCCGCAAAGTACGGAACCGGCCAGAAACAGCACGATCGCAATTTGCAGGACGATTTTACGGCCAAACAGATCGCCAAATTTGCCGTACAGCGGCACCGCGATGGTCGAACTCAGGATATAGGCGGTGACTACCCATGAGAGCTTATCCAGCCCGCCCAGCTCACCGACAATGGTTGGCAGCGCCGTGGAGACGATGGTTTGATCAAGCGCAGAGAGCAGCATCACCAGCAACAGCGCGCTGAACAGCAGCTTGATCGACGGCGCGTGTTGCCCGGCGGCAGATTGGGTTTGAGTCATTACGTCGGACTCCATAAGAGATCGCTTGAAATTAATTAATCGTATAATTAATATTTGTGGAAGTGATGAATAAGATCAAGAGATCCCGTGACCATGCCAGCACAAAAGGACAATTCTGAACCCCGCCGTCCCGGACGCCCTCGCGGTGGCAAGCGCATTACCGCCAGCCGCGAGCAGTTGCTGGATATCGCCCTGAACCTCTTTTCTCGCCAGGGGATCGCCAACACGTCACTGAACGCCATTGCCAAAGAAGCGGGCGTAACGCCTGCGATGCTGCACTACTACTTTAATTCCAGAGAGCAACTTCTCGATGTAATGATTGAGGAGCGTTTCCTGCCCTTACGCAGCAAAATTGGCACCATTTTCGCCAACAACCAGGATTCGCCAGTTAATGCCCTCACGGAAATGGTGAAGGTGCTGGCTGAGCTGGCCGAAACGCATCACTGGTTTGCACCGCTGTGGATGCAGGAGGTAATTGGTGAAATGCCGGTTCTGCGCATGCATCTGCAGGCGCGGTTTGGCGATGAGCAATATCAGACGACGCTAACCACCATCAAAGGCTGGCAGCAGCAAGGGAAACTGAACCGGGAGCTTGCGCCGGAACTGCTGTTTACCACCTTACTGAGCCTGGTGCTGGTGCCGTTCTCACGCATGCGCAATGACGAGAGGCTACAAGCTCTCTCGCCGGAGATAATTGTGCGTCATGCGCTGGCTGTAATTGGTAATGGGATCGGGGGTTAACGATTTAATGCACCGTTACAGGCTCTCAACCCCGTTAATAACGCTTCTTTTTCTTGCGGCGTGACATTATCAGTCGTGCTCAGATGCATATTACTCTCCTTATTTTCAGCGCAATCTGAATATCTCACAGCTTAACCTTCATAAAAACTCCTTATTTCCTCCATTGTTTATACCTGGAAATATTCATTCAATATGTAAATAAAAAAAGCCTTTCCAATACGCACCTAAAACGTATAATGAGAACGATCATTCTCACTTTTTACACGGTAGCCGACAATGAGTACAAAACTGGAAGAACGACAAAAACAGCGTCAGGACGAGATCATCACCGCCGCGCGCCGCTGCTTTCGCGCCAGCGGGTTTCACGCCGCCAGCATGTCGCAAATTGCCAGCGAGGCGAAGCTCAGCGTCGGGCAAATTTACCGTTATTTCAGTAACAAAGACGCGATTATCGAAGAGATGATCCGTCGCATCATTGACTCACGCATTGCGGAGATGCAGGGTAAAACGCTGGTAGAAGGGATGCCGCAGGCGCTCGCCTGGCGACAAACCCTCAGCGAAGATGATGATGCGCTGATGCTCGAAATGTCCGCTGAGGCCACGCGCAATCCGCAGGTTGCGGCCATGTTAGTTGAAGCGGAAGCCCGCATGTTTTCTAACGCCTGTGCGCATCTTAAAAAGCAGTTCCCCCACCTGAGCGATGAACATATTCGCTGCTGCGTGGAGATTACCGCCGTAATGATCGAGGGAACGATTTACCGTCGACTTACGCCGTTAAAAGTACCCTCAGAACAATTAGCGCCCATTTATCAGGATATTTTAAATATGCTTTTCACTGCGAAGTAATCATATTCGAATAATTAGCGGGAACAGGTAATTCCCCTTTATTTCATTTCCGGCTCTGCCGGAGATGCGGTATCGCTGTGCCTTTAAATAGCCCTCCTCCCTGTTAAGCCATTAACAGGGCAGGCTTCGTTCACCCTGGAAAAAGATTATGAAAACCATAACAACCTCCATCGCGGCATTACTCCTCCTGACAGGGTGCGATAATGCGCAAACATCTGCTCCCCAGCGTCCTCTTCCGGAAGTGGGGATTGTCACGCTTATGAGCCAGCCAGTTTCCGTCGTCAGTGAACTGACTGGCCGCACCACCGCCGCGATGAGCGCCGAAGTGCGCCCGCAGGTGGGCGGCATTATCCAGAAGCGGCTCTTCACCGAAGGCGATACCGTGAAAGCGGGACAGGCGCTGTATCAGATTGACCCCGCCAGCTACCGCGCCGCTTACGATGAAGCGGCGGCGGCGCTGAAACAGGCGCAGGCGCTGGTGCAGGCCGACTGCCAGAAAGCCCAGCGCTATGCGCAACTGGTGAAAGACGACGGCGTGTCGCGTCAGGATGCCGAAGACGCCAAATCCACCTGCGCGCAGGACAAGGCCAGCGTCGAGTCAAAGAAAGCCGCGCAGGAGAGCGCCCGCATTAACCTCAACTGGACCACCGTCACCGCGCCAATTTCCGGGCGCATCGGTATCTCCTCCGTTACGCCTGGCGCGCTGGTAACCGCTCAGCAGGATACGGCCCTCGCCACCATTCGCGGTCTGGATAGCATGTATGTCGATTTGACGCGTTCCAGCGCCGATCTGCTGCGATTACGTAAGCAAACCCTCGCCACCAACAGCGATACGCTGAGCGTGGCGTTAATTCTGGAAGACGGCAGTACCTACAGCGAAAAGGGCCGTCTGGCGCTCACCGAAGTCGCGGTGGATGAATCGACCGGCTCGGTGACCCTCCGCGCCGTCTTCCCGAACCCGCAACATCAGCTTTTGCCGGGCATGTTTGTCCGCGCCAGAGTGGATGAAGGCATCATGAGCGATGCGATCCTCGCGCCACAGCAGGGCGTTACCCGCGACGCGAAAGGCAATGCCACCGCGCTGGTGGTGAATGCCAGCAACAAGGTCGAGCAGCGTCAACTGGAAACGGGCGACACCTACGGCGACAAATGGCTGGTCCTGAGCGGCCTGAAGGCGGGCGATAAGCTGATTGTGGAAGGCACCGACAAAGTCACCGCCGGACAGGAAGTGAAAGCCGAAGAGATGAAAGCCACCGGAGGAAACGCCTGATGTTTTCCCGTTTCTTCGTGCGTCGCCCGGTCTTTGCCTGGGTGATCGCCATTCTCATCATGCTCGCCGGGATGCTGGCGATCCGCACGCTGCCGGTGGCGCAGTACCCGGACGTCGCCCCGCCGTCGATCAAAATCTCGGCCACCTATACCGGCGCATCCGCGCAAACGCTGGAAAACAGCGTGACCCAGGTCATTGAGCAACAGCTCACCGGGCTGGATAACCTGCTCTACTTCACCTCCACCAGCAGCTCGGACGGTTCGGTGAGCATTAATGTCACCTTCGAACAGGGGACCGACCCGGACACCGCGCAGGTGCAGGTGCAAAACAAAGTCCAGCAGGCGGAATCGCGCCTGCCGACCGAAGTACAACAGTCCGGTATCACGGTGCAAAAATCGCAGAGTAACTTCCTGCTGATCATGGGCGTGTACGATAAAACCGACACCGCCAGCAGCTCGGATATCGCCGACTGGCTGGTGAGTAATATGCAGGACCCGCTGGCGCGCGTGGAAGGCGTGGGGAGCCTGCAGGTGTTCGGGGCGGAATACGCGATGCGCATCTGGCTCGACCCGGCGAAGCTGGCGTCGTACTCGCTGATGCCGTCCGACGTGCAAAGCGCGATTGAAGCGCAGAACGTGCAGGTCTCTGCCGGTAAAATCGGTGCGCTGCCCTCGTCAAACGCGCAACAACTGACCGCCACCGTGCGCGCTCAGTCGCGCCTGCAGACGGTGGATCAGTTTAAAAATATCATCGTGAAGAGCCAGTCCAACGGCGCGGTCGTGCGCATCAGCGACGTCGCACGCGTGGAGATGGGCAGCGAAGATTACACCGCTACCGCGAAGCTGAACGGTCACCCGGCAGCGGGGATGGCGGTGATGCTCTCGCCGGGCGCGAATGCGCTCAACACCGCCACGGCGGTGAAAGAGAAAATCGCCGAGTTTAAAAAATCGATGCCGGAAGGCTACGACGTGGCCTACCCGAAAGACAGCACCGAGTTCATCAAGATCTCGGTTGAGGACGTGATTCAGACCCTGTTCGAAGCCATTATCCTCGTGGTGGTGGTGATGTACCTGTTCCTGCAAAACATCCGCGCCACGCTGATCCCGGCGCTGGCGGTACCGGTGGTGCTGCTGGGCACCTTCGGCGTGCTGGCGTTGTTCGGTTACTCCATCAACACCCTGACGCTGTTTGCAATGGTGCTGGCGATAGGGCTTTTGGTGGATGACGCCATCGTGGTGGTGGAAAACGTCGAGCGCATTATGCGCGACGAAGGGCTACCCGCGCGGGAAGCGACCGAAAAATCAATGGGCGAAATCTCCGGTGCGCTGGTCGCCATTGCGCTGGTGCTCTCCGCCGTGTTCCTGCCGATGGCGTTCTTCGGCGGCTCCACCGGGGTCATTTACCGTCAGTTCTCGGTCACCATTATTTCGGCAATGTTCCTTTCCGTGGTCGTGGCGTTAACCCTGACACCCGCACTCTGCGGCTCGATTCTGAGCCACACGGCCCCGCACAAAAAAGGCTTCTTCGGCGCGTTTAACCGCTTTTACGGCAAAACCGAGCGCGGCTATCAGAACAAGGTCCTGCGCGCCCTGCGCCGTTCCGGCGGCATGCTGGCCATCTACGCCCTGCTCTGCGGCGCGATGGGGTTCGCCATGCTGAAACTGCCGGGCAGCTTCCTGCCGACGGAAGATCAGGGCGAAATCATGGTGCAGTACACCCTGCCGGCAGGCGCAACGGCGGTACGTACCGCCGAGATCAGTCGCCAGGTTCGCGAGTGGTTCCTGACCAAAGAGAAAGCCAATACCGACGTGATCTTCACCATTGAGGGCTTCAGCTTTAGCGGCAGCGGTCAAAACGCCGGGATGGCGTTTGTCTCCCTGAAAAACTGGTCCGAGCGTAAGGGCGACGAGAACACCGCACAGGCCATTGCCCTGCGCGCCACGCAGGAGCTGAGCACCATTCGGGATGCCACTATTTTCGCCATGACGCCCCCGGCGGTGGATGGTTTAGGCCAGAGCAACGGCTTTACCTTTGAGCTGATGGCCAGCGGCGGCACGGATCGCAACACGCTGCTGAAGATGCGTAACCAGCTGATTGGTGAAGCTAACCAGGACGCCTCGCTGCACGCGGTGCGCGCCAACGATCTGCCGCAGATGCCGCAGCTTCAGGTGGATATTGATAACAACAAAGCCGTCTCGCTGGGGCTGTCTTTGAGCGACGTCACCGACACCCTCTCCAGCGCCTGGGGCGGCACCTACGTGAACGACTTTATCGATCGCGGCCGCGTGAAAAAGGTCTACATCCAGGGCGACAGCGACACGCGCGCCGTGCCGTCAGATCTCAACAAATGGTTTGTGCGCGGCAGCGACAGCACCATGACGCCGTTCTCTGCTTTCGCCACCACGCGCTGGGAGTATGGTCCGGAAAGCCTGGTGCGCTACAACGGCTCGGCGGCGTATGAGATTCAGGGCGAAAACGCCAGCGGCGCAAGTTCCGGTACAGCGATGAGCAAAATGGAACAGCTGGCAAACAATCTGCCGTCCGGCACCACCTGGGCGTGGAGCGGTTTGTCGTTGCAGGAAAAACTGGCGAGCGGCCAGGCGATGAGCCTCTACGCCCTCTCCATCCTGGTGGTGTTCCTGTGTCTGGCGGCGCTGTATGAGAGCTGGTCGGTGCCGATTTCGGTCATCCTCGTGATCCCGCTCGGTGTGCTGGGTGCGGCGCTGGCCGCCTCAATGCGCGGCCTGAATAACGATGTCTACTTCCAGGTGGCGCTGCTGACCACCATCGGCCTGTCGTCGAAAAACGCCATTCTGATCGTGGAGTTTGCCGAGGCGAAAGTCGCGGAAGGCTACTCCCTGACGCGCGCCGCCCTGCGTGCCGCTCAGACGCGTCTGCGTCCGATCATCATGACTTCGCTGGCGTTTATTGCGGGTGTTACACCGCTGGCTATCGCAACAGGCGCAGGAGCCAACAGCCGCGTGGCGATCGGGACCGGCATCATCGGCGGGACGCTGGCCGCGACGCTGCTGGCGATCTTCTTCGTTCCCTTATTCTTCGTACTGGTGAAACGTCTGTTCTCCGGTAAGCACGCGAACCGGAGGTCATAATGTTTCGTGTCTCTGTTTTAGTCTTAGCCCTGCTGAGCGCAGGCTGTGTGTCGTTAGACCCAACGTATCAACGTCCGGACGCTCCCGTCCCGGCTACACTGCCCGGCGCGCATGGCGAAGCCAGCGCCGTGGTGAGCCAGTGGCAGCAGGTGATGAATGATGCGCGGCTGAAAAGCGTGGTGACAATGGCGCTTAACAGCAACCGCGACGTGCAAAAAGCGATTGCGGATATCGATGCCGCCCGCGCCCAGTACGGCGAAACGCGATCCTCCCTCTTCCCGACGGTGGATGCTGAACTGAGCCACACCCGCAGCCGCACGCTGGCGAGCGGTGTGACCACCAGCGATGAGGCCAACGGTGCGGTCTCCAGCTTCGAGCTGGATCTGTTTGGCCGTAACCAGAGCCTCTCCCGCGCCGCGCGGGAAACCTGGCTTGCCAGCGAATTTACCGCGCAGAACACGCGCCTGACGATGGTCAGCGAGCTGACCACGGCCTGGGTGACGCTGGCCGCAGATAACAGCAATCTGGCGCTGGCGAAGTCCACCATGGCGAGCGCCGCAAACTCGCTCAAGATTGTGAAGCGCCAGCAGGAAGTCGGCGTGGCTGCGGCCACGGACGTCAGTGAGGCGATGGCGGTATACCAACAGGCGCGCGCCAGCGTGGCAAGCTATCAAACACTGGTGATGCAGGACAAAAACGCCCTCAATCTGCTGGCGGGCGATACGGTGCCAGAGAACCTGCTGCCCGGCACGCTGGAGAGCCTGAGTGATAACGCCATCACGCTGATCCCGGCGGGGGTGAATTCCGGCGTGCTGCTGCGTCGCCCGGATATTCAGGAAGCCGAGCACAATCTGCTGAGCGCTAACGCCAACATCGGCGCGGCGCGCGCCAACTTCTTCCCGACCATTTCACTCACCGCCAGCGCGGGCGTTGGCAGCGATTCGCTCTCCTCTCTGTTCAGCCACGGCATGAAGATCTGGTCATTTGCGCCGTCCATCACTCTGCCGCTGTTTAGCGGGGGCAACAACCTGGCACAGCTGCGCTATGCGGAAGCGGAGAAAAAAGGGCTGATCGCCACCTACGAGAAAACCATTCAGAGCGCGTTTAAAGACGTTGCCGACGCGCTGGCACGCCGTGAAACGCTGAGCGAGCAGCTCGACGCCCAGCGTGAATACGTGGCGGCGGAGCAGAAAACGCTGGATGTGGCGACCCGTAGCTACCAGGCGGGCGCAGGGGATTACCTGACGGTACTGACCGCACAGCGATCGCTGTGGTCAGCGCAGGAATCGCTGATTGCATTACAACAAACCGATCTGGAAAACCGCATTACGCTGTGGCAGTCGCTGGGCGGTGGGATTCAGTAACATGATGAAAGCGCCTCTCATGCGATGGGAGGCGTAAATTCATACTTTCGACTTGAGTCGCAAGAGGGAATGTAACGATATATTTCAGGGGAAGCATGTGACTTTTAAAGGAGGTTTCAATGAAATCTGCACACTTGGTTTGCCTGCTCCTTTGCCTGCTGTTTGCTGCCTTCGTCCACGCGCAGGAAAAGGACGATCCGGCGAAAGATGCCCAGCTTAAACAGCAGGTACTGAAAGATATCAAGAAAACCTGTACGCCACAGAAAAAGCAGAGCGATAAGGCGTGGCAGACGATGATTTTGTCGTCCGAGGCCAATCAGTTGCTGATCAAGAACGCCGTCACCGCCATGAAGCGTGACAATCTGGATAACTACTGGGCCGCGGTGGGCCAGGTGGATTGTATGGAAGATTACTGAAGGTTGGGCACGTGCTTCTCGCCGGGTGGCGCTGCGCTTACCCGGCCTACAAAACATTTTTACCGCTTACGCATATCCGGAATAATTAAATCCCCGCGCAGCACATATGACCCCAGCATCTGCGTTTTTTCATTCAGCCAGCTCACGATGCGCGCCGCCATGGCGTCCATCGAATATTCAATCGCCGGGATCACCGGAATACCCGGCAGATGCAGTGACCCGGCCAGGCTGAAGACCATAATGTCCTCCGGCACCGATTTATTAAACGCCTGCAGCTGCGGGATCACCCGCTGAGCTTCCTGTTCGTCTGCCACCAGCAGCGCGTTGAAATTCAGGGTGCTCGCATTGTTAAGCAGCTCCTGCAGCGCAACGGACGACGAAGTCGCATCCATAAAGACGAGGTTGCGATTAAAGGGCAGGAAGTTTTTTTCCAGCGCGTGTTTGTAACCCAGCAGCACCTGATCGGCAAAACCGCTGCCGTGCGGGTGGATAAGGGCAATCTGGCGACGCCCCTGGCTGGTGAGGTAGTTACAGGCCGTTTCGGCGGCAAACGCATGATCGAACTGGATGCTGTTGGCGTTATCGGCCTCCATACAATCGACCAGAATGACGTTGTCCATCTCGACATCCAGCGGGAAACGCGCGCCAATCACCAGGATGTCATCACATAAACCACAGGAGAGTTCTTCGAGAGCGTGCATCACTTCCGCTTTGCTGTGCGCGAAGCGTAGCAGCAGATGTTTTTGATGCTGGCTAAGCTGTTTTTCCAGCGCGTACAGATAACCGGTGGTCTGGTTAATGTTCTCTTGCGCGCAAATCACGCCAATACACCCCGTCGACTGACTGAGCAGCGACTGTGCAATCACGTTAGGCCGATAATTCAGCTCATCCACCGCTTTCAGAACGGCCTGACGGCTGGCTTCCTTAACGCCACGCGACCCGCTCAACACCCGTGATACCGTGGCTTTGGACACCCCGGCCAGACGTGATACATCGTTGATTGTAGACATCTCTCTCCCCTGGCAGGCAATCCTCGCGCCTGCAAATTCCATTACCGCTACGGCTCACATTATAGCCAGTACGGAGTATATCCGTTTCCGTTTTTCATGGAAACCGATTTTCCGTTTCCACTCAAAATGACGTCATAACAGCCAAATTACGTGACACAGATCGTGGTAATAAGCCCCATAAGCAAAGGTTCTTGATGGTTGTCACACTTCTGTCTTTTATAAATGGAAACCGGTTTCCGTATGATGTCCAATCAGCCTCGCAATAACTTTTTACACTTTGAGGATGGTTGTCGATGTTCAAGATTATGCTGTGCTGCTCTGCCGGGATGTCCACCAGCCTGCTGGTCAGCAAAATGGTCGATGTCGCGAAAGAGCGTGGTTTGGCGGTAAAGATTGATGCGTATGGCGTTTCCGAATTTGATACGCAGTTTCCGCAATACCAGGTTGTCCTTCTCGGACCGCAAGTGAAATACATGTTACAGACACTCTCAGACAAGGCGGCTACAAAAGGCATTCCGGTGCAGCCCATCGACATGATGGACTACGGCATGCAGCGTGGCGATAAGGTACTGGACTATGCTCTGTCGCTCATTGAAGCGGCACACTAAAAGGTGTTCACATGAGTTCGTTATATCAATCCATGGTCGCGGTTATTGAGCAGTCAATTACCCCGCTGGCCGCGAAGCTCGGACAGCAAAAGTATGTGATTGCAATCCGCGACGGCTTTACCGCCGCGCTGCCGTTTATGATCATCGGCTCGTTTATGCTGGTGTTTATCTTCCCGCCGTTCTCGGCAGATACCACCAACAGCTTCGCCCGCGGCTGGCTGGATTTCTCCCAGACCTACCGCGAACAGCTGATGCTGCCGTTTAACCTCAGCATGGGCGTGATGACCTTCTTCATTTCGGTGGGGATTGGTGCGAGCCTGGGGCGTCAGTTTAACCTCGACCCGGTGATGTCCGGCCTGCTGGCCTTTATGGCCTTCCTGCTGGTTGCCGCGCCGTATGCCGACGGCAAAATTTCAACGCAGTATCTGTCGGGTCAGGGGATCTTCACCGCGCTTATCACCGCCATTTACTCCACCCGTGTGTACGCGTGGCTGAAGCAGAACAACGTGACCATCCGCCTGCCGAAGGAAGTGCCGACCGGCGTGGCGCGTTCGTTTGAGATCCTGATCCCGGTGATGGTGGTGATCGGTACCTTGCATCCGCTGAACCTGTTCATTGAAGCGCAAACCGGGATGATTATCCCGCAGGCAATTATGCATCTGCTGGAGCCGCTGGTGTCCGCGTCTGACTCGCTGCCCGCCATTCTGCTCTCCGTGCTGCTGTGCCAGATCTTCTGGTTTGCTGGTATCCACGGTTCGCTGATTGTCACCGGCATCATGAACCCGTTCTGGATGGCCAACCTTTCCGCAAACCAGGCGGCACTGGCTGCAGGCGCGGCGCTGCCGCATGTTTACCTGCAGGGCTTCTGGGATCACTACCTGCTGATTGGCGGCGTAGGCTCGACGTTACCGCTGGCGTTCCTGCTGCTGCGCAGCCGCGTCACGCATCTGCGCACCATCGGCAAAATGGGCGTGGTGCCAAGTTTCTTCAACATCAACGAACCGATTCTGTTCGGCGCGCCGATCATCATGAACCCGATGCTGTTCATCCCGTTCGTGTTTGTTCCGCTGGTGAACGCCTGCCTGGCCTACGGCGCAACCAAACTCGGCTGGCTGGCGCAGGTGGTGTCGTTAACGCCGTGGACCACGCCCGCGCCGATTGGCGCTTCGTGGGCGGCAAACTGGGCGCTCAGCCCGGTGGTGATGTGCCTCGTGTGCATGGCGATGTCCGCGCTGATGTACCTGCCGTTCCTGCGTGCCTATGAACGTACGCTCATCAAAAACGAAGAGCAGAAAGCCCAGGCAACCGTCGGTGCCGCTGAAACAGCAAGCCATTAAGTCAAAGAGGAAGAGTCATGAAATACGCATTTCCCGATAACTTCTGGTGGGGCAGCGCAAGCTCCGCTCTCCAGACGGAAGGGTCACGAGAGGGTGAAACCACGTGGGATTACTGGTTTACCCGCGAGCCGAACCGTTTTCACAACGGCGTGGGGCCGCAGCAGACCTCCACGTTTTACCAGCACTGGAAAACGGACATTCAGCTGTTAAAACAGCTGAACCACAACAGCTTTCGCACCTCGATTAGCTGGGCGCGCCTGATCCCCGACGGTATCGGTGAAGTAAACCCGGACGCGGTCGATTTTTATAATCAGGTCATTGACGAGCTGATTGAACAGGGCATCACGCCGTTTATTACCCTGTTCCATTTCGATATGCCGATGGCGATGCAGGAGATCGGCGGCTGGGAAAACCGCGACGTGGTGAACGCCTACGCCCGCTATGCGCAGATTTGCTTCGAGCTGTTCGGCGATCGCGTGCTGCACTGGTTTACCTTCAACGAGCCGATCGTGCCAGTGGAGGGTGGTTACCTGTACGATTTTCACTATCCGAACGTGGTGGATTTCCGTCGCGCGGCGACCGTGGCGTATCACACCGTACTGGCTCATGCGCTGGCGGTTCGCGCCTACCGCGCCGGGCATTACGCGGGTGAGATCGGCATCGTGCTGAACCTGACGCCGTCCTACCCGCGCTCGCAGAACCCGGCGGACGTGAAGGCAGCGCACATTGCGGATCTGATGTTTAACCGCAGCTTCCTCGACCCGGTTCTGCGCGGTGAATACCCGGCAGACCTGGTGGCATTGCTGAAAGCATACGATCAGCTTCCAGCCTGCAAACCGGAAGACAGTACCCTGATCGCGGAAGGGAAAATCGACCTGCTCGGCGTGAACTATTATCAGCCGCGTCGCGTGAAGTGCCGCGACAGCGCGGTAAACCCGCAGGCTCCGTTTATGCCGGAGTGGTTCTTTGATAGCTACGAGATGCCGGGCCGCAAGATGAACCCGTATCGCGGCTGGGAAATCTACGCGCCAGGTATTTACGATATCCTGGTTAACCTGCGCGACAATTACGGCAACCCTCGCTGCTTTATTTCTGAAAACGGCATGGGCGTCGAAAACGAGCAGCGCTTTATTGAAAATGGCCAGATAAACGATCAATACCGCATCGCGTTTATTTCTGAGCATTTAACCTGGCTGCATAAAGGTATTAGCGAAGGGTGCAATTGTCTTGGCTACCACATGTGGACATTTATTGATAACTGGTCGTGGTGCAATGCCTATAAAAATCGCTATGGATTTATCCAGCTCGATTTAAATACGCAGAAACGCACCATCAAAAAGAGCGGAGAGTGGTTTGCCACCACCGCGTTGAATAACAGTTTTAACAGAGAGTCACTGTGATGATCGTATTAGAAGAAGCCGTAATGGAAATTATCGTCAACGCCGGTCAGTCCCGTAGCCTGTGCTTTGAAGCGCTGCACGCGGCGCGCCAGGGCAACATTGACGAGGCCAAAAGCCTGCTGCGCGAAGCCGACGGCTACGCGCGCCAGGCGCACAAGATGCAGACCAAGCTGATCGAGCAGGATGCGGGGGAAGCCCGTCAGCCGATGACCTTAATCATGGTTCACGCGCAGGATCATTTAATGAACTCCCTGCTGGCGCGTGAATTATCCGAAGAGATTATTCATTTATATCAGAGATAGCCTATGGCGAAATAAACGTTAATGTAAAATTTCTGTACCTTAAAATATAAATCAACTTGTTCTGATGATAGCGACATATTCTGTCAGATCGGAGCGGGATGGTTATTGTCTGGATAAAATTAAACTATATTGAGATAACCATGACTAATATTAAAAAACTTCCATTAACAATGGCGGTTATCGCCGCGCTTTGCCCAATTTCTGTACTTGCACAAGAATTTACGCAGGAGCAAATCGACGCCATTGTGGCCAAAGCGGTGGACAAAGCCCTGGCAGAACGTCAGGCCAAAATGGATGCGGCGGTCGCGAAAAAAGCGGACGTGGTGACCGAGCCGCAAAGCGCGGCGCAATCCCCGGATATGGCGATTCCGTTCGGCATTAAATTTACCGGCTATGCCCGCTACGGCGCGCATTTCCAGGCCGCCGATCAGAAATACGTGGCGGTAGATGGCTCTTACAACGGCGCATCCGCGATTGGCCGACTGGGTAACGAAGGCAAAAGCGGCGAGTT
>OJJJ01000341.1_pt1 | contig 25817 bp, 18 predicted proteins | sample 1596311 | NCBI WGS metagenome assembly OJJJ01 (sample SAMEA4350140, study PRJEB24818) | metagenome | biome: human; feature: gut; material: faeces | place: Denmark | collected 2013-09 | reverse complement strand
GCGTCGAAAAGGGGGCTGTGCTGCAGTCAATCGAAAACCTCCTTTCATACGACTGGATCGAAGCCAAAGTCCAAGAGGGAACGCTGTCCCTTCATGCGCTTTACTACGACCTGAAGTCCGGCACTCTTTACGTCTGGAATGCTGAAAAAGAGGACTTTGAACCCTCGCAGGAACATCACTGCCCCAAAGAAGCCAGTCTCTGTCATTTTTGAGCCCTCGAGAAACAGACAACGGCCTCTACGCTCTTTATCCTATTGACGCCTTCATAAACCTTGAGGGATGATTTGTTCCGTCAGTGCAGTCATTGCACTTCCCATCAAGTTGAATACCCATACTTTTGAGTCCTCTCATCATGCAGCACAACGCCCGCACCTCCATCGCCATGACGGCGTATTGGTGGCGCCCCTCAACAGAGCGGGCGTTCAGTCGGTGTGCGTGCTGAGAAAAGAAGCTGTTCCTTAAAGCTTTCGAACTTTCAAAAGCATCCATAAGCCCGCGGATCTCGAGTCCAGCGGGCTTTTGCTTTATCGAGTCGCGGTGAGCCCAACGAGATCCTCCAAGCCATTCTCAAGCAATTCATTCGGAGTACTTCACCATGACCACCTTCAATTTCAATACGCTTTGCGCCGGCCGCAGCCTCACCACGGAAGAATCCCAAGCGCTCTTTACTCAGGTCTTCGAGGGCAAGATCGATCCTGCGCTTTTGGCCGGCATTCTCACTGCGCTGAAGATCAAAGGCGAAACGCCTGAAGAAATCGAAGGCGCAGCCAGAGCCATGGTGGCTGCAGCGGCTCACTTCCCGCGTCCGCGGGGAGTGGAAATCGGGGAAATCGTCGGCACCGGCGGCGATGGGATGAAGACGATCAACGTTTCGACTACAACAGCGCTTCTGGCTGCTGCAGCGGGACTCAAGATTGCCAAGCACGGCAACCGCGGCGTCTCTTCCCCTACCGGGGCATCAGACCTCCTCACGGCTCTTGGCGTCGACATTCGTCTGACGCCCAATGAAAGCGCACAACTGCTCGACGCCACGGGATTTTGCTTCTGCTTTGCACAGCTCTACCATCCGGCCATGCGTTTTGCCGGTCCTGTGCGCGCTGCTTTAAAAACCCGCACGATCTTCAACATTCTGGGGCCGCTTACCAATCCCGCTCACCCAGACTATGCGCTGATCGGCGTTTACTCTCCAGCTCTTCTCGAAACGGTCGCACAAACTTTGCGTCTTCTCGGCGTCAAGCGTGCCTACGTTGTACATGGCAGCGGTCTCGATGAGGCTGCTGTCCACGGCACGACCGAACTTGCAGAATTGAAGGAAGACGGTACGATCGAGCGCAGCACGCTCACACCGGCCGACCTTGGGGCAAAGCGCCTCTATTCCATTGAAGAAATCAAAGGCGGCGCCCCTGCAGACAACGCCCTCATTACGGAAGCGATCCTGGCGGGTAAGGGTACAGAAGCACAGCAAGCCTTCGTGGCAGCCAATCTGGCACTGCTGCTGAAAATCGGCGATCTTGCGAAGAGCCTGCCTGAGGCCGTTGAACTTGCGCGCCGCACCATGGCTTCCGGCAAGGGGCTCGAAGTGCTCAACGCTCATCGTGCATATGCCACATCCCATACGGCATCCTCACAGAAAGCTGCCTGAGCCTAGCCACATCATTCACAACCGAAAACGACAAAATGCAGGTTGATCTTTTTCGTAATGCCCAAGCCACTGACGCCGTCGCCGCACTGAACCACGCGTCCATGGTGAGCACCGTGCTTGAAAAAATTGCTGCCTCGTCTGTTCAGCGAGCGGCAGCGCTTCCTGCCGTCACACGCGCCGAATTCGATGCGGCCGAATTGGAGCGGCGCCAACATTTTGCCGCTGTCGGCATTGATGGCAATGCGCTCGCGCAGCGATATGGTGTTTTTTCGGCTGCCCTGCGCCTTCCTGGCCGCAGAGTGATTCTGGAGATCAAGGCCGCATCGCCGTCAAAAGGCGTCATGAAGACTGCCATTGATCTGGATGATTATGCGAAGGTCTATGGCACCTACGCCGATGCCATTTCTGTACTGACGGAGCCAGAATTCTTCCGCGGCAGTTTTGAGCGCCTGGCCGCCGTCCGTGAACGCACCACACGTCCCCTGCTGGCAAAGGATTTCATTGTGAGTGATCGGCAGCTGCTCGCCGCATACCGCTGCGGAGCCGATGCCGTCCTCTTGATGCTTTCGGTATTAGCCCCCGACGGTTACCGAGACTTGGCAGCCAAAGCCAAAGCACTCGGACTCGAGGTGCTTACCGAAGCCTCATCCGTTGAAGAAGCTCGCGTGGCGCTTGAGCTCGGTGCCAAAATAATCGGCATCAATAACCGCAATCTTCGTACGCTCGAAGTAGATGTCAACCGCGCGCCGAATGTAGCGTCAGAATTAACCGGCGATCTGCCTGAGGATGTCGTACTGGTTGCTGAATCAGGCTATACGTCCTTCACCGCCATTGCAAAAGCCGTCGCAGCAGCTCCGCGGTTAAATGCGTTCCTTTGCGGCTCAGCCCTGTCACAAGCCTCCAACTTGTCTCTGGCCGTGCGGGAACTGTTGTTCGGTCATTCAAAAGTCTGCGGCATTACGCGCCCAGAAGATGCAATGGCCGCTGCTGAGGCGGGGGGTTCAACGGTTGGAATCATCCTCGCGGCGCGATCAAAGCGCTGTGTTGTCCTCTCGGAGGCGAAGCGACTGGCAAAAGCCATCCGAGACAATGCTCAACGCTTCCAACTGCCCGTAGCGATTTGTGCAGTAATCGACGCCGCCGAACTTTCTCAGATTCCAACTATCCTGCAAACATTTGCCCCTGAACGCATCCAAATCCACGGCACGCTTTCCGCAGAAGCACTCGAAAACCTTGTTCACTCACATCCCAACACGGCCTTCGTACCCGTCATTGGCGTAAGCATTCAGTGCCGCCGCGCAGACGAAACGGATGCTCACCTTCTCAGAGCAGTTCGCAGCCTTCTGGACGCCGGTGCAGCCAACGTGCTCCTTGATGCTGCCAATGCCTCTGGCTCCGGCGGCACCGGAACGACTTTTGATCACACCGTGCTGGAAGGACTCCAAACGGATCCCCAAGTACTTGCCCAGATTTTGCTCGCCGGGGGGTTATCGCCCGTCAATGCAGCCGAAGCAGCCTTTACCGGCGCTGCGGGCTTTGATTTCAATTCCGGCGTTGAAGAGGCGCCGGGCATTAAATCAGCCGAAAAAATTCATTCGGCCTTTGCCGCTCTCCGCGGCATTCCTGCGCCGAAGCCTCACCACTGATTGTGAGTCCAGCTCTATACAGAACTCTCATTTACAACGGACAGTCCATCATGAAGCTCAACCCTTATTTCGGCCGATTCGGCGGCCAGTTCGTCCCGGAAATTCTTATTCCCGCTCTTGATCAGCTCGAAGAAGCCTTCATCGCCGCCAAGGATGATCCGACATTCCAACAGGAACTTCACACACTGCTCACTGACTATGCCGGTCGTCCGACACCTTTGACAAAGTGCCGCAACCTGACACAAGGCACCAAAACCACGATCTATCTCAAACGCGAAGATCTGGTTCACGGCGGCGCACACAAGACCAATCAAGTGCTGGGTCAAGCGCTTCTGGCACGCCGCATGGGCAAGACCCGAATCATTGCCGAAACAGGTGCCGGGCAGCACGGCGTTGCCACCGCTATTGCCTGTGCACTGCTTGGATTCAAGTGCCGCGTCTATATGGGCGCAAAAGACGTCGAACGGCAAAAACCCAATGTCTTCCGTATGGAATTGATGGGCGCCGAGGTTGTGCCGGTACATAACGGCCGCAGCACGCTTAAAGAAGCCTGCAATGCTGCTCTTCGTGACTGGGCTGGTTCATTTGCCGATACGCATTACATGCTCGGCACCGCCGCGGGTCCGCATCCCTTCCCCACCATCGTGCGTGAATTCCAGAAAATCATCGGTGAAGAAGCTCGTGCGCAGTTTGCCAAACTCGAGGGCGGTCTGCCCGATGCCGTCATCGCCTGCGTGGGAGGCGGTTCAAACGCGATTGGCCTTTTTACCGATTTCGTACCGCATAAGAGCGTCAAGCTGATCGGTGTTGAACCTGCCGGACGCGGTCTTGATACACCGGATCATGGTGCCACGCTTGAAAAAGGAACGCCCGGCATCTTCTTTGGCGCCCGCTCCTACAATATGCAGACGCCGGACGGTCAGATTGAAGAATCCTTCTCTATATCAGCTGGCCTTGATTTCCCGTCCGTAGGACCCGAACACGCTTACCTGCAGGAAATCGGCCGGGCTGAATATCACGGCATCACAGACCGTGAGGCACTGTCCGCCTTCATTGAACTCTCCCAGCGCGAAGGCATTATTCCCGCTCTGGAAAGCGCTCACGCACTCGCCTATGCCCTCAAGCTGGCACGTCAAAATCCTGAACGCGAGCAAAAATTTGTCGTCAATCTCTCCGGCCGCGGCGATAAGGATATCTTTCAGGTCTCGCAGCGTTTGGAAGACGAGGGACTTTTTGTGAACGGCCGTCTTGCCGCCGATGCTGCCCAGGCCGTCCTGGAAGGCTGATCACCCGATATATCTCTCGAAATGAATTCAACTCAAATTTTTCAAGGATTCCCTCTCATGACGCAGTCAGACCGTTTCGCTGCACGTTTTGCCGTGCTGGCACAAAAGAAGGAAGGCGCCTTTGTCCCCTTTGTCAATCTTTGCGATCCAACACCGGAAATCTCGTCCCAAATTTTGGAAGCGTTAGCAGCCGGCGGAGCCGATGCACTTGAACTCGGCATTCCTTTTTCCGACCCCTGCGCAGACGGTCCGGTCATTGAAGCTTCAGCTCAGCGCGCACTCGCAGCGGGCTCAACGACCGCCAAATGTCTGGGAATTATCAAAGCGTTCCGCGCAAAACACCCGGATATTCCAGTGAGCCTTATGCTCTATGTAAACCTCGTGACAGCGCCCGGCGTCGAACACTTCTTTGCGGCCGCCAAGGATGCCGGCGTTGATGCTGTCCTTATCCCTGACGTTCCGATTTCAATGCGCGAAGCCGAACCTGAATGGGACGCTGCCGCCAAAGCGCACGGCATTCATCTGATTGCCATCGCACCGCCCAACGGTACTCCGGACCTCTATAAAGAAGTCGCTCAGCGCTCTACGGGATATGTTTATCTCCTCTCCCGCGCAGGCATTACTGGCACGGATAAAACTGCTGGGCGTCCCGGTGAAGCCGAAATTGCTGCACTTCGCGCTGCCGGCTCGGCGCCATTGCTTTTGGGGTTTGGCGTGTCGCGCCCTGAACATGTCCGTGCTGCGCTTGAAGCAGGTGCAGACGGCGCCATTGCCGGATCTGCCGTCGCTCAGGTGATCACGGAGAATCTCAGCAATGTCCCTGTGATGCTTGAGCGCCTCACCGCATTTGTTAAAGAAATGAAAGCCGCCACCGCTCTTAGGTGAAACGCAAAGCGGCTGCATCCGTCAGGCATCAGCGCCGTCTTGATCCTTTGAACGCCTCAAGACGGCGCATTTTATTTGCCGCACGTCCAGCCGGCAGCTTTAGGCGCCGCGCGGTTTGGGAAAGAAGTATCTGAGTTTGGCGTTGGGGTGCTGCTTTGTGAGCAAGCTCACTAGAGCAAAGACCACTGCCGTCACTAAGAGCCCCGGAACGATTGCATGGAATCCCCAAAGGTTGGGCTTGAAAAGCAGCAGTCCCGCATAGAGCATGAGCCCAACCGAGATCGAAGCTACGCATCCCTTGGCTGTGGCTCGCCGCCAGAAAAGTCCCAAGACTAATGGGAATAAGAAGGCAACTTCCAATCCTCCGAAGCTGCCCATGTTGATCCAGGCAATGAGATCAAAGGGACGAGCGGCAGCCGCCATGGCGGCAAGTCCCAGCACCAACGTTGCCCAGCGCGAAATGCGCAGAAGGACCTTAGGCTGATGTTCAAGCTCCGGACGTGCAGCCAAAAGCAAATCCTTCACAACCGCCGATGAGGCTGCGATCAAAAGCGAACTCACTGTCGACATGGTGGCTGCCAGCGGGCCGATCAAGGTTATTCCGGCCTCTATCGGCGTGAGATGCTGAGTAATGAGGCGCGGTACGACGTGATCCGTGGATGCGCCTGCAAGATCAAAGTCAGGCAGCCCGCGCGCAAAAACACCGATTACGGTGATGCCGATCATCAGTGCACCGCACACTATCGTACTCACGATCATCGCGCGATGAAGATCAGCAGAAGACAGGTAACTCATGCACCGCACAGCCGACTGCGGCAGCCCGGCCGTTCCGAAACCCACCAAAATCCAAGCCGAAAACAATAACGTCCAGGGAAGTGCGCCATTGGCATTGGGTGAAAAGATGGGGCTCGAAGACAAATCCGCTGCCGGATCTGCAAGTTGGGCGGCAGCAGCGCGCTCCATAGCGGCAGTCAGTCCGCCGGCCTCCCCGAGGACGGACCATCCCAGCATCACCATGCCGACAATCATCAGGACTGCACAAACAAAGTCAGTCCATGCAACCGCTCGAAAACCGCCGAAGGTCGTATAGAAAACAGTTAGGAGGCCAAACAGCAGAAGCCCCAAAACGGGATCAATGCCGGCCGCCTCCGCAAAGATCGCAGCGCCGCCGATGAACTGTCCGGTCATCATGGCGCAAAAGCAGATAAGTAATGCAAGCGACAGCAGCACCGTCAATGCACGGCTGCCGAAGCGCACCTCAAGAAGCCCCGTTACGGTAATTGCGCCGGAGGCTCGGGATGCCAGCGCCATCTTTTTACCTAAGAGACCCAGAATAAAAAAACCTGCAATGATCTGTGGCGCAGCAAAAACTACCCAGCCAAGCCCAAGCTTCCAGGCGATGCCTGGACCAGACACAAACGAGCTGACGGACCCGTAAGTGGCTACTAAAGTCATTGCGAGCACAACACCGGAAAGACTGCGGCTGCCTAAAAAATACTCGTCGGCAAAGCGTTGCTTTTCTTTTTCTCGGCTGCGGCGACGCTCCGTCCACACCGCAGTCACCGCAAGCGCCGCGAAGAAGAGCAGGATCGGAATGAAAATGAGGATTGTCCGGCTGGTCATTGCGCTGCCTTTTCTGCTGAAGAGTCTTCGTGATCACCGGCAAACGCCCTCTCCTCGGGCACCATATCAAGCGGCATCGCCTTGAAATACCGCTTCACAATGAACATCACCACCAGCACTGAGAGCACATACCCGCCGCAGACGGCGACCCAAAACCACAGCGGCAGCCCCCAAAAACGTTCATGAACATCTTTAAAGAGCGCAATGCTCCCCCAGAAGAAAGCAAAAAGCCCCAAAGCGGCAATGAACGTCACAGCCGCTTCGCGGCCGCAGATTCGCAGAGCCTCATCATACGTTGGGGTTGAAGGCACACTGCGGGGGGCCGCTTTTCGAGGGAAAGCGTCATTGGACGAAGTCATTTGAATTCGTATTCCTCTTTAGGGAGATCAAAGGCAGAAGCAAAGGTCATCCAGTCAAGCTCGGCAACTTTAAGCCTCAGCGTTCAGATAATACTCGCCCGACGCACAAATCTATAGGCATAAACCTGCATCATCCGCATTCGGCCGTCTGGATGAGGAAGCAGCAAATTGGTCGCTGCAAACGAAGAGGACTGCAAAAAAGAACTTGAAACCGCAGCCTCAATAGGCTTAATCCCAATGCTTTTCCCGAACAGGCAGCGTCAGCCCTGCCTGCTTCATCGCCGCCTTGAGCAGCAGCAGATCTTCCCAAGCTTTCGACTTGGCTGCCGGCGATCGAAGCAAATAGGAGGGATGGTAGGTCGCAACCGCCGGCACCTGCCGTCCATCGGGAAGCTGCGCCAGATGAATGCGCCCCCGCATCTTAGAGATCGAAAACATTTCATCAGCAGGCTTCAGAAGCGACGAAATGGCAAATCGCCCTGCGAGGAAAAGCACATCGGGCTTGAGCAATTCAAGCTGCCGGGCAAGCCAGTGTCCGCAGCAAACAATCTCTTCGGGCTGAGGATTTCGGTTGCGCGGCGGGCGGCATTTGAGCACATTCAAAATCACACAGTCGCGTCGGCGTACCAGTCCGAGCGAATCGAGCATGGCGGTCAGGAGCTTGCCGGATTTGCCGACAAAAGGAATGCCCTGAAGATCCTCCTCTGCCCCCGGTGCCTCTCCCACCACAACGAGTTTAGGTCCGGGTCCGCCGTCGGAAAAGACAACATGCTGACGGCCCATCGCAGAAAGCGCACAAGCAGTGCAGTGCTGTGAAAGTGTCTGCAGCGCCTGCCAATCGGCCGAAGCAATTTTGCTCAGAAGCTCCGTACTCATACCGACCGCCGGCTGTGAAACTGCCTGGGGTGCAGTCGGAGAAGCTGCGGAAGTCTGTGCCGCCCGAGCAGATTGAGGAGCCTGCGGGAGACTTCCCGTTTTTGCTGCAGTGAGTTCAGCCCGTGCCGGCACAGCAGATCGTTTCGGTGATGGGGACTGCGGCCGCCCTGCAGGCCGCAAAGCCCCTGTCGGCACCAGCGGATCCATCGAATCACGCAGAAGCCATACAGGACCCAGTCCCATGGCATCGAGCATTTCTATCGATTCTCGGCTGAAGGCAGGCTGCTGAAGCTCTTGCGTCATAGTGCCTCCTCAACGATTAACGCTGCCGGCGCTTTAGAGGCTCCCGGAAGTTCGCGGCGCATCAGCACGGCATCTTCCCGACCGCTCAGATGGCGGTAATAACCTCGGCGTCGGCCGACGACAACAAATCCGTTCTGCTCATAGAGACGGCGTGCCGGGATATTGCTTTCGCGCACCTCCAGATAGAGAGACGATGCACCGCGCCGCGCGAGCTCGGCTTCTAGTTCAGCAAGCAGCGCACGGCCAATGCCTTGACGCTGCATGGTGGGTGCAGTACCGATGATAAGGAGTTCACTTTCGTCGAGTACGAGACTCGCCACCGCCCATGCAGCCAAGCCCGCTTCGGACGCCGAGGCAGAAGCGGACTGAACAACGAGGCAAAGGTGTCCCGTATTGAGCGAATCCAAAAAGTTTCCGGCACTCCAAGGCGACTCTTCCACCCGCCCCTCCAATAGAGCCAGTGTTTCGACATCGTCTGGACGCATTGCGCGCACGATGAGATCCGACCGACCGCTCAGCGGACGGCCGCCAGAAAAATGATTCGGCGCCGGAGCCGTCGTCACAAACGCTCCCCTGCCGCACGTTCGGCCATCGTCAGCGCCACGCGGTTGCGAACATAGACGGGATGAGCAAGTTCGGGACGAATGGTGCCGCCCGAAAGCGCCATACGGCGGGCAATGCGGGCAATAGCGTCCGGATGCGAATCCGCCGCATTAACCATGCGGATGCCGCCATCGCTCCTGATCTTCATTGCCTCCGAATACACCTTGGAGCCGCTGCCGCAGAGCATATCTGCTTTAAAACGCTCCAGATAGGTCTGAGCATCTTCGGGCGCAACCAATACGGGACCATCCAGCCGCTCGAGGCGATCCTCTGCAACGGCGGGCACGCGCCACATCCCGGCATAGCACTCGTGCATGCGGGCATCGTTTAAAACCGCAATGCGGGTTCCCGGACGAGAAGCCTCCAAATGAGTCTCTCGAAGCCATTCAGCCAGCGCTTCCAAGTTGGAGACTTGCGCCACCGGAACTTCAAGCGCCCAGGCGAGTCCTTGTGCTGCGCCGCAGGCGACGCGCAGTCCGGTAAAGCTTCCCGGGCCTTCGCCGAACGCAATCAATCCCAAATCCGTTTTTTCAATACCGGCTTCATGAATGAGATCCCGCACCATCGGCAGCAGTCGTTCGCTGTGGCGGCTGCCTACGTGCTCCACATGCATGAAAAGCGAACCGTCCGCAAGAAGAATCGCAGCGCCGCAGTCTTCCTGCGCTGTATCAAGCGCCAGAATATGAGGAATCAAGGTGTCAGTCATGGAAAGCTCGGGCTGCGGTTCAACACATAAACCGTCCCTTTAAAGTCTGGGAACAGCTGCAATTATACGGTCGGGGCATTTGTTCACTCAGGCCGATTTGGTCTGCCCCCAGCGCCTGCAGGATAATAAGAAATTCAATTGTTAAACCGATTTGATCGGCGATTCTAGTCCTGCTTCAGTATCTGAACAGTTTTCTCTTTTTACGCCGCCCCACCTTCATGACACCATCCTGCGAAACTTCATCCACCCGCCCGCGCACTCGGCTTTCGCCGCAAGAACGCCGGCAAGCCATTCTTGCAGCCGCCCGCCGATGCTGCGTCAGAAACGGCGCATTTGATTTATCGCTGGCCGATGTTGCTCAAGAGGCCGGCATTTCGAGGAATCTGGTCTATCACTACTTTAAGAACCATGAATCGCTTCTTGAAGCGCTCCTCGTTGCCGAAGGTGAGATTTTGGCCGCGCGCGCTGCTGAAATAAAGCCGCTCGCCGGTGAAGCGCCGCGCGAGACACTGCGCAGACTTATTTGTGCATTTCTCGACTTTACGGCTGAACGCGCTGACGGTTTTTCACTGCTTCATCACGTATTCAGGGTCTTCTCTTTGATTGGAATATATCAGTGCGCTCTAGTGAGAAGCTGAAGCGAAGCGTTCGAAAGCGTGACAGAACATTGCCTTGAGATCACTGTGGGATCGACTGATTCGATCACGCTAAAGCGACATATATTGTCTCAACATGAACCATTCACCCCGCCGTTTCTGCCCTTCTTCATAGTTATCAAGTCCGACTATTCTTCTTGAAGACTAGCTTGTTCCATACCTGCCGACACCAAAAACAGCGCAAAAGTTTGCAATTCGAAAGCACAGGCGCCTATTTGTAACTCTCGATTGCCAGAGGGTGGCGCAAAGCCGTTTCTGATGAAACAATTCATGCATCTGCAAATCATCCGCCACTTCTTGATAGATTTATTAAAGAAGCCGGTCCAAGGAGCCCAAAGTGGTTGAACGCACTCCCAAAATTCTCATTGTCGATGACGACCTCCGTCTGCGAGACCTGTTGCGCCGCTATCTCGGCGAAAATGGCTTCAACGCCCTCGTCAGCGAAAACGGCGAAGCTATGAAGCGCCTTTGGGTGCGCGAACACTTCGACGTGCTGATTCTGGACCTGATGATGCCGGGGGAAGACGGTCTGGCCATCCTCAAGCGTCTGCGCGCTGAAAAGGATATGACGCCGGTCATCATGCTGACGGCCCGAGGAGAAGACGTCGACCGTATTCTCGGTCTCGAGCTCGGCGCTGACGATTATCTCGGCAAACCTTTTAATCCTCGCGAACTGCTTGCCCGCATCCACGCCGTATTGCGCCGCCGTCCGCGTCAGGACGCACCGGGCGCCCCTTCAATGGAAAATGAAGTGGTGAAGTTCGGCGACTTTGAACTGGATCTGGGCACCCGCGTTCTCAAAAAGAACGGCGAAATTGTGCCGCTCACAACCGGTGAATTCGCTGTGCTCAAGGCGGTTGCCCGCCATCCCCGTCAGCCGCTCTCACGCGACAAGCTCATGGAAATGGCTCGCGGCCGTGAATATGAAGCCTTTGACCGTTCCCTTGACGTTCAGGTTTCGCGTCTGCGTAAGCTCCTTGAGCCCGATCCCTCGAAGCCCCGCTATCTGCAGACAGTCTGGGGACTGGGATACGTCTTTATCCCGGACGGTCACGCTTAATTACGCAAGCGAGCGTTCGACAGACCGTCTTTCAAACAGGCCCGCACGGGCCTGTTTTCGCTTAGAGCTCTCTAGTGAAGGCAATCTCATCGCCTGCGGCATCTGCCAAATGGCTAAACTTTTTCCTTCGCCTTCTTTTTTCACCTTCTGACGCGAGGAGTCCGCTTTGGCCTGGATCTCTCAACTCAAAACACGGCGGCCGAGTCTCTTCTGGCGCACGTTTCTCCTGCTCTGCGGCCTGCTCTTCTTTTCCGTCATCGGCTGGCTGCAAAGCTTTCGCGTACTTTCTGAACTGCCCTATTCACAAGGGGTGGCGCAGCACATCGTTTCAACCGTCAACCTCACGAAGTACGCCCTCGTCACGGCCGATCCGCTCTACCGCGTCGATCTTTTGAAAACGCTGGCCGTGCGCGAAGGGGTGCTCATTTCCCCTCGCGACCCCACCGATACGATCACCAAGATGCCCTCAGAAAGCTTCAATGGTCTGATTGACCAAATGGTGAAAAGTTCGCTGGGACCCGAGACAATTCTGGCGACCTCCGTGAACGGCAATCCCGGTCTCTGGGTAACCTTCGACATTGACGGCGACCAGTATTGGCTTCAAACCAAGGACGACGTGCTGGCTCCCCCGTATGGCACTGCCTGGCTATGGTGGGCTGTGGCCGCTGGGCTGGCTTCGCTCTTTGGCGCCACACTGCTTGCTCGTCATGTGGTGCAGCCCCTTGCCAAATTGTCCGACTTTGCCAATCAAGTTAGTAAAGGCATCAAACCAGAACCGCTCCCAGAAGACGCTTCCACCTCTGAGATTCAGGCAGTCAATGTGAGTTTCAACCGTATGGTGGAAGATCTCGCGCACATGGAGGCCGACCGCGAACTGCTTTTGGCCGGCGTCTCTCACGACTTGCGTACGCCGATCACACGCCTGCGTCTGGAAATTGAATTGGCTTCCCATCTGCCTGAGGAGTCCCGTGAGGCCATGGTGAGTGACCTTGAGCAAATGGAAAACATCGTCAACCAATTCCTCGCTTATGCCCGCCGCTCCAACGAAGAACAGGTAATGGTGAACTTCAGCGAAGCGGTTCAAACGGCTATCCACAATGCTCGTATTGATGCCGACCCGACCATGGAAGTGACCACACAGCTCGCACCTGACGTTTTCGTGATGGCACCACACCCGCTGGAGCTCTCGCGTGCTGTCCAGAACTTAATCGTCAACGCGCAGCGATATGGGCGCAGTGACGACGGGAAGCTTCGTCTCACTATGACGGTGAAAAAGAGCGCCGACAACCAAACCGCAGAACTCGACGTCGCCGACCAGGGTACGGGTTTGCCGGAAAGTCAACGTGCGCGTGTGATGCGCCCCTTTGAGCGCGGCGAATCTGCCCGCAGCGGCGTAACAGGATCGGGTCTTGGTCTGGCCATCGTCGACCGCATCGTCCGTCGTTCCGGCGGCACAGTTGTGCTGGGCGACGCACTGCCGCACGGGCTCCTTGTTAAAGTACAGTTCCCGTTAATCCAGCGCTCAACCTTGAAGAAAGCCTTGAAGGAACAAGACAAAGCTGCGCTCAAATTGGAAAAGGAAGAAGAAAAGAGCCAAGAAGCCCTTCCGCAATCGTCCGAGCAAACCAACGGCCAAACGCCGCAAGAAACGGCGCAGTTTGCCGGCAGCTTGAGTTCCAGCGAGTCCATTACCGCTCAACATGAGCCGTCAAGCTCCGACAAAAATCAACAGTCCTGAGCTCTGTTCTTTGTCCAGAGACATCGAGAGGCGCTTCCTTAAAAGAAGCGCCTCTCGTTTTTTGATTTCTTTCGGTCAGAACGTTAGCCTGCAGCACTCCGCTTTTGCTGCTGCACTGCTCTCATCCCATTCACTTGGGCAACCAATCAAATACCGCCGGCGAGCAGTGCCAACACGCCGCAATGTGAAGCTGCGCGGGGAGCGGAAGCGCGGAAGCCGCGCGTTGGCCGCTGCAGACGTGAACGCACGGGCGAAGCCGATACGGTCTGCACGGACTCCGCAGTCGTGTGCTCTGCTGCTGCGCAGGCCTTACGAACCGTAACGGAACCGTCATCATTGATAGTGAATTCAACGCTCGAGCCGCCTTCCTGCAGACCCAAAAAATCGCGAACAGCCTTGGGAATTGTGACCTGACCCTTGATCGTCAAACGGTTGGACATCATTTCTTCTCCTCTTTAGCCGATGTCTGATCTTTTGCGACCAGAACTCGGCAATCCGGAACAATTCCGCCTGAGGAAAAGCCAACACCGCACTTCTGAACAATACTCTCTGAATTTTGAAGCGCAGGCAGGCCGCATTCCCTGATGTCTCAGGGCGGCTCCCCGCGGGAGCACCACTCTGGCGGAAGTCTCTTCGTCCCTTAGATTGATGATGATGGGGACACTGAGACTGAAGATCTCGCTCTCTTTACCGACTGCTGAAACCTCTCTCAGAGGCTCTCGGCCGCATGGGACTGCAGGGAGGTGGGCTCCGATACAGCTCCGAACCACCTTGCCCGAGAAGGCAGGTTGGCGGGTAAACCCTTACTGGATTACCTCTCTTCATGCTGTGAGGACAAAGCTTATGCCTCTGAAACCGATTATGCAAGTCTCAAAACGACTTTTGAGCTGGAAACCTCCCAAAATACGCTACGAATATTTCCTTATTCTCGATAGTCCTCATTTTCTATCTTTTTCATAAACATCAATTAATTGATCATCTAACAGATCTCATTTCAGTAGCCTAAGTGAAATAAAGCACGGCTCTTCGCTTGTCAGTTGACAAACTCCTGATAGGATTGTAAAGAAGATTTCCTCCACTTTGACAATAATCAAGGAGCGACACCCATGCCACTCCAATCATCATCCGTCTCGATCGACGCCATGTCGAACCAGACGAAGATCTGGGCCTTTATTCTCGGCCCCATTCTTGCCGTTATTGTTTACTACCTGATGCCCGATCAGTTTGTGAACGCCTCCGGCCAGACCGTCCCTTTCACGCACGCCGGCAAAGCCTGCGCCGCCGTCACAACGCTAATGGCTGTGTGGTGGTTCACTGAAGCAATCCCCATCGCTGTGACAGCGATGATCCCCATCGTCCTTTATCCGCTCCTTGAAGTAGCCACTCCCGTCAATACAATGCGGCACTATGCCTCCGGGACTATCTTCCTCTTTTTAGGTGGCTTTCTGATTGCTGCGGCCATTCATCGCTGGCATCTGGATCGACGCATCGCACTGGCAACCATCTCGATCTTCGGCACTAAGCCCAAGCAGATCATCTTCGGGCTGATGATCTCGACAGCATTCCTTTCCGCATGGGTTTCCAATTCGGCTACCGCAGCGATGATGGTGCCAATCGCCATCGCGGTAATGGGTGTCATTCGTTCAACACAAGAAAGTCCGGAAATCACGCCGGACGAAAAAAACTTTGGTGTAGTCGTCCTCCTCTCTATAGCCTACGCGGCCTCCATCGGTGGTATGGCCACGCTGGTCGGATCGCCCCCCAACGGTATCTTCTCGCGCTTTGTTGCCGACCGCTACCATACGGAAGTGTCATTCCTTGACTGGATGCAGGTTGCCCTTCCGGTGACACTCCTGCTTCTCCCCGCAACCTTCCTGCTTCTCAACGTGCTTTTTCCGGTCAAGATGGATGGGATTCCCGGCGGCCGCGAGTGGATTCGCAATGAACTGAGAAAGCTCGGGCCCATGAGCCGAGGGGAAAAAATCGTCCTTTGCGTCTTTGCTGGAACCGCACTGCTATGGATCTTTGGACCATTTCTGCGCGGCCTTGAAATTGGCGGTGCAACACCGCTCAAACCCCTAACTGAAGAAGTCATCGCCATGCTCGCAGGCGTTTTGCTCTTCATCATTCCCGTTGATCCGAAGCGCGGCATTCATGCGCTCGACTGGAACAGCGCCAAGGATGTCGTAGCCTGGGACGTGCTGCTTTTATTCGGCGGCGGTCTGTCTATGGCCGCAGCCATTCAGTCAACCGGCGTCGCTGCCCTCATCGGTGCTCAAGCTCAGGTCTTTGAAGGGATCGGCGAACTGCCCATGATGTTTGGCGTCTCCACAATCGTCACCTTCGTCTCTGAGGTCACCTCCAATACGGCGTTGGCAGCAACCATGATGCCGGTGATCGACGCGGCAGCGGGAAGCCTGCACTTCAACCCTGAGCCGATTCTCTTCGCCACGGTCTTTGCGGCGTCCTGTGCCTTTATGATGCCTGTGGGCACGCCCCCGAACGCCATTGTCTTCGGTACCGGACGCATCCGCATCGGCGACATGGTGAAGGCTGGCATTTGGCTCAATTTCATCGCCGTGATCATCGGTGTTCTCGTGAGCTATTTCCTCGGCCGCGGCATTGTTCCGATGACCTAACCGATCCATTTTCAATCACCATGCTAAAAGCCGGTTGACACAGCTGTCACCGGCTTTTTTCATTCAATATTCGCAAACAAAAAAGCGGCCGAACATCGCCGTACCGCTTTGTGTTTCCTCTGAAGATAGATGAACCTTAACGACCGCGGCCGCCCAGCAGCGCCGCAACCGGACGACGCTTTTCTTGCCGCTCAAGAAAGACCGGCGCATCGGCCTTCTGCGCCGACGAGGTCGCCCGCGGATTTTCCAGATACGGCATATCGAAAATGGGGTCACGATGACGCTGCGCAGGCGGCATGTACGCACGAGCGCGTTCACGCGCAAGACGTTCATCCTCAGGCGTATCGACACGTTCAGCATAGGACGAGCGGTCGTCACGGCGATAGGGTGCACCTGAGCCTCGGCGCGTACGCGGCATCGGCGAAATCGAAATTGGCTTAAAGGTCTGTTTCGTCAAAGCCTCAATCGCTTCAACGAGACGTTTGTCTTCAGGCGTAGCAAGCATTGTTGCCACACCTTTTGCGCCGGCACGGCCAGTGCGGCCGATGCGGTGAACGTAATCTTCTGCGCTGTAAGGAACGTCGTAATTGATAACGAAAGGAAGCTCCTTAATGTCAAGACCTCGGGCGGCAACATCGGTTGCGACGAGCACATGGATTGCACCGTTCTTGAAGCCCTCGAGCGCCACCTGACGTTCTTCCTGCGTTTTGTCACCGTGAATGGCGTCAGCATTGATGCCGACGCGCTCAAGCGTGCGTGCAAGACGACGACAGGTAATCTTGGCATTGACGAAAACGAGCACCTGCGTGAGCGGCGTCCCTTCCGGACCGCGCGTCTTAAGCATATCGATGAGCACATCTGTCTTTTCGCGGTCATTGACGGCAAAAAGCTCCTGCGTCACCGTCTCAGCAGTGGAATTTTCGCGGGCAACTTCGATTACTGTCGGGTTGTCCTTGAGGAAGCTCTTGGCGAGCTTTTTAATCTCAGGCGAAAAAGTCGCAGAAAAGAGAAGACTCTGTCGATGCTGGGGCAAAAGCTGCAGAATGCGGGAAATATCGGGCAGGAACCCCATGTCAAGCATGCGGTCGGCTTCGTCAAGCACCACAATTTCGACCTGAGACAAATTGACCGAGCGCTGCTGCACATGGTCGAGCAGCCGACCCGGCGTTGCCGTGAGGATCTCCACGCCGCGCCGGAGCATATCGGCCTGCGGCCGAATATCGACGCCCCCATAAACCACGCCGGCGCGCAACGGCGTATCGGCACAGTATTTAACGAGATTGTCGGAAACCTGATCCGCAAGTTCGCGCGTGGGAGCCAGAATGAGTGCCCGAACCGGATGGCGAGCCGGCGACATCGAAGTATTCGCCTTGGGCAGAATGCGCGCAATGAGCGGCAGTCCATAGCCTGCTGTCTTCCCTGTCCCGGTCTGTGCCGCGCCCATCACATCGCCTCCCATGAGCACCACAGGAATAGCTTTTTCCTGAATCGGCGTTGGCTGGGTGTAGCCCATACGCTCAATGGCAGAAAGAATGCGGGGATCGAGACCGAACTGATCGAAAGAAGACATCCGAATATCTTGGGCAGAGAGAACGCGGGGACGGCGAAGCCGCAAAATAGCGGCCACACTCGGAACAGGCTTCAACACAACACGTCGAAGCGTCCGGAGCGGGACGCTGAAGGTCTCCCGCGCTCGGAACAAGAAGCGTCGACGGACGATCGTTGCTGCAGTCGTCGTCCGCGAATGAATTGAATGGTAGGCCCGCTGGGGCTTGAACCCAGGATAGCCGGATTATGAGTCCGGTGCCTTAACCAACTTGGCTACAGGCCCCCATGTCTTAGAAAGATGACGATTGTAGCTGATTATTGAGCAGTTCATCAGCTGCCGCTACAAACGAATGTCTGCCGCATTTGCTGCTGTACTTAGTTGATGCGAGATTGGAACCAAGCAAAATTTAAGACCTCCGCAGGCATGCCTGTCGGAGGTCTTCGTATCACCTGCGATTTAGCAAAAATAACATCGTATTAGATGAAGTTATCTCAGCTCTGGAGATAGTCACGCAGACGTTCCGTAAAGTCCGGCGTGCGGAGTTTGCGGATGGCAGCAGACTCAATCTGGCGCACTCGTTCGCGCGTGAGACCGAGCGTACGGCCCACTTCCTCGAGCGTGTGATCCTGATTCGTACCGATGCCATATCGTAAACGCAACACCTGAGCTTCACGCGGATTGAGTTCATTGAGCGACTTTTGAATACAGTCGATCATTGAGCGGTCCTGAAAGGCCACACCCGGATCGTCGCGCTCATTGCCGCGTACGAAGTCGAGCTTAGTCGCATCTTCCTCGTCACCGATCGGGGCGTCAATGGATTCCACTCCGCGCATCGCCTGCGTGAGCAAATTCACTTTCTGAAGCGGCAGATCCGCGAGCTCTGCGAGCTCCTGCTCAGTCGGCTGACGACCGTGCTGCTGCAGGAACTTCTGCTTCTGACGGCGCAGCTTGTTGTAGGACTCCGTCATATGCACAGGAATGCGGATAGTGTTGCCGAAATCCGCCACCGCACGGGTAACCGATTGACGAACCCACCAAGTCGCATAGGTTGAGAACTTGTAGCCGCGGCGGTATTCGAACTTGTCGACCGCCTTCATGAGACCCAAGTTGCCTTCCTGAATCAGGTCCGTCATGGCAAGACCACGATTGACGTAACCCTTGGCAATAGAGATTACGAGGCGCAGATTAGCCTCAATCATCTTTGCCTTGGCCTGCATGAGGTTCGTTTGCGCAAGCTTCATCGCACGGCCGAGCTCACGCTGCTCAGAAAGTTTGAGCAAGCCTTCTCGTTCTGCGCTGATCAGCACCGCCTGCTCTTCCTTGAGCACCGCCATCGAATGACTCACCGCATCCGACCAGGGCTTGCCGGCAGCCGAAATTTTTTCAAAACACTCGGGATCTGTGACGCCGTCGCTCTTGAGAAGCTCTACAACCTGCACTTGCGGCATGCGGCATTGGTTAGCCAAAGTCGCGCGCATCTTCTTGAGCGTGTTGTTCACTTCATCCATATGCTGGCTGATGTGATCCGTCATTTGAGTAACGAGCTTCACGGAAAAGCGGATCGGCGACAAAGCTGCCGACATGTCAGCAAGCGCCTTGCGGTATTCCTTCTCTCGCTTTGGATCGCCATAGGTTTCACGCACACGGTCGAGCGATTTGCGGGCGAGCTCAAAAAGTGAAAGCACGCGGGCGCGCATTTCCGCGAGCTGATCCACCGTCATGGCTGCTGCGCCAATGTCGGTAGCAATCTCATCAGCGGATGAGTTGGCATTTTCCTCAGCAGCGGCATCATTAAAGCCGTCCACGACGGTATCTACCGCGGTGTTCTCGTCTTTAAGCGCCTCTCCAAGCCGCAGGATTTCTTCCACTGCGATCGGGTACTCCACGATAGTTGCCACAAGCTTGATCGTGAATTGTTCAATCGACTTGGCAACTTCGATTTCTCCGGCACGTGTGAGCAGCTTATGCGAACCGACGCCGCGCAGATAGGCACGCAACGGATCCTTTGAAAGACCGACAGACTCTTCGGGCGTCAGCATCACAGCGGCGTCATCTTCGTCAATGTCATCGCTGTTGTCGCCGCCCATGCCGTTGATGAGAATGTCATCCTCATCCGGCGGGGCCTCAAAAACCTGAATACCCAGACGGCCGAGCTGTTCGGTTACTTCCTGAAGATTATCCGAAGTACGAAGTGCGCTTTCGGGCAGATAATCGTTGATGTCTGCAAGCGTCACCCAGCCGCGGGAACGCCCCAGACGCACGAGTTCACCGTAGCCGTTGCGCGGCGTGCGGTTGTCGGCGTCCTGATCATCCTCATCGGAATCCTCAGACCCATCGGCAGCGTCAATATTCTCAGCATCCTCGCCTTCAGGCTGCCAGGCATCGAGTTCGGCAACCTCCTCGTCGACCATTCCGTCATCGTCATCGGCGAGAACAGCATCGCTCGAAAGCTCGCCGTCGACCTCGTCATCAACATCATCAGCATCCGTATCAAACGGCACTTCTTCGGCCGCCTTGACCTTCTTGGACTTAGAGGCTGCCGTTTTACGAGGTTTTTTAGGTTTGGCCGCCGCTTCAGCGCCATCGGCACCTTCAGCAGTCTTTTCTGCTTTACTCTTACGCGTGCGCTTAGGTTTGGCCGGCGCTTCATCAAGCGCACCATCCCCTTCCGCTTTCTTCACCCGCTTCGTTCGAGCTGGTTTTTTCTCGGCCGTATCGGCTGGTTCGGACTTCACCTTCTTGGTGTCCGCAGTCGTGAGTTCGGCAGCGGCTTCCGTATCTTCCGTCGTCTTCTTTGTCGTCTTGGCCATTGTGCACTCCGCAGCATTCATCTCAACGGCTCTCCCAAGAGAGTCCGCCATTCGAACGCGTCGGGCATAATTCTTGAATTCACAGCCGTAAGAAACCCTCTCCAAGATTCTCCGTGCCAAACGCTTGAAAAGCTGCGCACAGGAGACCGCAGCTACTCGATCTTCGTTAGGGAACGAGCAGCTGCGAATGCTCCGGCACCGCTTCGAGCCTCTTGCTGATTGAAAGCGGTCCGGCTTCTTGTTGAGGGATCCTTCCGGGTCCGGCGCCGCACGTTTAAATCCAACTGAACCCTTGGAGCCCATTGGAAATCAATGCAGCCTGTCTGCTTCGAGGCGGAGAATTCATTCCGCGTTGATGCTCCCAGCGCAGCTTCGTGCGCCAGGCAGCCCTAATATCTATTCGAGCGAGCAGCAGACCGCTTGAAATTCCAGGCTTCGAAGGGAAATCGAATCCGGACGATGCGGCGAAAAAGGGATGTAGGATACGCTAAACGGCATATCTTTTCAACCTTTTACGCCGAAAAAATTTCCCAAATTTTCAGCGAAGTTCGTTGGAAATGAGCGCCTGTGCTATGACAAATGGCTGTGCCGCCTGCGCGGTTTACCTAGGCGTATGCGCGCATTCAGTACAGCACTTTTTAGGCGGACAGCCCAAACGGCCTCACCCAATCATCCATGATTGGATGAGACCTTTGCAGACACAGCATTTCGCAATCAATTGTCTGTTTCGTCAAGGAAACTCTTCAGTTTGTCGGCACGTGAAGGATGGCGAAGCTTGCGCAGTGCCTTTGTTTCAATTTGACGAATACGTTCTCGCGTAACGTCAAATTGCTTGCCCACTTCCTCGAGCGTATGGTCGGACTGCATTTCAATGCCAAAGCGCATGCGAAGCACCTTTGCTTCACGAGGAGAAAGACTGTCGAGCACTTGCTTGACCGTGTCCGACAATGAAGCATTCTGCACTGCCTCGGCCGGAGCCACCGTCTGAGTATCCTCCAGAAAATCGCCCAAATGAGAATCGTCATCGTCGCCGATCGGCGTTTCCATCGATATCGGCTCTTTGGCAATCTTCATGATTTTGAGGATCTTGTCTTCGGGCATCTCCATCAATTCAGCAAGCCGCCGGCTGTCAGGTTCCACACCAGTTTCCTGGAGCTCCTGACGCGTAATGCGGTTCATGCGGTTGATCGTTTCGATCATATGCACCGGAATACGAATCGTGCGGGCCTGATCGGCAATGCTTCGCGTGATGGCCTGACGAATCCACCACGTGGCATAAGTTGAAAACTTATAGCCGCGGCGATATTCGAACTTGTCTACCGCTTTCATGAGGCCCACATTTCCTTCCTGAATCAAATCCAGGAACTGCAGCCCGCGGTTGGTGTACTTCTTAGCAATGGAGATCACCAAACGCAGATTGGCTTCTGTCATCTCGCGCTTGGCATTGCGCGCTTTGGACTCGCCGGTAGCCATCTGCTTATAGGTGTCGAGCAGCTCCGCTACCGTCATATGGGACTCGCGTTCGAGCTGTGCCAAACGGCGCTGCTCTTCTTCAACCGTCGCCCGCATATGAAGAATGACCTGCGCCTTGTCGGGATAAGCAGCCGCCACCTCATCAACCCAGCCGATGCGGGTGGCATTGGAAATGAAATTGGCGAGGAACCATTCGCGGGGCAGATGGAGGTGTCGGACGTATTCGTCATAAACCGTACGTTCGCTGCCGCGGACAATGCCAATCGTCCGGCGAAGCGACTCACAGAGTCGATCGGCCGTTTTGGCAGTAAAGCGAATCTCCATGAGTTCGCGCTGAATCTGATCCTTGAGCCCCTCCAGTTCAGGCGCATGCGGCCCTTTGCCGTCAAAGGTTTCAACGAGCGAACGGAAATGAGCTTCCACACGGTCAAACACCGCAAGGCTCTTTTCCTTTAAATCTTCGAGCTGCCCCACCGTCATGGCGGAAGCGCCCATGTCTGTCTCATCCTCCACAGCACCAACGACGTTTTTCTGGTCATCGGGCGTGACGATGCCGTCAACCACCTCATCAATCGGCGTTTCACCGGACCGGATGCGTTCAGCGCTCTCAAGGATTTCGTGTACCGTCACTGGGCACCGAGCAATGGCGAGAACCATGTGCTTCAGACCGTCTTCAATGCGCTTGCTGATCTCAATTTCATCCTGACGTGAAAGAAGCTCTACGGATCCCATCTCACGCATGTAAATGCGCACAGGATCGGTCGTACGGCCGAATTCACTTTCTACCGTCGAAAGCGCAGCTTCGGCTTCTGCTTCGGCATCTTCATCGCTTACCCCCTCAGCACCGCCCTGAATGAGCAGCTGCTCCTCATCGGGAGCCACTTCGTGCACCGCAATGTTGAGATTGCCAAGAATGTTGACAATCGTTTCGATGGCATCTTCATCAAGCAGCGTGTTGGGGATGTTGTCATTGATTTCGCTGTAGGTGACGTAGCCGCGCTCTTTGCCCAAGCTGATCAGCTTGATCAGTTTGGAGCGGCGGTCTTCCGTAGACTCTTCAGCCGCCCCGTAGCCATGCTTCATGGCTTCCATGAGCGCCTTGTCACGCGCAGCGCGCGACTTCTTGGAGCGGCGCGTCTTTTTTGGCGCCGCTTCGGGCTCAGCCTCAGAAGGCGCAGACTCTGCATCCGCAGCACCATCTTCGTCAGCCTCTTCACCGACATCTTCAACCGCCTCGATGTCTTCGACCTCATCGAGTTCGGGGATGTCTTCATAGTCGGCATCCTCATCATCAATAACGCCTGCGATGTCTTCTCCGCCGTCGTCATCAAAATCGAAGTCTTCGCTGTCAGCGTCGACGGACTTTGCCGATTTTTTGCGTCCTTTGCTCTTTGCAGTGCTCTTGGCCGCCTTAGGTTTGGCCGCTTTCGATTTAGGCGTCTTGACTGGCGCCGCCTCAGCCTGCTCTGTCGAAAGTTCTTCGGCCGGAGCTTGGGCTTTCACCGTTTTAACCTTGCGTACTCTGACCGCTTTTTTTCCCTCAGCAGCTGCAGACGCTTCCGCCACAGGCAAGGTCTTTTCCGAAGGCTCCGTTTTTTTTGCCGCGCGAGTCTTACGGACAGGCTTGGTCTTCACATCGGCAGCAGGGGACGGCGTATTCAAATCATCCGCATCCGCCTTGGCAACGACCTTCTTGGCTGATTTGCGCAGACGAGTCGGCTTTACGGGTTCAGCCGCAGCAACAGGACTCTCCTCAGGCACTGCCTGAAGTTCAGCGGTTTTAGGCGTTTTTTCGCCTTTGACTTTCTTTGCCTTTACGGCCTTCTTGGACGTTTTTTCAGGTTCTACGGATTCGATAGAAAGCGTAAGACCGGAAGTCTCGAGGGTCGCTGTCTTTATTTTGCGCTTCGAGTGCTTCTTATCTTTCTGCGCATCATTGGAAGTTTCTATTTTGACTTCCACGCCGTCTTTCTTCGCTTTCTTAGCCACCACCATGTGCGTCTCTCCCGAGGGGGCCCAGCACCCGAAAGCTCTCTTCGGCCGCCGGCCGCCCCTGCCGAACCGCCGCAGACATCACGTGGGTCTGCCGCCATTCAGCCGTCAGCTGGAGCATTCCGTACATCCTGCACGGAACACCGATGCGATCTGCTCTCCAGCGCTCAAATCACTCTGCATTAAAGGAAAGTAAAAAAGCGCCGCTTGCAAACAAATACTGCCAATATCCTTAGGATTGAGTCGGGGGTTGACAAGCCTTCTCAATAAGGGGACCAGAAGCAGAACCACTGCAAAGCGGAGAGATCAATATCAAATAATGCCACACGGGGTGGATAATGCCGCGAACAAATCTTTGAGATAACCCCAAGATTGCAAGATATGCAAGTCTTTTTTGTGTTTCCAATTGCAACACGTTGCCATAATGCGCTGTTTTGGCCTTCATCATGACAATCCCTCCTGAAATATAAGGGATTTCACCAATAAACAGCACAGCCCGTTTTTATCGCGCTTTTCGTCCCAAACCGCTCGGCGGCATGTCCGCAGGAATCTGCGGTTCTGCTTGGGCTTCTTCCGCTTCGCTCCAATCGTCAGACCAACCTGCAAGTTCAGCGTCTGAAGGCAGATCCGTTAGTCCTTTGGGAGGCTCCGGCATGGGACCCGGTGAAGACTCTTCACTCATGAATTCGTCATTTGTCTGGAGCGTGCGTCCGGTTCGCTTTTCTGCCTGAGCCATCAGAGCCTCGGCGATTTCATCACGGCGAGAACGAGCGGACTGCACAGGGGCCGCAGCCGCTGGAGCAGAAACGCCCGCATTCAGAGGATGCACTCCCAACGCTCCGCCAGAAGGCGGAGGAGCCCCGAAACTCCCAAAGACGCGGGCGGCCCGTGCAGCAACAGCACTGGTTTGCGTTGAAGAGACCTGAGTGTTTTCAGACTTACCGGCAGATCTGGGCGGATGGGTGGCTGGGGCGCCATTTCTCGCGGCAACAGCCGCGACAGAGGTCTGGGCAGCCGTCGGCTCCCGCACACTCAAAGCAGTTTTGGCTGCTTCATCCATTGCTGCCTTGCCGAATAAATGCTCCTGAAGCGCACGCACCTTAGGATTATTGGAATAGGCCACATCTGCACGCCCCTTTTCCGACTGCGCAAAAGCAGCCGTACGGGACTGCTCTTCTGCTCGGCGGCGCCAGTCCTTTTCCTCTTCGGCCGCTTCTGAAATCAATGCTTCAATGTCTCGGCTTCGCTTCGCGAGCGGCTTCATTTTGGCAAGCGTATCCGCTGTGGCAGGTTCTTCGGAGAGTTTCAGAAGCCGATCTTTCACCTGATCGAGTTCGAGCTCCAGAAAGCCGCGCTTCAATTCCAGCCGAGCCGCCTCCTGCGGCGTCTCGATGGTCATTTCTTCTGCAAGCAGCCTCGCATAGTGATCATAGTTGGGGGATTTTTCCAGACAAGCCAGCAGCGCAGCCGTATTTGTTACCGAACCGTCCTCGTGCGCGGCTGCACGCCAAACTTCGACAATATACTGCGAGGATGCGCTTTCGCTCGTCACGAATTCATCTTCAATTTGCGGAGTGAAATCCGAGAGAAGGCCCGGATAGGCAAGGAAACACTGCAGCATGCGTTCTCGGACATCTTTAGCACGAACGCGGGGCTCAAAATAAGACTGCCGCCGAGGCTGCCAGCCGCGGCCATAACTGCCGGCTCCGCCCCAACGGCTGAAGCGGCCTGCGGCCGTTGGTCCGCTGTTCCAACGCTGTCCGGCCGGGCCAAAGTCCGTGCTGATATCCATAGGCGGAAGCACGGTTCGTTCCGGCGCGCCAGTATTCCACTCGCGTTCGAGGTCTTCGAGCTGCAGTCGAGCCAATCTGGCAATCTCACGCATCAAAGCCAGTCTTAAGACTGGCGCCTGCTTCATCGAAAGGATCAGCGGTTTAGCTTCCGCCGTGAGTTTTACGCGTTCTTCAGCAT
>OJJJ01000340.1_pt1 | contig 25841 bp, 27 predicted proteins | sample 1596311 | NCBI WGS metagenome assembly OJJJ01 (sample SAMEA4350140, study PRJEB24818) | metagenome | biome: human; feature: gut; material: faeces | place: Denmark | collected 2013-09 | reverse complement strand
TTGATATTTCTGTGTCTTAAGAGTTATTATATATCAAAAATTTGTATCTGTTAAGTGAAAAACTAGAATTTAGTCCTGCAAACAGTAGCCATTCAAAGGAACTGGAATTTACTATTTCATTTAACCAACTTGTCTCTTGTACATACTGACATTTAGCTATGTAAACTCTATATAGTAAGAAAATATAGAACTTTAAAGTAGCATAATTCACTTAATTCATTTCCACGTTATAAATGCTACAATAAGAATGTAAAAAATTGATCATAAAGAATGTACAGTATCTAAGTTATAATGATACCTTTAGGAGGTATCGAAATGATCTTACAAACATCTATCACTACTGATTTTAAGATTAATTCATTAAAAGATTTAATAAAATTAAAACCATTTTTGGAGGCTGGTTCCTTGAAAATAAACAAAAGCCAACTCGCTCGTGAGCTTGGTAAAGATCGACGAACTATTGATAAATATATCAATGGTTATGAAAAGCCAAAAATACGTAATCGCTCTTCATTTATTGATGACTATTATGACATTATTAAAGAGTTGCTTTCTAACGAAAGTCAACAGAACTTTTATTACAAAAGAGTTTTATGGCAATACCTCAAAGATAATCATGGGCTTACTTGTGCACAATCAAGCTTTCGTAGATACATCAGTAAGCATCCTGAGTTTGATGAATATTTCAAGAAACATTCCAAATCATTCATCTCAAAAAAGACTCATTTGCGTTTTGAAACGGACGCAGGACAACAAGCACAGATAGACTGGAAAGAATCTGTGGAATATACGCTTAAAGACGGAGAAACGATTTCAATAAATATATTTGTTTACTTATTAGCGTTTTCACGCTTTCGAGTTTATCGTTTATCACTTTCAAAAAATCAAGACATTCTATTTTCTTTTTTAGATGATGCATTTGAATTGTGTGGAGGCGTCCCTGCTGAACTTTTGACTGATAACATGAAAACTGTTATGGATAATCCGCGTACAGATTACTCAAAAGGAAAGGTTAATAATAAGTTCCAACAATTCGCTGATGATTACGGCTTTAAAGTCAAACCATGTATTGCTGGGAGACCTCAGACGAAAGCCAAAGTGGAAGCCCCTATGAAACTACTTGATGAGATTCTTGCGTATAATGGACAGTTAGATTATGCCGAATTAAATGAGTTAATCATTCGTCTGAATAATAGAATTAATCATTCGGTACATGCCGGTACGGGAAAAATCCCGGTTATGTATTTAGAAAAAGAAAAGACCTCCTTATCCCCTCTACCAAAGGAACAAATAAGGAAGTCCTATCAAATCAATACACTCTCATCAAAGGTCAATTCCTCAAGCATGATAACTTATCAATCCAATCAGTATTCAGTACCACCTGAATACATTGGAAAAAGAATGACTTTGCAAGTGTATGATCATCACATATATGTGTATTATAACACTAAATTAGTGACTGTACACCCTATAAGTCAAATGAAGTTGAATTATCAAGAGCAGCATTACCTCAAAGTCAGCAAAATCACGTTAAAGAACGACTTCAGTAAAATAGAGGAAATGGCGAAAAACAACTTAAAATTAATCGGAAAGGTGTACAAACATGAATAGTATTTACTCTCAACTAACAAAAAATTTAGATTATTTAAAGATGAAGCAAATGAATTTACATCTTGATGAAGTGGTCGATTTTGTGACCACAAATAACCTATCTTTTGTTGAAGGATTAGTAAAATTAACTTCCTATGAAATTGATTATAAAGAAGCAAATATGATTCGCTCTATGGTAAAAGTAGGGGCATTCCCACACTATAAAGAGTTGAAAGACTTTGATTTTAGTTTTCAACCATCTATTAATCAACAGCAAATCTTAGATTTTGAAACTTTGAGATTTGTTGAAAATCAAGAAAACATAGTGTTTTTAGGTCCGAGTGGGGTTGGTAAAACCCATTTGGCTGTATCAATCGGAATTGCCGCAGCCAAAAAACGTTGTAGCACGTATTTTATAAAGTGCCATGATTTAATTCAACAACTAAAGAAAGCAAAACTTGAAAATAGGTTAGATGACCGAATAAAACATTTCACCAAATATAAACTTTTAATAATCGATGAATTAGGATATCTTCCGATAGATAAAGAAGATTCAAAACTATTCTTTCAGCTAATTGATGCTCGTTATGAAAAAAAGAGCACAATCCTAACAACAAATATAAACTTCAATTCGTGGGATGATATCTTTCGCGATGCAGTTATAGCCAATGCTATACTTGACCGCGTCCTTCACCATGCTTATGTAGTAAGTATAGTTGGAAAGTCATATCGATTAAAAGAATATATCAATGATGATATGGAGTAGCATATTTGTACATTCTTAAATGAGCGAAAATGTACATTTTAATCTTGACATTTATACCACATTATAAAAAACATTTATCAAAAGACATGTGTGCAAAGATACAGTAACCAAACTGTAATGAATGTTCTCAGTACTATGTGAAATGTGTTAAGTATCCAGTAAAAAGATATCCACTTATATTAAAAGAGCATCTTTTGCGCACATTTATGCTCATCATTCTGGTGTATTCTTTATTCACGCCGATCCCTGTGGCTCATGCAGATGAAAAATTCGTAAACGAAGGCACCTATTCAGATATTGAAGGTTGGACTAATGTTCACTGGTGTATGTGGTATGATTATTTTATTCGAGTTTATACAAAAAGTGCAAAAGAAGCATGGAATATAATTGAAACGCTTCAAAAATAATGAATAGCCGTCAATCAATAAAATATGAGTATTAAACTGAGCAAGCCGCTTCCTATCATGGTAAGCGGCTTGCATGTCTTTATATAACTACTTATATCTTTAATCAAAATAAAACATATCTTCAAATTTTTTATCCAATGCGATACATAGGATAAGGGCCAGCTTGGCAGTAGGATTAAATTGTCCAGTTTCAATCGAACTAATCGTTTGGCGGGATACACCGATTAATTTTGCCAATTCTCCCTGTGACATATTTTTTTCAACTCTAGCTATCTTAAGCCTATTTTTTAAAACCAATTCTTCGTTCATTATAATTACCTCAAACAAACTAAAATATAATTAAGTAAACCAAAAATAACCGCTAACAAACTTGTTATAAACGTAAAAAGATGTACTTTTTCTTTCGTATAGCGATATTTAACGAATGCCTCACTGGATGTAAAGCAAAAGAATAGTGAAGTAATTGCTGAGAAAGTGCTACTACTATCACCTTTGAAAAGATTGAACACTGCAATGAATATGTATAGTATGCAAAAGAATACAAAGCTATGGTTTCTACCTTTATACTCCAAAAATTCCTTGCCTTCATCTTTTCCTTCTTTTCTACTTTTTTCTAATATAATTTCTTTATTTATCATATAGCCTCCTCAATGATATAAAAATTGTACTGATATTTCTATTAACTTGAGGTAACTATAGCATAGGAAAAGTTTTGTGTCAAGTACACTTGTCATTTATACATTATATGTATAATGATTCATTTTCACTTACTAGCGAACATATGCAACCATTTCTCTTTGCTCTATTTTAGCCAATCCATTTTTTTGATAAAATTTATTGTCTACTTCATCATATAAATCCGTAATTACCAAAAACATTCTTACATCTTTGTACTTATCAAGTACGTACTGAAAAAGTTGTGTTCCAATTCCTAATTTTTGATAATCATGATGTACAATCAAGTCTTGCACAATTATGATATGTTCTCCGTCACCAACACAACGAACAAAACCAATCAGCTTGTTATTTTCATATGCTCCATAAGAAAATAAAGAATTTGTAAACGCTCTCTTTAACTTCTCATCATCTTGTAGATAGGCCCTCCAGTTTTCCGATGCATAGATTTCCTTTATTTGCTCAAAATCATTTTCGTTTGTTTCATAATAATTAATATTATTTAATTTATTTAATTTATTTACTTTATTATTTTCCATATCGTTTTCTTTCCTTTCCACATATGTACATGTCTATAAATCTTATTTGTGACTTAAAACACTCTAGTATAATCAATTTACCTGACTGAATTCATATTTACTTCATGGATTTCATAATATAAATCTACAGTATCGCGATATTTTTAAAAATTATAGTTCCATAGCTATATAATTATTGCTAATATCCGTAACGAAAAGTAGATGCATCCACAAAATTCCATCTAATATAATTTATTATAGTTTATGCATCGGTTTAACACCAGCTAATATTTTTTATAGCAGATAATTATTCAAATATCTCCATACCACATATTTATATTATTACAGTTTCTATATCCTACTAAATTCAGGCATCCTGTATGAAAAGGTTCCAGAAATCCATTTTAAAATAATCTATTTCTAAATATCCCATATAAAAAAGTCTCCTTCCACTCCTTAGTTACAGAAACAGATTTCTGTTCATTACTAAGTTTTGAAAGAAGACTTCAACATTAAATAATATCAAATTATATAATTTTACTGATTATTTATCACTGAAATTTTAACATTGCACTTCGATTAATTACCGCAGTGTTATAAAGGAACAAAACATCTTGTGTTGTAAATTCCATAACTTCTGGTAAATAAGACATCGGTGCGAATCGCATATCGATTACAGTAATCTTGGCATAAGCATCCAGTAACAATGGTGCAATGCTACTTGCGTAGGAATCTCCAAATAAAATTAATTCTCTATCATTTGTTGCATAAGGATTTGTAATAGTTATAATGGGTGCTAAGCCTTTGAGAAATACGTTATATGCTACATCTGTGCCTAATTCATCAAGGAAATAGACTCCTTGAAATTCGCCTACACCATAAATATCTACGGTTGCCTCATCGGTTACTTTGTTCGTCATATAAATTAACGATTCCTCTGGAATCACATCCATATGCTCACTATGGACCCCTTTAAAATTCTCTACGATGTTTTCTTTAAAATCATCCTTATTAACTTTAAAATCCATATAAGTTCCAAGTTCATTTACAACTGGAAACAATCTTTCCTGACGCCAATGATGATCTGTTTTATAATAATCAGTAATCGATAGTTTATCCATAATAGGAATGTATTGCATATCCTTTACTTCGTTCGTAAGAATTTCAATCATACTTTTATAGTTTTCCTTTGAAAAACTAGGATTTTCTATAAAATATCCCTTATCTGGAATAACTGAATAGTACACTTTCATATTAGAATTTAATAGAGTTTCATAAGCGCGATTCAACTTTTCACTCATACTATGAATATAATTTTCGTCATATGCTTCCATCTTCGAGAAAACATAATCTCCTGCAAAATACAGTCCATTTTCATCTGGCTTATCCGAAGTAAGCATTAATACAGGTGTTCTTATTTCATCTGCAATTGCGTCATTTTTCTTTTCATCTAGGCTATTACTTATACTTCTACCTACAAATATACTAAAACCAATGAAAATAATCCCGGCTAACAGCCCAATAAATATTCTTTTCTTCTTCATAACGTTACTCATTCAATGACAAGAAGCTGTCCATTATTTCTTGTGGACTAAAGTTTGTCATTACTAAAATCACTAAATTACCAATATTATCAACCAATACACTTTCTGGATCTACGCCAACACAAATCCATTTTCTTGGATCTACTTTTTCTTTTATTTCTTTTTTTAGTGCTTCCATATCGGTACCATCTTTAACACGTGCTAAGCAAACAGAATGAGCAATTGATGTTACAGATTCTGAAGCTAATGCTTCTTCAATGTCCATATTTTCCACTCCAAAATAATAAGAAGTAGTATCTTTTTCGATTTCGGTATCAAATCTCATCGGCATTTCAGAGGCAACATTGCTATATATCGCATCCATGATTTCTTCCAAAGAAGCCGTAGCGATATCTACCTTAATTGGCTCATGGTTCGAATCTGGTGTATTATTTGTATCAGATGTTTCAGGCTTATCTGTTGTGTCTGAACCTTCAGTGGAATCAGTACCTCCTATTGCAACAACGTCTGAATCCGTGGAATCACCACCTGGTAAAGTTGTTAAGTTTTGATCGTCATCTGCTTCTATTGTAGTTTCTGGATTACTTGTTGTCTCAGTACCAGAGCCTACATCCAAATTATCGTTTTTTGATTGACAAGCAAATAGCATGGCAGACATGGATAAAATCACTGCCCCTATTATTATCTTCTTATGTAGTTGTTTTCTCATTTTAATTAAATCTCCTTATGTTCATTTAAATTTCATTCATAAATTAGACGAATCAAAAAGAGAAAGGTTCCAGAAAATAAATAAAACATGAATTAATGAGTATGATTATATCGATACAGTATTTACGTCTTCATACTCACTTCTTCATTAAAACTTTACTTATCTAATGATAAGAAGCTATCCATAATTTCTTGTGGACTACTATTTGTCATAACTAAGATAACCAAGTTTCCAATATTATCAACCAATACATTTTCTGGCTCTACACCAACACAAATCCATTTTCTTGGATTTACTTTTTCTTTGATTTCTTTCTTAAGGGCTTCAATGTCCGTACCATCTTTTACTCGAGCTAAGCAAACAGAATGTGGCATAGATATCATGGATTCTGATGCTAACGCTTCTTCTATATCCATATTTTCTACTCCAAAATAACAAGAAGTTGAATCTTTTGAAATTTCCGAATCAAATCTCATAGGCATTTCAGACGTCACATTACTATAAATCTCATCCATGATTTCACTTAAGGAAGCTGATAAAATATCGTCCTTGCTTGCTTCTTGGGTTGGTACTGGAGTGCTTGTTGGTTTTGGTGCCTTTGTTGGCGCTGCAGTTGGCTTTGGCTTCTTTGTTGGCGTTGGAGCCTTCGTTGCTTCTGGTGCCTTCGTAGGTGCTTTCGTCACTTCTGGTTTTTTTGTAGGTGCTGGAGCTTTTGTTGTTTCTGGAGCCTTCGTTACTTCTGGTGTCTTTGTAACCTCAGGAATCTCTGTAATATCAGATGATCCAGGCTTGTCTGCTGTTTCTGGCTGTTCTATGGATTCAGCACCACCAGTTACAGTGGCGTCATTTTCTTCATTTGGTTCCACAGTAACGCTTGGCTCACCACTTGGTATCGCTGTTACAGTTGGGTTTTCCGTTTCATTTGGTGACGTTGTAACTTCTGGTCCGCTTGTGATTTCAGTACCTGAAGCTGCATCCGAATCTTCATTTTTTGATTGACATGCAAATAACATTGCAGACATTGATAAAATTACTGCACCAGTTATTATCTTCTTATGTAGTTGTTTTCTCATTTTAATCCTATCTCCCTTAGTTTTATAAATTTCTTCCTTGGATTAGACGAGTTATAATGAAAAAGGTTCCAGAAAATCAAAAATTTTCATATATTTTTTTTAAATTTTAAATTAATATAATCTAAAATTATGTTAAATCTATTTATAATAATGAAAGGTATTTATGAAATGTGGAATAAGAATGATAAATCACACGAACCTGAATTAGATACAATAGTCAAATATATCAACAACCCTTTATGGAACAAATTTTATAGTTACATGATAGAAAGATTTCAAAGTAATCAAAAGATAGAATTCAGTGGCTGCTCCATGCAACCTGGTTGGAATATAAAATTCAAAAAAGGTAATAAATCTCTATGTACCGTATACCCTATAGAGGGGAAATTTATCACTATGGTCGTAATTGGTGAGAAAGAAGCAAATGAAGTACATTTTTCATTGCCTTTTTTTACGGAATATGTTAAAAATCTTTATCATTCAACGAATCCAGATAAGAATTCAAAATGGTTAATGATTGAAATCCAAGATGAAAATGTGCTTAATGATGCTTTTAGATTAATGGAAATTCGCCGAAATTGCAAATAAAAGTACACTTCGCTTACTTTCTACGAACATGAATCAAACATAAATCAAACATGCATCAAAAAGAAGGAGGAAAAACTTCCTCCTTCTTAATATGAAAAATCAATTCTATTTCATGCTCTTTCGTACCATTTTATCGCAACATTTTCTACGAATCAATTATTTTTCATAAAGAAATTCATCTGGTAAATTCACTTTAAAATCCACCGCTAAATCTTTAAAATTTTGTACTGTTATTGTCTGTAATTTATCCGGACGCATGGATAACATTTTTACTAATATCTCTGCTGATTTTTCAACGGTATGCATAAGACCAAATGTTAAATCAAAATCCTCACCAGAGCAAAACATTCCGTGATGAGCCCAAATTGCAACATCGTATTTTTTCATAAGCTCACTTGTTGCAACAGCGATATCTCTACCACCAGGAACCATCCAACCTACTATACCAACACCGGATGGAAAAACAACTGGGCATTCCGTAGCCATTTCCCATAATTCGCGAGTAAATACCTTATCTTCTAATGGTAATACAAAGGTTAGCGCGATAATATTCGTAGTATGTGCGTGATAAATTACACGATGTGTCCCACCACTTGCTAACTTTTTCACTTCATGATTCATTAAATGACTTGGTAATTCGCTAGTTGGTCTACCACCTTCTGCCAAGCCCCAAACAATACGATAATTTTCACCCGTTTCATCAATCTCGATGATACAAATATTAGCAGCTGGATCTAAAATGACATTACGAAAATACTTACCACTTCCCGTTACTAAAAAGAATTCCCCAGAAAGTTCAGGCACCTTCGTACCAATTGGTGCAAATGCCTTATCAAATTGTAATTCATCTTTTACAGAATCAATTTCCTCTGACTTAATACGATAAGAGAGATTTCCACCATTTCTTTCATGCCAGCCCTGTAAAAACCCATCGTTTGCCATACGTATAAATCCCTGCACAAATTTAGCATCTAAAACTTTCATATTGACCTCCATCGTCCTGTTTTCTTATGATTATTTATATCTTAACTTAGAATTTAAAATTTCGAGCCTTATTAGTGTCAAAACTGCTTATACTTCCTTCCTATGAGTAATGATAATAAATATTTATGATTCATTCCAATACTTCACTTGTAGTTTTGACACTTGAATCAACTTGTTCCCACAAAATTTAATTCTCTATACTCGTTTCACTAATACTTTATCTTCGTATTGTTTCACAACATCAAACCAATCTTCTTTCCCTGGAACTTCGTTTATTTCACAGAAATAATTCCATACATCACCGATTGGATATAATTTAAATTCTTCTTGAAGCACCATAACTTCTGTTAAACGTCTTTCCTCTTGAAGCTTTGCTAATTTTTCATTTGGTAGTAATAATGCTTGTAATAATGCTTTTTGCATATTACGCATACCAACTACCCATGCTGCAATACGATTGATGGATGCATCAAAGAAATCAAGTCCGATGAGTACTTTATCTACGCCATTCTTAATTATTTCTTTCGCTATTTCCTTTGTTTCATCATCGTATAACACTACGTGATCACTGTCCCAACGAACTGGTCTTGTTACATGAAGAGCCAGTTTGTCTGAGAATAATAACATAGAAGAAATTTTATCAGAAACCATCTCTGTTGGATGATAATGTCCATTGTCTAATAAGCATAAAATATTATTCTTTGCAGCATAATTCATATAAAATTCATGTGAACCAACGGTATAACTCTCAAGGCCTACACCAAATACCTTAGATTCCACTGCCACATACACCTTACTCTTATCATAAGAAATAGATAAAATCTGATCTAAGGAATCTTTTAAACGGGCTCTTGGTGATGTACGATCCGCTGGAATATCTTTAAAACCATCTGGTATCCATATATTCACTAAACATGGCGTTCCTAATTCTGTTGCAAAATACTCAGCAATTCGAATACTAGCAATTCCGTGATCAATCCAGAACTTACGAATTGTTTCATCTTCACTTGATAATGTAGCATTTTCCGCCAAAGGATGAGAGAAATAGGTTGGATTAAAATCTAATCCTAAGCCTCTTTCTTTCGCAAACTCTACCCATTTTTTAAAATGTTTTGGCTCAAGTTTATCACGATCAACAAAGCCCTCTTCCAAAAATGCATAACTAGCATGTAAATTAATTCTATGTACTCCAGGTATTAAACTAAGTGCCTTATCAATGTCTTGCATTAACTCTTCTGCATTTCTTGCTTTCCCAGGATAATTTCCTGTCGCTTGAATTCCACCTGATAATTCTGTACTTCCTTCAAATCCAGAAACATCATCCCCTTGCCAACAATGCATAGAAATAGAAATATTTTTTAAGGTTTTTAGTGCTTCCTCAGTATCAACACCAACTTTACTATATAACTCTTTTGCAAATGCGTATCTTTCTTTCGTTGTCATAAAAAAATCCTCCTTATTTTAAAGTCTATAGTGTTCAATAAATGAACTTAATTATTTGTATTTAATTAACGCTTTTTAAGTTTGATAATATTAAATAGCTATAACATTTTAAATAAACTCTGTTTCATACTGTATCAATGGAAAAGATTTTGCGATGCATTCTCTTGCCTTATCTAAATTATCAAATTCACCTTTTTGAATCATTTGAGCAAGTAAATTTCCAAGTGCAGTTGCTTCTGTAGGTCCGGCAATTACTAATTTCTTTGTGTTTTTTGCCGTTAATTTATTTAAATATTCTGCATTGGCACCACCACCAACGATATGAATACAGTCATATTTTATACCAGTCAATGCTTCAATTTCTAACACAGTCTCACCGTAACACAACGCCAAACTATTATAAATTACCGCAGCTAAGTCACTTGGTGTTTCCGGTACAGTTCCTCCAGCACTTCTGCAATAATCTTTTACTGCTTCAATCATGCTATCGGGACTTAAAAAGCTAATATCATTACAATCTACGATTGATGTAATTGAAGAATTCTCTGCCATATCACAGAGTTCACCAAAGGAATAAGCGTCCTTTAGTTCTTTCTTAAGAGACTGAATCATCCATAAGCCCATAATGTTTTTAAGATAGCGGAAACGATAATTATAACCACCTTCGTTTGTAAAATTAGCATTCTTACTTTTAAGGGAACAATCCGCAACCATTCGTTCAATTCCCATCAAAGACCAGGTTCCTGAACTTATGTATATCGTATCTTTTTTCGTACTTGGAACTGCCATAACTGCAGAGCCAGTATCGTGAGATGCCGGTAGGACTACTTCAAGATCAAAACCAATTTCCTTTACTAGTTCCTCTCTTAAATTTCCAACCACCGTTCCTGGTTCTGAAAGTGTCCCAAACAACTCTTTGTTATATCCTAACATCTCAATCAACTCATAATCCCATACTTTTGTATCTGGGTTAACAAGTTGTGTCGTTGTGGCAATTGTATACTCCATCGCCTTTTTCCCTGTTAGTAAGTAATGAAAATAATCAGGAACCATCAACAACGATGTAGCCTGTTCCAAATACTCTGGATTTTTTTGTTTCACAGCCATCAACTGATAGATGGTATTAAATATCTGTTTTTGTATTCCAGTTCTTTTATATAAATCATCTTCACTTATAACTTGGTAGACACATTCATCCATGAGATTTGTACGGTTATCACGGTATCCTACTGTGTTTCCAAGAATTTGATCCTTACTATCTAATAAAACAAAGTCAACGCCCCAAGTATCAATGCCTACACTAACCGGAACTTTTCCAATCTCTTTACACTTTTTTAAGCCTGTAATAATATGTTGAAACAATTGATCTAAGTCCCAGCAGAGTTCATTGTCTTTTTTTACAAGCCCATTTGAAAAACGATAAACCTCTTCATATTTGATCTGTCCATCTTCAACAAGTCCAAGTATGTGTCTTCCGCTTGATGCCCCAATATCAATTGCTAAATAGTAGTTTTTCATATACCCTCCTTTAATATGTTAAAGATTCCAAACGATACATTAAGCAACCTATTTTGTAATACCAACTAATCTTTTATAACTTCATTGTACAGCTACTCCATAAATTATAAAAGGACGCTATTTATAAAAAATAACGTCCTTATTTGCAAATTTAACTATATTTAATTCGAAATTCTTTTGGTGACATATGATATCGTTCTTTGAAGATACGATGAAAATAGCTTGTGTTATCATAACCAACAGCCGCTATTATCTCAGCCACGGATAAGCTCGTGTGAGTCAATAAGTATGCAGATTGATTTAATCGCTTCGTTTTTAAAAGATCTTTAAAAGTCTCATTGCTTTGTTTTTTAATCGCTCTACTAAGCCAGTATACATCATATTTTAAAAGCTTTGAAAGTTCAGTAAGGGTCGCATCTTTGTAATTTTCTTCAATATAACTAAGCACTCGAATCATCAAATCCTGTTCTAAGGAATTGCCTTCAGAATTAAGCTTATCCGTGTAATTTAGCAATTGTAGAAATAAAAGTCCCATGGTCATTTGATTGATACTTCGATGATTTGTTTGATTGTTCATAATTGTCCAAATCATATTTTCCACCAAATTCTGAATCGGTAACACATCCGATACCCGGAATAACAAGTAATTCGTATACCTTGAATCATTACATAAGCATCCAATTAAAAAATCACGCAATAGATTATTTTCTTCTTCCAACATCATAAACGTAGTATCAAAAAATTCAGGTTGTATGATAAAATTGACAGCAATATCTTTCACACCGGCTGGAAATATCTCTTGCGTAGCATTTTGATTTAAAAACAACAGCTCTCCAGCTTCGAGCACAACCTCTTTTTCGTTGATCTTATGAGTCGTTGATCCTGAACACATATAGATTACTTCTACATAATTGTGCTTATGCTTTGGAAAATGTACAAACCGTGTATGGGGCCTAATTTCAATCAACTTACCATGTTCTAAGAGTTTTTTGCTATCTACAATCATTTCTCTTTTCTCTGTGTATAAATTACGATTAATTTCAACTTGACCATCTAATATAGCCTGTTCTTCCTCCGTAATCACAGAGAGTACGTCTAAAATATCTTTGTGCATAATTTCCCTTTCAATCCCAAGGCCGTCCAGTCGAATCGGTCAACTGCATGATGATAAATCATTTGTTTCGTTACTTTTCCGTTATTCCAATGTATATCAATGGTTTTGTTATACTTAATTCGTAAGCCTTTTACATACCCGGACTTAAACTCGTCTGGCAGTGCTGGTAGAATTTTAAGAACACCATTTCGGTCTTGCACTAGCATATTGGCGATTCCTGCAATACCTCCAAAATTTCCATCAATCTGAAATGGCGGGTGAGCATCCCAAAGATTATCATAGGTTGATTTTGTTATTAAGGTCTTTAAATATTTATAAGCATTTTCTTTATCACCAAAAATTGCAAACATATTCAGTATCCAAGCACAACTCCAACCTGTGTGCCCTCCACCATGCTCCAAGCGTCTCTCCAAAGACACACGGCATGCATTCTTAAGAGTGTCATCCATTTCAAATAGTTCCGAGGGAAATAATCCATACAAATGTGAAATATGCCTGTGTCCAAGTTCTTGCTCTTCAAATTCTTCATTCCATTCAAGTAGCTGACCATGACTTCCAACTTTGAAAGGAGCCAGCTTTTCTAATCGTTCTTTTATCTCAGGTAGAATTTCATCCTCTATCTCCAGCTCCTCACATGTCTTTTGAAAATGATCAAATACTTCTCGAACCAACGTTAAATCCATCGTACTTGCCATAGCAACACAACTAGTTCCGCCATCTGGAGTTATAAAGCGGTTTTCTGGAGATGTTGAAGGACAAGTTACATACTCCCCTTGATATTCTACTAACCAATCTATGAAAAACAAAGCAGCTTCTTTTAGAATCGGATATGCAGTTTCCCTTAAAAAAGATTTATCTTCATAATACTCGTAGTTTTTATATAGTTCAGATACCATCCAAGCACCACCCATAGGCCAAAATGACCAAGTGACAGAACCTTCGTAGCCAACACGTTCACCCGTTGCTAATCCCACCGGATTTGTATTGCACCAAACGTCTGCATTATGATGATGAACAAATCCTCTGCAATTATAATGAATCTTCGCTGTCTTTTTCCCTTCCTCACATAATCGTTTTAACAACTCAAAATACGGAGGTAGGCATTCGTTAAGATTACAACTTTGCGCAGGCCAATAATTCATTTCCATGTTGATGTTTGTCGTCCAATTACTACTCCATGGGGCACGGAACTCCCAGCTCCATATGCCTTGCAAATTCGCAGGTAAACTTCCCTCCCTGGAACATGAAATCAAAAGATATCTTCCATATTGAAAATAGAGCGCATAAAATGACGGATCACTTTTACCCTCTTTTAACAGCCTCAATCGTTCGTTTGTTGGAAGATCACATTGATCTCCAAGATATAAATCTACTTTATCATAGATGGACTTGTAATCCTTAATGTGCTCTGACTTTATTTCCTCATATGTACGGTTTTCGTATCCGATTGCCCTTTTAACCGCTTGTACCATAAGTACTACTTCACTTGCATCGTTAATAGTAAGCGCCTGTTCCAATGTATCTTTGTCTTGATGTATACTTACCGTTCCATCGCATGATAACACTGTAATTTCACTTTGAAAACGAATCCCTCGCTCGCCCCAAATCACCGATGGCTCATCTCTACCAATATAAGATGGATCAACATGTTCTGGACATTGCCCTCGCATTATAATACCAGTTGTATGATAATCGAATTCATGCATTAATTCTGTTTGAAGGGAAAGGCTAAGATTTAAGCAGGCTTTACTTGCATTCAATTTTATAAAAATTGCCTTATGTGGGTAACTTGCAAAATATTCTCTTGTAAATTCTACATCCTCTATATTATATGTAATTTTAGCTATGGATTCTTCAATATCTAATTCACGTTTGTAATCCTTAACTTCTTCTTGATGATGAAACTTAATATGTAATTTCCCAAGTGGCAAATACGATTCATTATATTCCCCTAACATCGTATGGCGGATCAACTCCTCCGCTTCTTGATACCTCTTTTCAAAAACATACTTCCTTACTTGTTCCAAATGTAAAGACGCATCTTTATTGTTTTTATCATGATAATATCCTGACCATAAACTCTCTTCATTTAATCCTAATATTTCGTCCGATACATTCCCATATATCATCGCTCCTAAACTTGCGTTTCCAATAGGTAATGTTTCTTCCCACTTCGATGCTGGAGCCTGATAGTATAAAACCATACGATTTTTCAATCTGCAAATCCCCCTTCTGCTTTGAATACAACCTCCTGTTAACTCGGTGATTAGAACATCTTTACTTATGTATCTCCTTATAAAAAGAATACTACACATTTGATTAACTATCAATATGATTTATACCCTATCAAACGAGTCATTTCTTACTTATATTATATATTGTAAAGATGAGCAATATCAAATTTTAGGGATTGACAGCACACACAATTGATATATTTTATTAATAAAGTCTATGAAATAAATTAAGTCTAATAGACTTAATTTATTATATAAGAAATCGGCACATAATGAAAGGGATTGCCACGATATGACAGTCCCTTTCTTATAATGTTTCTAAATTTATAATACTACTTTTATTGGAATTGCTTATGAAATTGATTCAATTTGAGTTGATTTGAGTCATTTCTATAATCATAAGTTACAAAATTATAATAACTCTTTGCGTAATTCCGCAGGAGTTTTTGCACTAAGGTATGTTGGTGCAATGTCAAATACAGTTTTACAACCGCTATGACCTTCTTTATTTAAACGATATGCAGCTCTTGCATAGGCTACCAATACAGAAGATGTGAACTCTGGATTGGAATCTAATTTTAAGCTGTATTCAATAATATGAGAATTCTCTTCTTCCCAACCAGTCTTACCAGATCTGAATACAAATCCACCATGTGGAATACCACTATGGTTTTTATTTAATTCATCTTCGCTAATAAAATGAACCGTAGTGTCATAATCCGAGAAATAGTTTGGCATACTCTTAATTTCTTGCTCTATTCTAGCCAAATCAGCACCCTCTTCTGCAACTACAAAGCATTCTCTTGTATGTTTCTGTCTTGTTGTAAGTTCTGGATTTTCACCATTTCTTACAGACTCAAGAGCAGATTCCACTGGAATTGTATACTGCTTTCCATCTTTAACGCCTTCTACACGTCTGATTGCATCTGAATGTCCTTGGCTAACACCTTTGCCCCAGAATGTATAATCAGAACCAACTGGTAAAATCGCATTTGCATATAAACGATTTAATGAAAACATTCCTGGATCCCAACCAACTGAGATAATTGCAACATGTCCACTTTCTTTTGCAACCTTATCCACTTCGTCAAAATGTACTGGAATTTTTGCATGTGTATCAAAACTATCAACAACGTTAAAATATTTTGAAAATTCAGGCGTTTGCTTTGGTAAATCTGTAGCACTACCACCGCATAAAATTACAACATCCAAGCTATCTTTCATTTTAAGAACATCATCTACATGATAAACTGTTGCAGTATTTGTTAGTATCTTTACCTGTTCAGGTGAACGACGCGTAAATACAGCAACTAATTCCATATCTGGATTTTGTTTAATCGCACATTCAACACCACGTCCTAAATTACCATATCCAATAATACCTACTTTAATTGACATCTTCATCTCTCCTTTGGTGTCTTATTAGTTCGTAAATAACCATGTACGATTTTAACAGAAATTCTCTCATACTGCAATAAATTGGAGAAAAAAATATTATTTTGATAAAAAATATTATTACCATTTTAAATATTCCTATCCATATTATTATAAATTGTATATTTTGCATGGTTATGTTAATATATAAAGAATGTTTTTTACGAAAAGAGGACGAAGATTGTAAGAAATATAATTTATGTACAAAGGAGGGAATAAGTCCATGCCAGCAATATCATGAAGATTTGTAGAATAAGAGGCATGGATATAATTATGAATCAATATGAGGTAATCGAAGTTAAATATGGCTCAGAGCAATACGAACAAACTCTCTTATTACGCGATAAAGTTATGCGTCAACCACTTGGGTTGTCCATTAAAAATGAAGATTTATCCTATGAACAACAAGCTACTACTTTAGTTGTTTATGACTCAGATAAGCTTCTTGGAACTGGAATATATGTAATTCTTGATGACTCCACCATGCGTGTTAATTTTTTGTGTGTTGACTTTAATCTCCAAAAAGCAGGAATCGGACGCACTATATTAGAAGATATTGAAAAGAGAGCAAGACAGCTTGGAATGAAAAAAATAACATTAAATGCTCGCTTAACCGCTCTTGATTTTTACAAAAAGTTAGGATTTGTCGAATATGGAGACATCTTTTTAATGAATGCAGCTCCAATCGAACATATCTGTATGGAAAAAGTACTGTAAATTCACTTGTCGAAATAAGGAGTGGGGAATATCACTCATTTCAGGTGATTAACTCTAAGCGTGGAAAGTCCCAGACTGTCGTCTGGGACTTTGTTTACTCCTTAGAATTGTAATACTAACATTCTCCACTTTATACCAATTAAAAGTATGTCTGCTTCAATTAAATAAAAATAGCTTTACAGATTGTCCATTACTGAGCAGCTTCAACATCGGCAACCGTAATAAGTGCCTCTCTTTTGAAATACTTAATTGCTTTCAATGCATAATTCTGAGTTTCCAAAAACGTCTAAACCCTTAAAGGTTAAAATGCTCTTTAATCATTCTAGCTACTACATTTGGTTCTAAATAAGAATTATCAATTTTTATGTAATTTTGAAATGTGATTTCACCTTCATTGCTAACACAGCGATACCTCAAATCATCGTTCATTAATCTCTGATTTGAAACCTCAATATCCCGTTTCGATGCTTTATTTTTCAAACGGTTCTCTGTAACATTGCGTTCCAAACGAACTTCTAAATTAGCGACAAGTTCCACATAATAAAATTCTGTATCATAAGGCTTAAAAATTTCTTTCACATGCTCAATATAATCCCAGTCAGACTGCTGATCAAAGGCCCACATATATGTAAATATCATTCCATAATTCTTAGATGCTGCAAACTCTTCAAAAATAACCTCTCTTAAACGTGAAATTGCTTTACCATTAAAATGACCAAAAATTTCAATCACAGGTTCAATGGTCATATGGTTATGAAATAAACGTAAATCAGTAATTTTCATTAGTTCCTGACCAACTGTCATTTTTCCTACTGCCGCATCCCCAATTAAAAACATTAATTTCATCTAACATTCCCTCCTACCAGATATAAATGAGTTTATCCAATAGAATATTACTAATTTTACCAAATGTCAATCTTTAGTTTTACTGCTCTAAAAATCGAACTGTCCTTGCAATTTCAATTGCCTGCTCTTTTGTAAAAGTATTTGTTGCCAATGATAGATAATAAGCCACATCACTGTCCTCTTTTGCAAAATAGATATACCAGTAATCCGAAGTCGAGTCTGCTGCATCGATGTATACTCCTTGCTCCTCCAACTTTCCAAGTTCTGCAGCTGTATATAAATCATGATTCCCATGATATAAAATTGCTGGTATATCGAGTCCCTCCAAATATTCAATTTTTTCTTCAGTTGTGTGATTCCAATAAGCATATTTTTCTTTTATTCGGCCATTTTCAAAAACAAAAAAATCTTGTGCATTCTTTATCCTGGAAACAACACCTGCAGCTGTCCATTCCGGTAAACCAGATTCTACCCACTCCCCTGCTATCTCATAAGCCCTTGGTTCAATTAGTGCTCCACCATCAATTCCAATGTTGGCATTATAATCGGTAAGTGTGTATCCTTTAGGAAGCGTAATTGTAAGCCAATCACTAATGCTATTTACCATAGTAAGGAACTGCTCAATATCTGTAATGGGGGTATAACGCCAAGGTTCATCTGTAAATAAGAGCACACTGTCACCCGTATCTTCCTGTGTAAGATAAATCGCATCTAATTCGTCATTTTCCTTTATATAACTTACACCCAAGATATAATCTCTCCCCTGATATGATAACTTAAAATTCACATAGTAATTTAATGTTCCCTCAGAGTTATCTTTATCCTTTACCCCATTAGTGTAATTTAAAAAATCAGCTCTATCTAGGCGGTTCTCTTTAAACAATAAAATGACTTCATCCATAGAAAGGAAGTCCTCCGTATTCTCCTCTACTAGGGATTCATAAGGATTCTGTCCTAGATTCTGTTCATTGGAAATTTCAGAAAGGTTTTGTTTTTCTATCGGATTAACAGCAAAAATCACAACAAACAGAACACATAATAAAGTTGCAACGACAAAAACTAACACTGAAGGTTTTTTATAGCGTAATAGATTTTTAATTCTTTTCCCAGTATCGCCCTCTCCAAAAGCAAGAGGTTCACAATTTATGATACGCTTACCGCTGGCAAAGGAAAGTAATGAGGAGCTGTACTCTTTTTTCACGCTGCTTCCCATTCTTCGAATTACAGATTCATCACAGGACATCTCCATATCCTGCCCATATAGTAAAAAAGAAAGCCAAACTAGTGGATTGAACCAGTGGATACAAAGTGCAATAAAACTAATAAGTTTAACTATGTGGTCTCCACGTTTTATATGTATTTGCTCATGTAGTAAAATACACTCCTTTTCTTCTTTTTGCAATGTTGACGAAAGATAGATGATCGGTCTAACAAATCCAAGAACAAAAGGGGTAGATAGATGATCCGTAGTATATATATTGTCCCTCTCATGGCTTGCCGATTTTAATCTGTATTTTAATCGCAGTAGTGAAATAACACTAAATATTAGCATATTGCACATGCCAATGATCCATATCCACGTTCCTATGGAAACCACAATTTCTAGTGGGTCTGCCACAAGTGCTTCTTGACCTTGAGGTAAGGATGCGTTTATCTTATGATTTACCACAGGAATCGGCAAATTCACGGACGGTTTTTCCAAATAAGCAATGTTTTCTGGAATGTATTCCATCCTTCCCTCTATTATCGGAGGGTTATTCCACGTACCAAGCAATGAAAAGGGCGCAGTAAAGGATATTGGACAAAGTAGTCTGAACAATACTACTCCCCACAAACAGTAAGAAAAGACCTTAGGTACCTTTCGCAACAAAACCCTTGCAACCAAAACTGCGATAATTATGATAGAAGCTGTTAAGCTCATGTTTAATACCTTTATAAAAAGCTGATTAATCATCGCGCTCCTCCTCATACTCTTCAATCAGTTTCTTAAGTTCATCAATTTCTTTGCTGCTTAGTCTTTTCTTTTTATGGAAAGCTACAAGAAATCTTGGTAAGGACCCTCCAAAATTTTTATCAATAAAAGCTTTTCCCTGTCCCGCCTGAAATTCTTCCTTACTCATTGCTACTATAACAGTACCATTTTCATTGACAAATATTTTTCTATCACATAGTCTCTTAAGCATTGTATAGGTAGTTGTACGTTTCCAATTAAATTCATTTTCACATAATTTAACCAACTCACCCGAGCTGATTGGTGCATATGCCCATATTAAATTTGCAAACTTCTGTTCCATATCACCTAGCTTATACTGTTGCATAACTATTATCACCTTGTCCTTTTTTCTTCTTCTCACTCTATACTTAATTCCATATTAATATTGTTATGTGTCTAATCATATTAGACACATTCAGTCTAACATTATTAGACAACAACGTCAATCTTTGTTCTTTATACCATATAAAGAACAAAGATTGAATAATAATTATATTCAATTCCAATTAAAGTGAACCCCTTTTATTAAACATAAGCTTAATGAAAGGGGTTTTGTCATGTTTAAATATTCAAATCTTGCATACAAATCAAGATCGCCTGTATCAACTATCATGATTATATGCTTTTGGACTTTATCCAACCATATTTTATATAGTGCTCATTATCAAGACTCAGTTGTGTTTCTGATTTCATTACCATCTTGTGTTGGAACTTACACAACCAAAAGAAGAGATTCACTTTTAAACTCATTCGTTTTTTTGGTTTTAAGTCTGATACTTTTCTTGATAACTTCCACATCTTTTTACTAAGCATTTTTTTATGTTTTTCAGTTGTCTTCTCCCAAATAACATCGCCCATTAAGCCTGCCCCGCAGCTATGTATTCTTGAAACACCCATCCACAACATACTAGTTTTTACATCTTTTTGCGCAGTACCATTTGGTGCTCCGCTACTGTTTGTAATAATAACTGCTGTCTTTTCAAACATCTTTGAATCCGGGCGATGCACCATCCAATGTACGCATAAATGGTCAAGCAACGATTTGATAGAAGCAGGGACACGTAAGGCATATACTGGGTAAGCAAATACTAGTAAATCAGCTTCAAGAATGGCGTTCCAAACCGGTTCTTTTTTGTCCAAATGTGGGCATTTTTCCTCTCCATTTATAAAGCAATTTTTGCAGCCTATACAAAAAGGTGGAAAATCTTTTGGATAAAATTCCGTAATTTGGTTTCCTTCTCTTATGTTATCTAAAAACAACTCTTTCATGTGATAAGTAACTCCCTTGATAGGAGTCCCATTGATTACAGCGACTTTCATACATTCTTACCCCCAATATTATTAAATACAAACACTGATTTCCTTATATATTATATTGATACATACTTAATAATCTATTTTAATAACTTAAAAATTTAAATTTTGCTTTTAGAAATTCTCTATACTCTGGATGTCCTTTTGCTTGTTCGTACTCGTTAACAATCGTTTTCTGAATCCATGCTAACATCTCTGGAGAATTTTCCTCATATCTTTTAATAATAAGCTCTCCATTTTCCGCCGCCCTTAAGATAGCTTCGTAGGCATCCTCGATAAATTCACAGTTACTAACTGTAACAGAACTTTCTGTGGTTACTGCAAATGGAATGTCTTCTTGTTCTTGATAATTATCGATACTATTTGTAGAATAAATAAAACCAGACACCCCTTTGTATGTTTCAATGGTTGCATTCGGATAATATTCTTCTATTCGCAAAATACCATTTTGTGTAAACCCATAACTAGCCCATTTATGATATATACCACTATAATCGTACCCTATACTCTTACAATAAAGTTCTACTGCATTACTTAGGTAAACTAAAACGTTTTCTCTCTTTTTAGACATGTAAATTAATGGTTTACCATGATTAGATATGTGTGGCTTTAAAATTTTTATATTTGGTACTTGTGTTGCATGAAAAAACATGGCTTTCATCTCCTATGTAATAGTAGAATTAGCATAAATTTTTATTATGCTAATTTTGCACGTAATATAAATTTCTGTTCTGGATAATCTTGATCATAACATATAATAAGGATGCACTGCCAAGTGGCAAAGCATGTTATACTTAGTAACTTATTTCAATATTATTTACTTATTTGTTTTTAATAGGTAACCATATCTCAAAATTATACGGAACATTTGATGGATTTTCTGGATTAAATATTTCTACTGATGCATATCCTTCTATCCCTCCATTGGTTTCTAATTCAATTAGTGATATATATTCATTTTCGGATAGCCAATGCTTCCAAATTTCATCACATAAACTGTTATATGTAGAAACTCTTTGATTTAAATCACTGCATATTCCTGTAAATCGTGCAAATGTTAATGGAAGAAGTGTTAATTCATCGAATTCATCGTTAACTTCGTTTGAAATATTCTCACATGCAATATGATATGAAAACGTATGTGTGTCATTATCACACCGATAACAAAAAATCCCCAAAACCTTATCTGACTGACATAACTTTTTCAGCTTCGATATTCTACCATCTGCAAAACCCTCATCCCACATTTTAAACTGGATTTGCATACTATTTTCCCAAGGTATCATCTTCCCAAAACCTAGATATTTTTTCTCTGGTAGAGTTATTATGTCTTTAAACATGCTTCCCTCCGTAATGAGTTATTAAATGACTAGTAAGATATAAATAAGGCATTACAACTTAGTTATTGAATTTTATTATTGAATTTCGTTATTAGCTTTGTTATAGAGCTATATTAATAAAATAATTCATCTGGTATAAATATCTTTTCTATTAATTCATCCATCATTTTTACCAAGTTATCATAATGTTTTATCCAATACTTTTGTCCTTTACTATTTTCAGTTGTTTGGCCATACACACGATTTAGAGCCTCGCTTTTCCAATAATTAATCTGTTTTTCAACTTCTTCTACTGTATTTTTAGGATATGCAAATTCACTATTCTCATTATTTTCAAATAGATTCTCCTTATCTTTCACATTTTTTTGCTTATATCCAAGATTCTTAAATCTCTTCGTTTGCTCTATACGGTGGACTGATCCTAATATAATTAGTACCCTAGACTCATCATCAATGGATTTTACTACATTGTTGAAAATATTATCATCTCGTTCTTGATCTGTTGTCCAGCTTCTACTATTTTCAGAAAAATCAAACCAATCCACTCCTTTTACAGGAATACCTTTTTCAACTGCATAACACCATAAAGGAACCATTTCTATCGGTGATTTTATTACTCCAAATTTATCAAATACCTCTTGCTCTACTTCCAATAGGATTAAATCTGGATCTAAATTATCCATCACATTTTTAATATCTAAATAGGAATATCCAAGAATTTTCTTAAAATGATACTCATGAATTGTTCCAAGAATATATATTGATTGCTCTTTATCATCATTCTTTAATAAAATAAGATTGTTTTCTTTATCAATATATTTACTATAAAGAAATGAAAGAGTAACTAAAACAAATGCAACTAACAAGAAAAGAGAAATTATAATAAGTTTTTTCTTTGTTTTCATTTTATACATAACCTCATGTTGAATTACTTAAAATCTATGGTTTGCTTTCAGTTAAGTTTTCCTTTCTAATTTAATTATTCCGCATCATTATCATTCCTTTATAGAGTAATACATAATATTCCAAATTTCAATAAAGAATTGTAATATTATGTTAAAGTCTGATTATAGTACTATAGCTAAACTTTGGTTTTACGAACGATTGCTTGCTATTTTTTCTTTTACCTACTGGTATATTCTCCTTAATTTATCACAATAAAAAACTACCAACCAATACGGATAGCTGGTAGCCACTTAAAAATTGAATGCTCATTTAGAATAAATCCCACCAAAACGGAAATCTTCTGTCAAAATCATGTCTTCTATCAAATTCTTCTCTTCTTTCCATTTCATGTCTTCTATCAAAATCCATTCATCTATCAAATTCGTCTCTCATATGTCTTCTGTCAAAATCATCTCTCATATTTCTTCTATCAAAATCTTCTCTCATATTTCTTCTGTCAAATTCTTCTCTTCCCATCTGATTGCCCTGAAAGTTATTCATAATACTCCTATTATCTCGATACATATATACTTTAATGTATGCGATATGATAATAATTTGACACCTATATCCAACCGTATATTCTATTTTCATCCTTAAATCCTGTGAATATCATTTTTTAAACTCTTTACCCCATACAACTTTTAAAATAATACAGGATTCATTTGCAACTGTAATGAATATATTATTATAGATTTAGTTGCTTTATGGAAAGAAAGGGTTAAACAATATGGGCAATGATTTGAATGACAGTAAATGTATGAATAAGAATTCCTGCGATAATTCATGCTTACTTTCACTACCGCCAAAGCAATTTGCAACGCTAGCAACAGTATTTGGTTTTTTATTACTAGATGACTTAAATGTCGATCAACAAAATGCACTAGGAAACTTCTTCTTAAGTATCGGTCAAACTATGTTAACTTCTGCTGCTCAAGAACAAGCTTTACAAAGTTGTAATTCTAAAAATGAAAATAATCAAGTTCACGAAGATATTGAAGACCTCAAAAAGCAAATAACTTTACTTAAGAAAGAGTTGAGAATTTAAATAATTGTTTTGAGCGATTACTATGTATATGGGTTATCGCTCAATTTATTGGCTAATGCTTACTCACTCAATTAGAGTATAAATGCAATAGCGATAAACAAATAACTCCATATAAAATCTTTTTCACAAATTAAATAAATTATACCAGCTAAAATAGCGAAAAACATAGTGAATAAACCACCACTTACTCCTTGTAGCAAAATATGAATACCCCCCCATGTAAGAGCTAAAAATAAACCGCCGCTTGGAATATACTTATTTAGAGATAATTGCTTTTCGCAAAAACATTGCCCAAAAGCAATACACAAAACAATTAGGGTTGATTCGCCTAAGTAATAAAATATCTGTAACAAATAAGTAATAATATTTCCTTTCGAACCACTTTTAAATTCCACGAAAGGCTTGAAACCATCAAATCCAACAAATGTAGCAATTGTTATTATTACTATTAAAATTTGAATAAGAAGAAATTTCTGTACTGTAAGTTTCTTCTTTATTGCCAAAACATCATAATCAAATCTACTTTTAGAGTATTTTATTAGTAGAATAGAAATAGAAAACCAAAGTATTCCTGTTAAGATAGAATTTATTCCTTTACTTAATGAATCAAATCCCAGTAAATTAACGATAAAACTCAATATTAATTCAATGCTAAATCCTGCAAAAGCATACAATCCAAGCCATAGAAACTCAATCGGTTGTGTGTTCTTTGTTTTACTTATTTCTGATAGCATCTTTTTTATCTTCTCCTTTTACAATAATAAATTTTTACTACTAATGCATTGAAGTAATCATTACTCTTTCACAGAATACAGTATTTTCCAATTATTATCAATATTAAGTTACAAATAAATGTGTCACTCTTTAATTTCGTATATTCTTTTTCAAATATGTTTCCTATCACTTCATAATCTTGGTTCTATAATAAATGTTGGGGTGTGTTGAAAAACACACTTCCAACATTTTCTCGTATAAAGTAAAATACATCTATACGAAACCTCTTCCCATGTTGATTGTCCAGAAAAACAAAAGGAGGTTTTCA
>OJJJ01000337.1_pt1 | contig 26227 bp, 23 predicted proteins | sample 1596311 | NCBI WGS metagenome assembly OJJJ01 (sample SAMEA4350140, study PRJEB24818) | metagenome | biome: human; feature: gut; material: faeces | place: Denmark | collected 2013-09 | reverse complement strand
TCGGCTGTGTTTACGAGCCAGATTCAGGGATGACAGGAACACAGCTGTCAACGGCTCTTGATAACCTGAGCCTCGGTTACGCACTGACTTATCTGATCGGACTGGTCAGCCTGATTGTCGGCGCACGCTACCTGCCAAAACTGCAGCATCAGGATTTGCAAACCAGCGCCCAACAAATCGCCCGTGAACGTGGCCTCGACACCGACGCCAATCGTAAGGTCTATCTGCCTGTGATCCGCGCCTATCGTGTCGGTCCGGAACTGGTTGCCTGGGCTGATGGTAAAAATCTGCGCGAGCTGGGTATCTATCGCCAGACCGGTTGTTATATCGAGCGTATCCGTCGCAACGGCATTCTGGCTAACCCGGACGGCGACGCCGTACTGCAGATGGGCGATGAAATTGCCTTAGTGGGCTACCCGGATGCACATGCCCGCCTCGACCCTAGCTTCCGTAACGGCAAAGAAGTGTTCGATCGCGACCTGCTCGATATGCGCATCGTTACCGAAGAGATCGTGGTGAAAAACCACAATGCCGTCGGTCGTCGTCTGGCGCAGTTAAAACTGACCGATCACGGCTGCTTCCTTAACCGCGTGATCCGCAGCCAGATTGAAATGCCGATTGATGACAACGTCGTGCTCAATAAAGGTGATGTGTTGCAGGTCAGCGGCGATGCCCGCCGCGTAAAAACCATTGCAGACCGTATCGGCTTTATTTCAATACACAGCCAGGTCACCGACCTGCTGGCCTTCTGCGCTTTCTTTATCATCGGCCTGATGATCGGGATGATCACCTTCCAGTTCAGTAATTTCAGCTTTGGCATCGGAAACGCAGCTGGCCTGCTGTTTGCCGGTATTATGCTTGGCTTCCTGCGCGCCAACCACCCGACGTTTGGCTATATCCCACAGGGTGCGCTGAACATGGTGAAAGAGTTTGGCCTGATGGTCTTTATGGCGGGCGTCGGCTTAAGCGCAGGCAGCGGTATTGGCAACGGCCTCGGCGCAGTCGGCGGACAAATGCTGATAGCGGGCCTGATTGTCAGCCTGGTGCCGGTGGTTATCTGTTTCCTGTTCGGCGCTTACGTATTGCGCATGAACCGCGCCCTGCTGTTTGGCGCCATGATGGGCGCACGAACCTGTGCACCGGCGATGGAAATCATCAGCGACACCGCGCGCAGCAACATCCCTGCTTTAGGGTATGCAGGCACCTATGCTATTGCCAACGTCTTACTGACGCTAGCGGGGACACTGATCGTCATCGTCAGGCCCGGCCTCGGTTAAACATTTATCCTTTTATGAAATTTTTTTGCAGATAAGCAGAACTTTTCTTCAAGGTGTCAGTCATAACTATTGCCACTGCTTTTCTTTGATGTCCCCAATTTGTGGAGCCCGTCAACCCCGCCGTTTTGGTTCAAGGTTGATGGGTTTTTTGTTGCCTGAAATTTGCCGCCCTTCCTGGCCCTTCAACCATTTGCATCATGCCGGTTATGGCAACTAGTCACGCCAGCGCGATGACCGCGACGGCGGAATGTCATAGGGGAGCAACCGTCAGCTGATATACAGCATCCCTCACGCCGTATGCCGCTGCGTTATCTTGTGCACTGCCTCCCGCGAACAGAGCGCAATGCCAAAGACAATAACCAGCGCACTCACCAGATGGTACGAATGTAGTGTCACATGCAAAAAGATGACGCTGAATAATCCCCCACTCAGCGGAATCAGATGTGAATAAATTTCCCCACGCGTAGCCCCAATGGAGCCAATTCCTTTATTCCAGAGTAAATACGACAGCCAGGAAGGGAAAATAATAAGGTATACGACGCCGGTCATAACGTCAGAATTCACATAACTGCCCCAATCTGGCATACCATTAAGCATCATTTCCAGGATCAGTACAGGAAGGAGCAGCGTTGCGCCTAGCAGTGCGCTAACGGCGACAAATGCATTGCCCTTTACCTCACGGGGTTTTGTTCGCAGAAAAGCACAGTAGACGGCCCAACTCAGCGCTGACCCCATGGTCCAGAGATCACCCTGATTCAGATGATTAAACCTATCCGGATGCATCAGATCGCCCTGCAACACCAGCCAGATAACGCCAATGGTACTGAGAACAACGCCTGCAATATTGCGAGAAGAGATCTGTTCTTTGAAAAAGAATTTATTGATGAGCAGCACAATCGCTGGCGTCGTTGACATATAAATCGCGGCATTCAGCGATGTCGTATATTGCAGACCAATGTACAATGTCAGTGGAAAAAGTACCTGGCCACATAACGCGAGAAAAGCGATAGTGCCAAACGACGCTTTCATCGCTGGCCACTGATCTCTGACCTGTCGAAAATAAAGCGCTATCAATAACAGTGCGGTTAATATCCAGCGCGCGGCTGATAAAACAATGGGATTAACCTCGGCAACCAATAGGTGGCCAACCACATAATTCCCGCCCCAAAAGCAGGCTGCCAGACTGAGTAAAATATAGGGCATATATACGCCTTCTTGTCACGTTTGCGGTATCGCAACAAGGCTACGGCGGCACGGGAATGAATGCTAATATAACGTTTTCATCCATGTGCATAGATTAAAACTATGAAATTTACGCTAAGGCAACTTGAGTTTTACATCACGATCGCTGAAACATTACAAATTTCCAAAGCAGCGGCGCGTTGTCATATTTCTCAGTCATCAATGACCATAGCCATGCGTAACCTGGAAGAAGCATTAGACGTGCAGCTACTGTTACGATATCCCAAAGGGGTGAAACTGACCGCCGAAGGAGAGCGTTTTCTGGCGCATGCCTGTAACATTATCAACAATAGCCGCGCCGCCGTTGATGATCTGCATGAGAGAACGGATATCCTCACCGGTACGGTGCGTATTGGGATCGCCGAAACACTCTCTGCGTATCTAATCCCCGAGATACTCGGTGACATTGAACGACGTTTCCCTCTGCTGGAGATCGTTTTCCATGAAGCCACCGCGCCAGAATTAGTGCGGGCGCTGCGGCAGAAGAACGTCGATTTTTGTCTGCTGCTGACCTCAAATATCAGTCACGATCCCGACCTGGAAATCGAAACCTTTATTCGCTCGCAGCGGCGTCTGTGGACCTCAATTGGGCACCCGCTACAAAGCCAGTCATCAATCCGCCTTAAAGATGTTGAGAAGCTACCATTTTTACTGCTGGAAACCGACAAATACCCTGACGTCATCACTGATTACTGGCAACAGCGTGGCTACAGACCCAACATCTGTTTTCGCAGTAATTCTTTTGAGGCAATACGTAGTCTGGTCGCCAAAGGAAGAGGTATTACCATTTTGTCCGATCTGGTTTATCGCCCGTGGTCGTTGGATGGACTGCGCGTCATGCGCAGAACCCTTGATGATTTTATTACGTATATGGACGTCGGGATCGTGAAAACAGCCGCCCAACCGCTAACCATTGAAGCCGGGAGAGTTATCGATTTTTTACGTCAGGCGACGATGCGCCTCGACAGACCATTTTGAGCGCCTCACTGCGGCAACACGCCGGCTATGCGCTCAATCATCACCAGGATATCGTCTCGCTGCAGCGGTTTTTTATCGGTCACAAAATGCAGCGTCATTCCTTCAATAAAGGCATCCAGCGCACGGGCCGTAGCGGGGTCAAACCACTGCTCTAAAGTTTGTTGACTGCGTTGCATCCAGTTTTGCATCACCGTTTTCAACGCCGGTTTACGGCTGGCGAACGCGTACAACTGGTACATAATCTCCATGTTATCCGGCGTGGTGACCTGCGAACTGTAAATCATCTCGGTAATGGCATGACAGGCCTGTGGCGCATCCATCACGTCCATAAAAAATGCCTGATATTGCAGCGACATAGTTTCGGTAAAATGACCGAATGCCTCCATCAGAAGCTCATCGATTCCCGAAAAATAATAGGTCATTGAACCCAGCGGCACCTGCGCAATCGTTGCAATCTTACGATGCGTAACTGCATGAATACCATAAGTTATTACCGCTTCCAGAGTAGCCTGAACTATTTTTTCCCGCCGTTGTGGATCGTTCGCGCGTCGCACCGCATTTCCTCTTCTTGCATTTGTGTACAAATGTACACAACCTTGCTAATGTTGTCTCCTTTCCTCATTTCTTTGGCTCAAATTCATGACTGGCATCTCATCACGCAAAGCCTTAAGACGCCGAACCTGGGCGCTATTTATGTTTTTCTTTTTACCAGGATTATTAATGGCCTCCTGGGCAACGCGTACCCCAGCCATCAGAGATATCCTCTCCGTTTCTACCGCTGAAATGGGGGCAGTATTATTTGGACTCTCTATTGGTTCGATGAGTGGCATTCTTTGTTCGGCCTGGCTGGTGAAACGATTTGGCACGCGGAAAGTGATCCGCACCACCATGTCATGTGCGGTTGTTGGGATGGCGATCCTTAGCGTGGCGCTATGGCTGCATTCTGCCTGGCTATTTGCGTTTGGGCTGGGGGTTTTTGGTGCCAGCTTTGGTGCCGCAGAGGTTGCCATTAACGTCGAAGGTGCAGCGGTTGAGCGTGAGATGAACAAAACCGTGCTGCCGATGATGCATGGTTTTTATAGCCTCGGCACCCTGGCAGGTGCAGGCGTCGGGATGGTGCTCACCGCCTTTAGCGTTCCCGCCAATGCGCATATTCTGCTGGCGGCACTGGTGGCTATTGCGCCAATATTTATCGCCATCAAAGCGATTCCTGACGGCACCGGTAAAAATGCCGCTGACGGTTCTCACTCCGCCGAAAAAGGGCTGCCCTTTTACCGCGATATCCAGCTGCTGCTCATCGGCGTCGTGGTACTGGCGATGGCATTTGCCGAAGGTTCCGCCAATGACTGGCTTCCGCTCCTGATGGTAGACGGACACGGATTTAGCCCGACCTCAGGCTCCCTGATTTATGCCGGGTTTACGCTGGGCATGACCGTCGGACGGTTTACCGGCGGCTGGTTTATCGATCGCTACAGCCGCGTTGCGGTCGTACGTGCCAGTGCGTTAATGGGCGCGCTGGGTATTAGCCTGATTATCTTTGTCGACAGTTCGTGGGTCGCAGGTGTGTCCGTTATCCTGTGGGGACTCGGCGCGTCACTGGGCTTCCCGTTGACCATTTCAGCCGCCAGCGATACCGGCCCCGATGCACCAACCCGCGTGAGCGTTGTAGCAACCACCGGTTATCTGGCCTTCCTGGTCGGGCCGCCGCTGCTGGGCTATCTGGGTGAACACTATGGCCTGCGCAGCGCCATGCTGGTGGTGCTGGCGCTGGTGCTGGTTGCGGCCATCGTCGCGAAGGCTGTCGCCAAACCAGACGTTAAAAATACCCCTGTGACGGAGAACAGCTAATGGCTATTAAGTTAATTGCAGTCGACATGGACGGCACCTTTTTAAGTGACCAAAAAACCTACAACCGTGAACGGTTTATGGCGCAGTACCGTCAGATGCAAGCTCAGGGGATCCGCTTTGTGGTCGCCAGCGGTAACCAGTACTACCAACTGATCTCTTTTTTCCCCGAGCTGGCCGATGAAATCTCTTTTGTGGCGGAAAACGGCGGCTGGGTCGTTAGCGAAGGGGAAGATGTGTTTAACGGCGAACTGGCTAAAGACGATTTTCAGACCATCGTGGATCATCTGCTAACGCGCACCGACATTGACATTATTGCCTGCGGAAAAAACAGCGCCTACACCCTGAAGCACTACAGCGACGAGCTAAAATCCGTCGCCGCCATGTACTACCACCGTCTCGAATTTGTTGATAATTTCAGCAACATCAACGATGTATTTTTCAAATTTGGGCTAAATATCTCTGAAAAACAGATCCCGCAGGTTCAGTCTGCACTGCATGACGCGATTGGCGATATTATGGTTCCAGTGCATACCGGCTACGGCAGCATCGATTTAATTATCCCTGGCGTACATAAAGCAAACGGTCTGCGTCTGCTGCAACAGCGCTGGAATATTGGCGATGAGGAAGTGGTGGCGTTTGGTGATGGCGGTAATGATATTGAGATGCTGTGTCAGGCGGGGTTCAGTTTTGCGATGGCTAATGCCAACGATACGGTGGCCCGTGCGGCAAAATATCGTGCGGGGTCGAATAACGAAGAAGGCGTACTGGATATTATCGACCGGGTGCTAAAAAACGACGCACCGTTTACGCAATAACACCTCAGCACAGACGGCAACAAAAGAAGGACATGATCTCTTCATAATCCGCGTCACATTAACCCGCTGGATAATTATCTCCAGTAACTATTTTCAGGTGATCTGATGATGAAGAAAAGTGTACTAATAGCGGCAATATTGCTGGGGTTTGCGGGAACTGCACTGGCGCAAAGCGTCACCGTTGATGTACCAAGCGGTTATAAAGTTGTCGTGGTTCCTTCTTCCGTGAGCGTGCCCCAGGCGGTCAGCGTGACCACCGCGCCACAAACGGTTTATGTTGCTCCGGCTCCTGCGCCGGCGCCCGTTTATCGTGCACATCCTTATGCACGGCATGTCGCCAGCGTCGGCGAAGGGATGGTTATTGAGCATCAGATTGACGATCACCACTAAGTTCGCGTAAAGCCCGGGCAGCCGTCAACGCCTCATCGATTTTCAGCCGGACCAGGGTGTCGCTTCAGCGCTCTGGCTTTCAGCTATATCCGTTTTGCTGTTCAGAGATATTCAAGTAAAAGCGCAGGTAGTCAGGTGTGGGCTGGTCCGGCTGAAAATTGCCGACGTGTTTCCGTAAGGCCGGGAGAGCCAGCATGGATGCTGGCTCAGGGCGCGTTTTGCAGGGACGCTACCTCGCGCCCGGCCCGATAGCCTGGAGGAATAGAGAGAGCATATTCATTACCTCCCCAACACATGTTGATGCTTTCTGAAACCGAGACGTTAACTAAGCGGCATTACGGATAGCCGGGCTTTATCCTTCCCGTGAATCCCCTACCCGCTTATCTTTCAGGAAAATAAACATCAGCGCCAGCCACAGTATCCCGCTGGCCAGATTAAACAGGCTAAACAGGCCGTTACCGCCGAGTAAATAAGCATGTTTGCTCAGCTCAATACCCACGGTAAAAATCAGCATCTGCAGCATGCCCATCGCGGCGGAAACCGTCCCTTTACTCATGTCGCTGGCAAACAGCGTCAGGCGTACCAGCCCGGCATTCGCCACGCCAATCCCAAACGCATAAACACTCAACCCTGCCGTCATCCACAAATAGGCATGGGAAGAAACCACCGTGGCCGCCGCGGCAATAATCAGCCCCACGGCGATTGGCCAACCGCCCATAATAATCAGCGACCGTACCGTGCGTCGTGCGGTCAGGCGCGCCAGCACGAGGTTACCGGCGATCAGCGCACCAAAAATCGGCACCTGTAGCAGACCATATTCATAGCTGCTCAGCTGTTCACCGCTAATAATGATAATCGGGGATTGAGCGATCCACGCCAGCAACGGCAGACTGACAAAGCCCAACGCCAGGGCACCGGCGACAAAACGCACGTTCTTCAGCACCAGCTTGTAGTCTTTGCCCAGCTCTTTAATCGACAGCGTTTCACCCAGTCGGGTCGCGGTTTCAGGCATCGCGCGCTGCAGGCCAACAAAGGCGATGGCGGCCAGTACCGCAAACAGCACAAACATCCCTTCCCACGGCAGCACGTGCACCCAGGCAGCGCCGACCAGCGGGCCCAGCAACGGGGCAATCAGCGCCACGTTCGCCATCAGGGCGGTAATTTTAATGCATACCGCCTCTTCAAAGGATTCCTGAATCGCGGCATAGCCCACCGCGCCAATAAAGCACAGGCTAATGCCCTGCAAAAAGCGCAGGAAAGTGAATTGTTCAATGTTCTGCGCAAACAGCGTCGCAAGGCAGGTAACAATGAACCACACCACACCGGTTAACATCACCGGCCGACGACCAATACGATCCGATAGCGGTCCTAATAGCCACTGCAAAAACATGCCGCCTGCCAGGTACGCAGTCATGGAGGTGGGAACCCAGTCTAATCCGGCCTGATATTGCTCCACCACCGCCAACATACCGGGCTGGATCATATCGTTGCCGATATACGTAGAGAATTCGTAAAGCACCAGACAGAGAGGGAAAAGTAATGCCTGACGCCCCAGTCGGGCGCCTGAAGATAAACGGTTGTGCATGCAGTCTCTTAACCAATGAAAAAACGCGCAAAGTGTAATAAATGCGCCGGACTGGTGATAGTGAATTATGTGATTTGGCCGCAAAATGCGCACATTTTTACACTCAGTTTCACAATGCTCTTTTGCTTTAAGGTTAATTTAAGTTGAACCCGTTATCATGCTCTATAGACGTCATTAATTATCTTAAAAATAGTCATTTAGCTGACAAATAAGACAACACCGCTTTTTATCCCGCTAAAGCGAACTTATGCTCTGCCTGATGGGACTCTTTTAACTACTGTCGTGAATCTGGATGTTATGCTGGAAAATCTGAACAACTCGCTATTTTACCTGATCAACGCCACGCCGGACTCTGCGCAATGGGCGATCGCGTTTGCCATCTTTATTGCTAAAGATCTGATCAGCATCGTGCCGTTGTTAGCTGTAATCCTGTGGCTTTGGGGCCCGCGCGACCACGTGACGACTCAGCGCAAACTGGTGATCAAAATGGCGCTGGCATTAATTGTCAGCCTGGTCATTTCATGGCTGACAGGACATCTGTTCCCACACGATCGCCCGTTTGTTAACCACATCGGCTACAACTTCCTGCACCATGCACCTGATGACTCTTTCCCAAGCGATCACGGCACCGTTATTTTCACCTTTGCACTGGCCTTTATATTCTGGCATCGCCTGTGGTCTGGCGCCCTGTTTATGGCGATTGCCGTGGCGATCGCCTGGTCACGGGTGTTCCTCGGCGTACACTGGCCGCTGGATATGCTGGGTGGGTTCCTGGCAGCGTTAATCGGCTGCCTGAGCGCCCAGATGATCTGGCAACGGTTCGGCACCTCGCTGTATTCCGCGTTGCAAGCCTGCTATCGCACCTGCTTCGCCCTGCCGATCCGTAAAGGCTGGGTGCGTGACTAATCCACGGTAAAAAGAGTAGTATTAAGCGCGCGATATGAAACGCTTATTCTACTCACCAGGGGAACTATGGAAACACGACGCGACGAGCGTATTGGTCAATTGCTGCAGGCGCTGAAACGCAGCGATAAATTACACCTTAAAGAAGCCGCGACGCTACTTGGCGTATCTGAGATGACCATCCGTCGCGACCTGAATAATAACGATGCCCCGGTCGTGTTGCTGGGGGGATATATTGTTCTGGAACCCCGTAGCGCCAGCCATTACTTAATCAGCGACCAAAAGTCCCGGCTGGTGGATGAGAAACGCCGCGCGGCCCAACAAGCTGCGAGCCTCGTTCAAGCGCATCAGACGATCTTTTTTGACTGCGGCACCACCACGCCGTGGATCATTGAAGCTATTGATAACGATCTGCCTTTCACCGCGATTTGCTACTCGCTGAATACCTTTCTGGTACTCCAGGAAAAACAGCTGTGTCGCGTCATCCTGTGTGGCGGTGAATTCCACGCCAGCAACGCTATTTTCAAACCACTCGATTTCCAGGAAACGCTGAATAACCTGTGCCCGGATATCGCGTTTTATTCTGCGGCTGGCGTACACATTGACAAAGGTGCAACCTGTTTTAACCTGGAAGAACTACCGGTGAAGCATTGGGCGATGTCGATGGCGCAGTATCATGTACTGGTGGTGGATCACAGCAAGTTTGGTAAGGTGCGTCCCGCGCGGATGGGTAACCTGAAACGCTTTGATAGCATCATTAGCGATACCCGTCCTGACGATGAGTTTGTTGATTACGCAAAAGCGCAGCACATTAAACTGGTGTACTGAAATGACATTGCCGAACGCACAAACGCCGTCCGGCAATAACGGTGATTAAGAGAACCAGCCACCAAACCACTGGTGGAATTTCATCATCACAAAGTCCCACATTCGGCTAAAGAAACCGCCCTCTTCAACGGCCTCCATCACCATCAGCGGACGCTGTTCAATGGATTTCCCGTTCAGCTGGAAGTCGATCGTCCCGACAACCTGGCCTTTCTTCAGTGGCGCGGTTAATTGCGGTTCGGTCAGCGTAAAGCTGGCTTTCAGATTTTTAAGCTGACCGCGCGGAATAGTCACCGAACCGGCTTCGCCTGCGCCCAGGTTAACTTCACTCTTATCGCCGAACCAGACACGCTGGGTCACAAAGGTGGCATCCGGTTTAATCGGCGTGACCGTTTCAAAGAAGCGGAAGCCCCACGTCAGCAGCTTCTCTGACTCATTGAATCGAATACGGTCGGTTTTCGCTCCCAGCACTACCGAGATCAGGCGCATATCGCCCTGGGTGGCGGAAGCCACCAGGTTATAACCCGCGCCCGTCGTGGTGCCCGTTTTCATCCCGTCCACGTTCAGGTTGGTGCTCCACAGCAGGCGGTTGCGGTTCGGTTGGCGAATTTTATTAAAGGTAAACTCTTTTTCTTTATGAATGGCGTACTCTTCCGGCACATCGTGGATGAGTGCTTTACCGAGCAAGGCCATGTCGCGCGCAGTACTGAACTGCCCCGGCGCATCCAGACCATGCACCGTCTGGAAGGTGGTATTCGTCAGCCCCAGCTTTTGCGCATAGCCGTTCATCAAACCAATAAAGGATTCCTGGCTGCCAGCCACGTAATCTGCCAGCGCGATACATGCATCATTACCCGACTGAATAATAATGCCTTTGTTCAGATCGGAGACCGCTACCTGATCGCCGGGTTTCAGGAACATCACTGAAGACCCACGCAGAGCCGGGTTGCCCGTCGCCCAGGCATCTTTTCCTACGGTAACCATGTCGTTCAGGTTAATTTTCCCGGCCTTCAGCGCCTGGCCAACCACATAGCTGGTCATGATCTTGGTCAGACTGGCTGGATCCAATTTCTCATCAGCATTGCCCTCCGCCAGCACCTTGCCGCTGGCGTAATCCATTAAGATCCACGCGCGCGCATCCACGCTCGGCGGCGCGGTGGGTTGCTCCACCGCCTGTGCGGTCGGTGCCAAAAGGAATAACAGCGTTGAACCTGCGGCGAAACTGCGAAGGGAAGAGAAGTATTGCGTCATAAATGCCACCCGAGTATCCATTCCAAAAAACCACGTCATAACACACCATGTTTACACAAACTGCATCGGCCAAACCCGCGCAGAAGCGGCCTGATGGATGACGTGTAAAATAAGTGCGGTGAGTAATAACGCACTAACGAGCTTAAAGAAACCGTAAGTTGGTAAAGTTTTTAAAGTTTATGCAATAACACTGCGCTGTGCCGCTTTCATCACGATTTTTTTACGTGTTGTTGCGTAAATATTAGGTTTACCCCACCATGTAACGGGTTTAATACCGAATGCAGCCATCAAGCTGCTCAATGATTACGCGGGGTTACTATGATTACACTGTGGGGTCGCAATAACTCGACCAACGTGAAAAAAGTGTTGTGGACGCTCGAAGAACTGGAACTGCCGTATAACCAAATACTGGCGGGCGGGCAGCACGGTATCAACCGAGATGCTGACTACCTGGCGATGAATCCAAACGGTCTGGTCCCCCTGCTACGCGATGATGAAACCGACGTTTTACTGTGGGAATCCAATACCATCGTCCGCTATCTGGCCGCCCAATACGGGCAAAAACGGCTGTGGATCGATGCCCCGGCAAAACGTGCAGAAGGCGAAAAATGGATGGACTGGGCTAACCAGACGCTAAGCCCTGCTCATCGGGTCATCTTATTTGGTCTGGTCAGAACACCGGCAGAACAACGCGACCAGGCGGCCATTGACGCAGGCGCGAAGGTTTGCGACAACCTGTTTGCCATGCTCGACAACGCGCTGGCCGACCAACCGTGGTTCTCCGGGGACGAGTTTGGTACCGGCGATATCGCCATCGCCCCGTTTATCTACAACCTGTTTAACGTTGGCCTGAGCTGGACCGAACGTCCTCACCTTGAGCGTTGGTACCAGCAGCTTACCGAACGTCCAGCGTTCCAAAAAGCGGTGATGATCCCGGTCAGCTGATGCTGTAGTGCTGCGGCTACCGGGGGCTCACCTTCAGTAGTTGCCCGTCGGACTCGTCGGTTAACACATACAAATAACCGTCTGGTCCGACACGCACATCGCGGATCCGCTGTCCCCTTTCGCGTAAAATACGTCCGTCCTCAGTAACCTGATTCCCGTTAACGCTTAAAACGATCACATCCTGATCTTTTAACGCGCCAATAAACACCTTCTGCCGCCACTGCGCAAAGGTATCGCTATTGTAAAAAGCCATCCCGCTGACCGCCGGCGACTTTTCCCAGTAGAAAACAGGCTGTTCCGTACCCTCAACAATTCCACCTTTAGCCTCAGGTATTTTTAAACCGCTGTAGTTCATCCCCCAGGTCGCTAACGGCCAGCCGTAGTTTTTGCCTTTCTCGGGGATATTAATTTCGTCGCCACCGCGCGGGCCATGTTCGTTGAGCCACAGCGTGTCACTCCAGGGATTCATCGCCATCCCCTGTGGATTACGGATGCCATAGGACCAAATCTCAGGTCGAGCACCGGCCTGGTTCACAAATGGATTATCCGGCGGAATGCTGCCCTCATCGGTCAGTCGCACCACCTTACCCTGCAGCTTGTCCAGATCCTGAGCGGTAGCGCGCTGGTTATTTTCACCCAGACCAATAAACAGGTGGCCTTTACCGTCAAACACCATGCGGCCACCAAAATGGTTGCCGGTTGAAAGTTTTGGCATCTGGCGAAAAACCGTCTGGAACGCCTGCAGATGTTTGAGATCGTCGCTCAGTCGTCCATAACCGACTGCCGTACCGGCCTTACCCTCATGGTCGGCTTCAGCAAAGCTGAGCCAAACCCGCCGGGAACGTTCAAAATCCGGGGCGAGCACCACATCGAGTAACCCCCCCTGACCGTGCGCCCAAACCTTTGGTACCCCGGTTAGCGGATCGGAAAGCCCTTCCCCCGCCTGCCATAGTCGCAACTGTCCACCCCGCAGCGTGAGTAATATGCCGCGGTTGTCAGGTAAAAAGGCCAAGGACCAGGGGTGATCAAGTTTGGTTTGCAGCACCTCAACCTTCAGCGCAGACGGTTCGGCACTGGCGTGAGGGGCAAACAGTAACAGTGGGGCCGCACAGAGAAAGAGTCGCCGCATAACACCTCCTTAATGGCTCTGCATAAAGCGTAGCCAGCAAGGGGCAATATCCCGCAACTTTTACACAATCTTAACGAAAAGGGGGAGCGCCCTCCCCCGGATTCAGACATGTTCCAGCGTTGAGTACATTTGCAAACACTGGATACTCAGCGTCAGCGTTGTCAGGCAGTTTTCCAGTTTCTCTGCGTTAACGGCGATAAAGGTCGGACAATCGTGATGTCCGCTCATCAGACAAACAGCCGCGGCGGCTAACGCGCCTTCAGCACGGCGCAGGGCATTCCACTCTTCCTGGTCAAGATGCATACCGTGGAGCTGTGATTGGTCATCATGCAGTTCGCGATTCAGTGCAAAAAAATTATCACGCAGACGATCGCTCTCACTCACTGACATATAGCCTTTCGCTTTCCTCAACAACAGATAAGCGGCGAGATCGATACGGGCGTTTATCAACTTGTTGAGAAGATCGGTTCTCAGTCTGTCAACGACCATACTTTGTTCCTCCTCTTTCCAACCATGGTGCAACTTAATAGTATGGTCGTTTTTTGAACAAATTGATGCTCCACGTCAATAAACCCTAATTGATTAACATTATTTACAATGTTACAACGCACAGAGAAACCGTCTGTTTCTGACGTAGCGATAATTTTTTGCTATACCTGATGGGGTTACTGTCGCGACACGGATGATGAGGGGTCTATGTCAAAAGCAAATGATGCCGAGAAGATACGCACTCTATCAAAGATAGACCTGAATCTGCTCACCATTTTCTGTTTAATTTATAGCGTAGGGAGCATTACCCGCGTCGCCGATATGCTGAATATTTCTCCCTCGGCTGTCAGTCAGTCGTTAAAAAAACTGCGCGAACTGATGGGAGATAATCTTTTTGTCCGCAGCGGCAATGCGTTATTACCAACCGTCTATTCCGACGAGCTTTACGACAATGCAATCCCGATTATTGATAAACTGTCGCTGCTAATGCCACATACTTCCCCGGCATCCAGAAAAAGGCTCACGCTGTATACGGAATCGTTTATTTCACCGATCGTTATTCCCGACGTCACGGAAAAAATAATCAGCAATAACGCGGATATCAGTCTCCTGCATCTTACCGCTGATTTAAATGAGCAGAGTATTATCGAACTGCTCACGATGCGGCAGGCTGATGTTGTTTTTTCTACCTTTTCCGTGGAATCAGGCAGTATTTCCTGTCAAAAAATATGTGATATGCGGCTGGTACTGGCAGCGTCACAAAATAATACGTTGTATGGTCATTCGATCAGTGAGGAAATGTTCAGAAGTGCCAATCTGGTAGGCTACAACACTAAAAACGAGAAAATAATTTATCACCGCAGCATCGTGGATAAAAAATTCAGAACCGGGGATCGCTGCCTGCTAACCTCTTCTTTTACCGCGATACTCACGATTGTCGCGAATACCCAATGTTTAGGGGTGATCCCGGAAAAAGTCTTCGCCACGCATGCGCCACTTTATGGCCTGAAAAAAATCAATACACCGTTCCCGTTACCGCAATTCAGTATTTTTGCTTCATCGCGCAAAGAAACCAATACCCATAAGCTTCTGGCGCCAATTCTCGCCGATTTACAAGCATCCTCCCTGTTCTGAAAACCAGGGAGAATACCCGTTGTGATTAAGGATTAAACATGGATCCTGGTAATACGCCAGATATTATCGGCATATTCCTGTACCGTTCTGTCCGACGAGAAGTACCCCATATTGGCAATATTATGCAGCGTTTTCGTCGTCCACTCACGGGGAGTACGATACAACTCATCCACAGAGTCCTGGCAATCAACATAGCGGCGATAATCCGCTAACACCTGATAATGGTCACCAAAGTTGATCAATGAATCGAGGATGTTGCGATACCGCCCTGGCTCCTGTGGACTAAACAGGCCGGTGCCAATTTGCGTCAGTACCTGATGCAGTTCGGCATCATTCTCAAAAATCGTTCTTGGGTTATAGCCGTCACGTCGTAAGGCGTCGACTTCCTGCGCCGTATTACCAAAGATAAAGATGTTATCTTCGCCGACATATTCCTGCATTTCAATATTCGCCCCGTCCAGCGTGCCAATGGTCAACGCACCATTTAAGCCAAACTTCATATTGCTGGTACCGGAAGCCTCGGTCCCTGCCAGTGAAATTTGCTCGGAAAGGTCAGCCGCCGGAATAATTAGCTGCGCCAGGCTGACGCTGTAATCCGGGATAAACACCACCTTCAGCTTGCCGCCGATTTGTGGATCGTTATTCACCCGCTGTGCCACGTCATTTATTAAGCGAATAATCTGTTTCGCCATGTGGTACGACGAAGCAGCCTTACCGGCAAAGATATTCACACGAGGAACCCAGTTTTCATCCGGTGCAGCTTTAATACGGTTGTAGCGTGTAATCACATGGAGCACGTTCAATAATTGACGCTTGTACTCGTGAATACGCTTCACCTGTACATCAAACAGGGCCGCAGGATCCACCACCACCCCGTACTGGGTGGCAATATGGTGCGCCAGCCGCTGTTTATTTTTGTGCTTCGCGCGATGCACCGCGTCGTTCACGCTTGGATAATCAATATACTGTTTCAGATCAGCAAGCTGCATCAGGTTAGTGCGCCAGTTCTGACCGATATTCTCATCCAGTACGTTTGCCAGCGGCGGGTTCGCCAATGCCAGCCAGCGACGGGCCGTCACGCCATTCGTGACATTAGTAAACCGCATCGGGAAGATACGCGCAAAATCAGCAAACAGTGATTCCGTCATCAATTTTGAATGTAATGCCGACACGCCGTTCACTTTATGACTGACCACGACGGCCAGCCAGGCCATCCGCACCACCCGGCCATGCGATTCATCAATTAACGAGACCCGTTTAAGCAGCTCACTGTCATCATGATATTTATCCGCCACGGATTTCAGGAAGCGATCGTTAATTTCAAAAATAATTTGCAAATGGCGCGGCAGGATCCGGCTCAGCATCTCTACCGGCCATGTTTCCAGCGCTTCACTCATCAAAGTGTGGTTGGTATAGGAGAAAATCTGACAAGTCACGTCAAACGCATCATCCCATGCAAATTGATGATTGTCGATTAACAGACGCATCAATTCCGGGATCGCCAGAACCGGGTGGGTATCATTAAGGTGAATCGCGATTTTATCAGCCAGGTTATGATAGGTCTTGTGCAGTTGATAATGCCGGCTCAATATGTCCTGAATGGTCGCTGAGGCCAAAAAATAAGCCTGGCGTAGGCGCAGCTCGCGCCCGGCGTCGGTGGAGTCATCCGGGTACAGCACCCGCGAGATCTTTTCAAAATGGTATTTGTTTTCCACTTCAACGGTAAAATCATCATTCAGATTTACTTTGCCTGAATTGACTTCACTATTAACCTGCACATTCCACAAGCGCAATGTATTGGTGCTGTCGGTGTTATAACCTGGGACAATCTGGTCATGCGCTACGGCCAGAATATCCTCGGTCTCAATCCAGCGGACTTTGCTGCCTTCCTGCTGAACACGACCGCCAAAGCGCACTTTATAGTGGGTATTATGACGCTTAAATTCCCACGGATTTCCGTATTCCAGCCAGTAGTCCAGCGTCTCCTTCTGCACCCCATTAACGATATTTTGTTTGAACATACCGTAGTTGTAACGGATACCGTAACCGCATCCCGGTAAACCCAACGTGGCCAGCGAGTCAAGGAAACAGGCCGCCAGACGTCCGAGACCACCATTGCCAAGTCCTGGATCGTTTTCTTCGTCAATCAGCTCTTCCAGATCCAGTCCCATGGCTTCGAGCGCGCTGTTCACTTCATCATAAATCCCCAGAGACAGCAGCGCGTTCGACAATGTACGCCCAATCAGAAACTCCATCGACAGGTAATAAACCTGACGGGCATCCTGAGAGAATTGCGCCCGGTTTGAACGATGCCAGCGCTCGACCATGCGATCGCGCACGGCATATAGCGTAGCATTTAACCATTCACGTTTAGTGGCAATGGCCGGATCTTTACCAATGGTAAATAAGAGTTTATTGGCAATATCATCCCTGAGTTTATCAACATCAATTTCGGCGGCTGTAGGAAGTGGGGAAATATACATATCGGCGTGACCTCGCAGAATCGGACAGGGGCAGAAAAATAAAATAAAGCACAAATAAATTTATGAGCGTTGATTCTTTTGCGGGCTCACTTCATGACGAGTAATAGAATGAAGTTCATTCATTAATAAGCGCCAGCTTAAACCGGTGGCGAGCGAAATATAATATAAGCTCACACCATTAGCATACAGGGTTCTCGCCATTTTAAGTTTTGACTGCAAAGCAATGTCTTTCAAATTTAACCTCATGGATAACGCTCGACGAATTAAATTTATAAGACTTCGTCTCTATAGCCAAGAAGTGACACTTAAAGCCGGAATTAGACTCGCTAAACACCTTTCACTTATCGATTCCTCATTTACCGGTATTGCCCCTTTATTGCCCTGACTTCCGATCATCAGAGATAGATGTCACGCGATGGCATCTGTATAATCCCCCGATTACGAGCAATGTACAGTATAAGAAAATGGCAAAAATTGGTTTTATTTCACTAGGTTGTCCGAAAAACCTCGTTGATTCTGAGCGCATCCTGACTGAACTTCGTACCGAAGGTTATGACGTGGTGCCGAATTACGACGACGCGGATATGGTTATCGTTAACACCTGCGGCTTTATCGACAGCGCGGTACAAGAATCACTGGAAGTGATTGGCGAAGCGCTGAACGAGAACGGCAAGGTGATTGTCACCGGCTGTCTGGGCGCGAAAGTCGATCAGATCCGTGAAGTTCACCCGAAGGTGCTGGAAATCACCGGACCGCACAGTTACGAGCAGGTTCTGGAACACGTTCACCATTACGTGCCAAAACCAAAGCATAACCCGTTCCAGAGCCTGGTTCCTGAGCAGGGCGTCAAGCTGACGCCGCGTCATTACGCCTATTTGAAGATCTCTGAAGGGTGCAATCACCGCTGCACGTTCTGCATCATTCCGTCCATGCGCGGCGATCTGGTCAGCCGTCCCATCGGTGAGGTACTCAGCGAAGCCAGGCGCCTGGTTGATGCGGGCGTCAAAGAGATTCTGGTTATCTCCCAGGATACCTCCGCTTACGGCGTGGATGTGAAGCACCGCACCGGCTTCCATAACGGTGAGCCGGTGAAAACCAGCATGGTTGATCTGTGCGAGCAGCTGTCGAAACTGGGTATCTGGACTCGTCTGCACTACGTCTATCCGTACCCGCACGTCGATGATGTCATCCCGCTGATGGCGGAAGGCAAAATCCTGCCGTATCTGGACATCCCGCTGCAGCATGCCAGCCCGCGTATTCTCAAGCTGATGAAGCGCCCAGGTTCGGTAGACCGCCAGTTAGCGCGTATTAAGCAGTGGCGTGAAATCTGCCCTGAACTGACCCTGCGTTCAACGTTCATCGTCGGCTTCCCGGGTGAAACCGAAGAAGACTTCCAGATGCTGCTCGACTTCCTGAAAGAAGCACGCCTGGATCGCGTCGGCTGCTTTAAATACAGCCCGGTAGATGGTGCGGGAGCCAATGAGTTGCCGGATCAAATCCCGGAAGAGGTGAAAGAAGAACGCTGGAACCGCTTTATGCAATTGCAGCAGCAGATCTCTGCTGAACGCTTGCAGGAGAAGGTCGGCCGCGAAATTCTGGTCATCGTCGATGAAGTTGACGAAGAAGGCGCGATTGGTCGCAGCATGGCAGACGCTCCGGAAATCGACGGTGCGGTGTACATGAATGGCGAAACCAACGTGAAGCCTGGCGATATTATCCGCGTCAAAGTTGAAAACGCAGACGAATACGATCTGTGGGGCAGCCGCGTTTAACTCATCGTCACCCAACTGTAGGCCGGACAAGGCATTTACGCCGTCATCCGGCCTACAGTTTATCCTTTAATCTTCGGATCCAGCGCGTCGCGCAGGCCATCACCCAATAAGTTAAATGCCAGCACCGTCAGGAATATTGCCACCGCCGGGAATATCGCCACGTGTGGGGCAATCACCATATCCGCCCGCGCTTCGTTGAGCATCGCGCCCCACTCCGGCGTCGGTGGCTGAGCACCCAATCCCAGGAACGACAAACTCGCGGCGGAGATGATCGACGTCCCGATGCGCATGGTAAAAAAGACCACGATCGACGAGACCGTTCCCGGCAAAATATGGTTGAAGATAATAGTCGTATCGCTGGCACCAATACTGCGCGCCGACTCAATAAACGTCTGCTGTTTGAGCACCAACGTATTTCCACGCACCAGTCGCGCAAAGGCCGGAATGGAGAAAATAGCGACAGCAATAATTACGTTAGCAATGCCGCTGCCGAGTACCGCCACCACCGCTATCGCCAGCAGAATACCCGGAAAAGCGAATAGCACATCGCAGATACGCATAATCAGCCGATCCCACCAGCCTTCGTAATAGCCTGCCAGCAGGCCCAGCACCGTACCTATAGCTGCGCCAATAAATACGGCAAAAACCCCTGCCGCCAGCGAAATTTGCGCGCCAACCAGCACGCGGCTAAAAATATCCCGTCCCAGCGAATCGACGCCAAACCAGTGCAACATCGACGGCCCGTCATTGAGGCGGTCATAATCGAAGTAATTCTCAGCATCAAACGGCGTCAGCCAGCGAGCAAATATCGCCACCAGAATCAAGGCCAGCACGAATAATCCTGCGATCATCGCCACACGCTGGCGACGAAAACGTCGCCAAAACTCGTGCCACGGCGTGCGGATCTGTTCAGGTTTAACGAGCGGCATTGCATTTAAAATCGCCTGTCGGCGCCAGTTAAAAAATCGCATCCTTACTTGTACCTGATAGCCGGATTAATGGCGGCATAGAGCACATCCACCACTAAGTTAATAAGAATAAACTCCAGAGAAAATAACAGCACCTCGGCCTGAATCACCGGGTAGTCTCGCATTTCAACCGAGTCCACCAACAATCGTCCGAGCCCTGGCCAGTTAAAGACTTTCTCAACCACAATGGAGCCACCAAGCAAAAAGCCAAACTGCAGCCCCATCATCGTGACGACCGGGATCATCGCGTTACGCAAACCGTGTTTTAACACCACCCAGGTTTCACTCACCCCTTTTGCCCGCGCGGTGCGCATGTAATCTTCGCTGAGCACATCGACAAACGAGGCACGGGTAAAACGCGCCAATACCGCTGCCACCGCCGCGCCCAGCGTGATAGAGGGCAGGATATAATGCTGCCAGGAATCCGCGCCCACGGTGGGTAACCAGCCGAGCTCCACGGAAAAAATCTGCATTAACAGCATGCCGAGGGCAAACGCCGGGAAGGAGATCCCAGTGACCGCAAGGGTCATACTCAACCTGTCCGGCCAGCGATTTCGCCATACGGCGGCGATGATCCCTGCCGTCATGCCAAACAAGACCGCCCACGTCATGCTGGCAATCGTCAACCAGAATGAGGGCATAAAGCGGCTGGCAATCTCTTCAGCAACCGGACGACGCGACACCATCGAGGTGCCAAAGTCACCTTGCAACACGTTCGTCATGTAATGCCAGAACTGAATATGCAGCGGCTGGTCCAGACCCAACTGCTGGCGCACCAGCTCAATCACCTCAGCGTCGGCCTCCGGTCCGGCAATCAACCGGGCCGGATCGCCAGGCAACAAATGAACAAATAAAAACACCAGCACCGCGACGATAAGTAGCGTTGGAATCAACCCCAGCAGGCGCTTGAAAACATAATTAAGCATCAGACTCCCTTCGGCGGCCCCCGCTGTTCAGGGGCCGAATGAATAGCTTATTGCAAATCCGCATCATCAAAACTAAATCCGGTGTCCGGCATAATCCAGAATCCGGTCAACTTGGTACTGTGCGCAGAGATTAGTTTCTCCACCACCAGCGGGATCCACGGCGACTCTTTCCAGATGATATCCTGTGCATCTTTGTACAATCGCGCTTTTTCGCTCGGATCGTTCGTTTGCAGCGCCGCGGCTAAATCGCTGTCCACCTGCTTGTTACTGTAAAACGCCGTATTAAACAACGTTGGCGGCCAGTTTTGCGAAGCAAATAGCGGTGATAATGCCCAGTCAGCTTCGCCCGTCGACGCCGACCAGCCGGTGTAGAACATCCGTACCCCGCTCTCTTTCTGCGCCTTACCTTCAACTTCTGCCGCCCGCTGTCCGGCATCCATCGCCGTCACCTGCGCCTTCACGCCGACCTGCGCTAACTGCTGCTGGGTAAATTGCAGCACTTTCTGCGCGGTGCTGTGATTATGCGATGACCACAGCGTGGTGGTAAAGCCGTTGGGATAACCCGCCTCTTTCAGCAACTCACGGGCTTTCGCCGGATCGTAAGGCCACGGCGTATAGCTTTGCGCGTAGGCTATCGCGGGCGGCAGCACGCCGGTCGCCGGTGTGGCGTAACCGGCAAATGCCACTTTTACCAACGCCTGGCGGTTAATGGCATAGTTCAGCGCCTCACGCACCTTCGGATTATCAAACGGTTTTTGCGTCACGTTCATGCTGATATAACGCTGCATGATCGACGGACTGGCAACCAGTTCCAGGTTTTTGTTCTTCGCCAGTAATGCGGCCTGCTCGTAAGGGATCGGGAAGGCAAATTGTGCCTCGCCGGTCTGCAACATCGCCGCACGGGTGTTATTGTCGGTCACCGGACGCCAGGTAATCGTATCAAGCTTCGGCAGGCCCTGCTGCCAGTAACCAGCGAACTTTTTCACCTTCACAAAATCGGTCTGATTCCAGGTTTCAAGCTGATAAGGCCCGGTACCCACCGGATGGAAGCCGATATCTTTACCGTATTTCTTCAGCGCCGCCGGCGATATCATTGCCGTTGCCGGGTGCGCCAGGATATTAATAAACGCCGAAAACGGCTGTTTCAGCGTGATCTTCACCGTCGTCGCATCAACGGCCTCGGTGTTAGCGATATTTTTATACAGGTTATAGCGTTTAAGATGATTTTCCGGATTGCTGGCTCGCTCAAGGTTAGCTTTCACCGCCTCGGCATTGAAATCGGTGCCATCCTGAAACTTCACCCCCTGCCGCAGTTTGACGGTATAGGTTAAGCCGTCATCGGAAACGGTATAGCTTTCTGCCAGCACATTTTTCAGCTTCATCTCTTTATCAAGACCGAACAGCCCTTGATAAAACGACTTCGCCACCGCCTGCGACAGCGTGTCATTCGCGTCATAGGGGTCGAGCGTAGTAAAATTAGATCCTACCGCCACCACCACGTCTTTAGCCGACCAGGCAGGGGACGCAGCCAGTGCAGAGGCAACCCCCAGCGCAACCAGCCATTTACGAGCAACAATTTGTCTCATGTTATTCTCCTGAACCCTGCCTGTTATAGACGCGAAAGCGCATTTTCCACCTGCGGACGCGCAACATAATGCCCTGGCCCCACTAACTGGAGTGACACCGGGGAAATCTCTTCTCCGCGTTTGCGGATATTGCTGGGGATATCATCCGACAGCAGCACCCGCTGCGGCCGCTGATGAGAGGGATCGGCAACCGGAACCGCCGCCATTAATTTGCGGGTATACGGATGCTGCGGATTTTCAAACACCGCCCGACGGGGACCAATCTCGACAATCTGCCCCAGGTACATCACCGCCACACGGTGGCTGATACGTTCGACCACCGCCATATCGTGAGAAATAAACAGGTAGGCGATGCCCATTTCCCGCTGGAGATCGAGCAACAAATTAATAATCTGCCCACGAATCGAGACATCCAGCGCCGAAACTGATTCATCGGCAATGATCACTTTTGGATTGAGCGCCAGCGCCCGGGCAATACAGATACGCTGACGTTGGCCACCGGAAAACTCGTGCGGATAGCGCCAGGCGTGTTCGGGGAGTAGCCCCACCCGCTCCAGCAGCCAGGCGACCCGTTTTGCCGCGGCGTCCCCTTGCAGTAGCCCATGCACCCGCAGCGGCTCGAGAATGGAATAACCTACCGTCTGACGCGGGTCGAGCGACGCATAGGGATCCTGGAAAATAAACTGAATATCCCGACGGAGCGGCTGAAGCTTGCTGCTGGCCAGCGTGTCTATCCGCTGACCGTTAAAGGTGATCTCCCCGTGCTGAGACTCCACGAGTCGCAACAACGCCCGTCCGGTAGTAGATTTACCACAGCCGGACTCCCCGACCAGCGAGAGCGTTTCGCCTGGCCACAGATCAAAACTGACGTTTTCCACCGCGTGCACCTCGCGGGTCACGCGATTGAGAATGCCGCTGCGCAGCGGGAAACGCGTCACCAGATTACGCACCTGCAGGATCGGCTCGCCCGCCACCACCGTGTCCTGTTCAGTCTGCGGTTCACGGTGGTCAGGGTCCTGCAGCGAAATCAACGGGAAACGGCGCGGCAGTTCATATCCGCTCATGGCCCCGAGCTGCGGCACGGCAGCCAGCAGCGCTTTGGTATAGGGATGTTGCGGGGCGTGAAAAATCTGTTCCACGCTGCCCGTTTCTACAGCTTCACCCTGATACATCACCAGGACGCGGTCGGCAATATCGGCAACCACGCCCATATCGTGGGTGATAAAAATCACCCCCATGGCCATGTCCTGCTGTAATACTTTAATCAGCTGCAGGATCTGCGCCTGAATGGTGACATCCAGCGCGGTGGTCGGCTCATCGGCAATCAATACCGCCGGACGGCACGACAGCGCCATCGCAATCATGACCCGCTGGCGCATACCGCCAGAAAGCTGATGCGGAAAGCGCGATAAAATGGCCCTCGACTCCGGTATCCGCACCTGGTCGAGCATCCGTTTGGCCTCTTCCATCGCCGCCTCACGGCTAGCCCCCTGATGCAAACGAATCGACTCGGCTATCTGCTCGCCGACGGTGAACACCGGATTGAGCGACGTCATCGGCTCCTGGAAGATCATCGCGATATCCGCCCCGCGCACATGACGCATCTGCGACGCGCTCTGTTCGCCCAGTTCAATCACCTGCCGGTTGCGTCGCCGAAGCAACATCTCATCGCAGCTCACCTCTCCGCCCGCCTGTTCAATCAGGCGCATCAGTGACAGCGCGGTGACCGACTTTCCTGAACCGGACTCGCCAACAATCGCCAACGTTTCCCCACGCTTGAGGCGAAATGACAAATTGCGTACCGCACTGACCCGCTTCTGCTCCTGCGCAAACGCAATGTTCAGATTGCTAACCGCCAGTACATCGTTGGCGTCAAGCTCATCACTGTGTGGCAACGGTATCTCCTTTCTCCCGGTAAATACCGGTGGTTGGCGTATCGCCAGCGTATCCCCAGGCACGGTACATGCCTTCACTGTTAAACGGTAAGGCCACGTTACCTTCATGATCGACGGCAATAAGCCCGCCGCTACCGCCGAGCGCCGGTAATTTTTCCATGACTACGCGTTCGCAGGCCTCTGACAAGCTCAGCCCGCCATAATCCATCAGCGCGGCAATGTCATATGCTGCCAGCGCGCGTATAAACACTTCCCCGGTTCCGGTACACGAGACCGCCACGCTGGCATTATTGGCATAACAACCGGCACCCACTAACGGGCTATCCCCGACGCGCCCCGGCAGTTTGTTGGTCATGCCACCGGTCGAGGTCGCCGCCGCCAGATTACCGTACTTATCCAGCGCCACCGCGCCAACGGTGCCCATTTTGCTGCCCTCATCCAGCGGCGTACCGCCGTGATCGAGCACCGTTTCCCCCGCTGTACGTGCGGCCAGTAGCTGAGCATACCGCTCTGGCGTCGAGAAAATATCCGCACTCACGCGATCCATGCCCTGCGCATGGGCAAAATTCTCTGCCCCTTCGCCTATCATCATAACGTGCGGGCTTTTTTCCAGCACCAGACGGGCCGCGAGGATCGGGTTACGCAGGTGGCTGACGCCAGCAACGGCGCCCGCCTGCAGCGTATTTCCGTCCATCACACAGGCATCCAGCTCATGGGTTTCATCACGGGTAAATACGGCGCCGATTCCGGCATTAAACAGAGGACACTCTTCCAGTAAGCGTACGGCTTCAGTCACCACATCCAGCGCGGTTTGGCCCGCCTCCAGCATTCGTTGCCCTACTTCAACGATATCTGACAATGCCTGTATATAACGCAATTCCTGCTCCTGACTCAGCTGCGCGCGGGTGATTGCGCCAGCGCCGCCGTGAATTGCAATGACTGCTTTGCCCATTTTTATCGTCCATTTAGGTGGCAGGAAACGTGGTTATAAATAGCAGAATTTCGGTGAGTTATTGATTCGATTTTCGAATATAGAAAGATGCAGACGTCATGTAAAGATAAAGGCCTGCACCTAAGACTGAGGTGGCATACTGTCTGCGTCTGTTTTCTGACATAATGACCGGATTCGATTTTGCCTCGCAGGAGTCTTCTCATGGAATTTACCGCCGGACTGATGCCGCTCGAAACGGCACTCTCACAAATGCTGTCGTCGATTACCCCACTCACCGCCGTTGAAACACTGCCACTGGTGGAATGCTTTGGTCGCGTGCTGGCAACCGACGTCGTCTCACCGATTGATGTGCCGGGATTCGATAACTCGGCAATGGACGGCTACGCGGTGCGTTTAGCGGATTTGCAATCCGGTCTGCCGCTTGCTGTCGCAGGTAAAGCCTTTGCCGGTCAGCCTTTTCATGGGGAATGGCCTGCGGGAACCTGCATCCGCATTATGACCGGCGCACCGGTGCCCGCCGGCTGCGAAGCCGTGGTGATGCAGGAACAAACAGAACACACTGATGACGGTATTCGTTTTACCGCAGAAGTTCGCGCCGGACAAAATATTCGTCTGTGCGGTGAAGATATTGCTCACGGCGCGGTGGTGTTTGCCGCAGGAACGCGTCTGACAACCGCTGAGCTCCCGGTGCTGGCCTCGCTCGGCGTTGCCGATGTGCAGGTTGTGCGTAAAGTACGCGTGGCGCTGTTTTCCACCGGTGATGAGCTACAGCTGCCAGGCCAACCGCTGAGTGACGGTCAGATTTATGACACCAACCGACTGGCTGTTCACCTG